>ERZ827156.1647-NODE-1647-length-25561-cov-13.056104_pt1 | contig 25561 bp, 20 predicted proteins | sample MGYA00519919_ERZ827156 | MGnify/ENA primary metagenome ERZ827156 (study PRJEB31778, sample SAMEA3449269) | human gut metagenome | biome: human gut; feature: human-associated habitat; material: faeces | place: United Kingdom | collected 2010/2012 ...
CAGCCGACGTCAAAAAACAACATTCAATATTCATTCAACAACATTAATTAAAATAAATAAGAAAGAAGTGGATCACATGAAGGGCATTATTTGTATTGGAAGACAATATGGAAGTGGTGGCCGTGAGGTCGGTGAAAAGCTGGCAAGAAAACTGGGAATTCCCTGTTACGATAAGCTGCTGATCAAGAAAGCGGCGCTGGAGTCCGGGTTAAGCACAGATTTTATTTCCAAAACAGAAGAGTCACCGATCAACAGTATTCAGTTTTTAAGCGGAAATCCTTATGCGGATATTGCAAGCATTGGCAATACTTTCTATTCAGAGAGCCAGGTGACATTCAATGCAGAGAAAGAAGTGATCGAAAAGATCGCAAAACAGGGTCCATGTGTGATCATTGGTCGCTGTGCTGCTTCCATGATCCCGAAGGAGAACAGACTGTCTGTATTTATTTATTCAGATAAAGAGAGTACAGTCAAGCGTGTTATGAAGCGAAACCAGATCAGTGAAAAAGAAGCGGTCCACAGGATCAAACATATGAACAGAATGAGAAAACATTTTTATGAGTTTTATTCCGAGTCTGAATGGGGACAGTCAGAAAGCTATGACATGATGTTAAGCAGCAGCCAGTTCGGCATTGACGGATGCGTGGAACTGATCTTACAGTGTCTGGAACTGCGAAACAAACATGCAAAGCAGTAAGATCGGAACATAACACAACGTCCTGGCAAAACGGACATAGAATCCGTCAATGCAGGAAACGCACATAAAAACATGAAAAAGGGAAAGAAGGTACATACCCATGAACAAAGACCTGACCGTGGGCTCCCCGTCCAAGGTGCTGTGGCAGTTCTGCCTGCCCATGTTCGGCAGCATCCTGTTCCAGCAGCTCTACAACATCGTCGATTCCATGATAGTCGGGAAATATCTCGGCTCAGACAAGCTTGCCGCAGTGGGAACCACCGGCTCGCTCACTTATCTGTTCAGCACGCTTTGCATCGGGCTTTCAGTCGGCGCAGGAATACTGATCTCGCAGCGTTTCGGTGCGGGGCTTCACAAGGAAGTCAGGAAGCTCATCACTAACTCGGCGTATGTCATTCTCGCATTCGGCGCGGTGGTGACGATAATTTCAGTTTCCCTCGCGGGGCTTCTGATGAAGATGATGAACACCCCGGAAGCGCTCCTGCAGGACGCCACCGACTACATGCGCGCTGCATGCTCAGGCACTCTCTGCGTTGCCGCATACAACTGGATAAACGCCGTCATGCGCTCCCTCGGGGACTCCCGCACACCGCTGATATTTCTGGTGGTAGCCAGCCTGCTGAATGTCGGGCTCGACCTGCTGTTCGTAGTCGGCTTCAGCTGGGGAGTTACCGGCGCAGCTTACGCGACAGTCATCTCGCAGGGCGTCAGCGCCGCCGGAAGCATCATCGTCGGCTTCCGCAAAAATCCGTTCTTCAAACTGTCCCGGGAGGATTTCCGACCGGTGGGCGCAGTCTGCGGAAAGTGCATAACCACAGGTATCCCCATTGCACTGCAGAATGCGATGATCTCAGTTTCCATGATATTCCTGCAGCGCACTGCTAACGGCTTCGGTGAAACAGTCATGGCTGCCTATACCGCGACGATGCGAGTGGAACAGCTGGTGCAGCAGCCGTTCGCTTCACTGAACGCGGCAGTTTCCACATTCGCAGGACAGAATATCGGCGCAGGACTGCAGAAGCGCGTTATCCGCGGATATCACCGCAGTATGCTGGTGACTGTTGGCTTCGCGCTGTTCATCATGGGAATATTCCTGCTGCTGGGCGACCAGATCGTCGGGATGTTCGTGGACGACGCTGCAGTCATTGAAATAGGCGGAAAGGCGCTGCGGCTGTCCTGCCTGTTCTATGTTGCGCTGGGCACTATCCATACCACCCGCGGGCTTCTCAACGGCGCCGGGGACGTGGTTTATGCGATGATAAACGGCTTCGTGGAAGTCATCGGCAGAATAGGCTTTGCAATGATACTGGTGCACATTCCTGCAATGGGCTGGTGGGCTGTCTGGACAACGACCTGCCTCACCTGGGTGATCACCGCGCTCATGAGCCTTATTCGCTACTGGCAGGGCAAGTGGAAAGAAAAATGCAAGCTCAATGAAGTCACGGACGCTGCGTAATACTATATAAATATAATAAATATAATAAAAACGGCATACCGCGGAAAACCATGGTATGCCGTATTTTATTTGCTCAGCATGCGCTGAAATTACTCAGCAGCTTCAGCGGTAGCAGCTACAGCAGCCTCAGCAGTTGCGGAAGCCTGTGCGGTAGCGGAAGCAGCGTCGTCAGCGTTGTATCTGATCAGTAAGTACTTGTAGGTTACGTCGTTAACATTTACGCCATACATAATGGAGTCAAGCTCAGCGTCGTATGTAACTGTGAATACTACGCCATCAGCCTCGAAGGTCAGACCGTTCTCAGTTGCTGTGTAAGCGAATGTACTTTCGCCGTTAGCATTAGAAGAAGTGTAACCGTTCTCGTCGATAGTTACAAACTGCATGCAGGACTCAGCGTCAGCGCCGATGGAAGCTGCATAGTCAGCAACGCTCATTGCGCCGTTGCCAGCGTCAATAGCAGTCAGCGCCCATGTGCCGTACATAACAGATACGTCAAACGCGGAAGCCTCAGCGGTAGCAGGAGCCTGTACCTCAGCGGTAGAAGCCTCAGCTGTGGAAGCCTCAGCTGTGGAAACGGTAGAAGCGTCTGCAGTGGAAACTGTGGAAGCCTCAGAAGTCTTTGCTGCGTCAGAAGCAGCGGAAGAAGACTCAGAAGATGTGCCATTGTTGCTGCATGCTGCGCAGGAAAGCACTGCTGCTGCCATAGCCAGCGCTGCAACGATCTTTGTAAACTTGTTCATAGTGTTTCTCCTTAGTGTGAATATCTTTCTGTAATTGCTGCAAAACCAGAATTTTACTTTTCTGTTCTCACAACAAGGGAGATTATAGCACACTCTTTGTTTTTTGTCAACAGTTGTAACTGATTTTTCGGCGTGTGACACAAAATTTATCAACCTTTTTCCACTCACATGTGTATATTAACACATTTATGATAAGCAATTACACGTGCCTAATGTCTTGGAACACTGCCGAAAAGCACTTGAATTGGCATCGTTTACACGAGTTCTGAAACGAAATGAAAATCTGATGAAAAAACACATTTGTATACTGTTTGTCCCTTTATTAATAGTTGACAGTTTAATTTAAAAGTGGTATAATTGACTGTAGGACAAAATCTGCGATACCGCAGACAATATAGAAGGTGATAGAAATGATCGGCCGCAAGAGCGACATGGAAAGACAGACTGAGCTGCAATCCACCCTGGTGGAATGCGTACAGACCCTGTACATCAGCGATAATATCGACCAGGCAATCGACAGACTCCTGGGGATAATTGCAGGGTATTACAAAGCTGACCGTTGCTACATCTTCGAATTCTCAAAGGACATGAAACTTGCCCACAACACCTACGAGTGGTGCGCAGAGGGAATAACCCCTGAAAAGGAGATGCTCGCTGACGTTGATATGTCCGTCATCGACAGATGGCTGGATATTTTCAACGAAAAGGGCGAGTTCTATATCAATTCTCTGAGCAGCGAAGTCGACAGCGACTCGGCAGAATACAGGATACTCACCGTTCAGGGCATAGAGAGCCTTATGGCAGCGCCGCTCCGCAGCAGTTCTCGCATGGAGGGCTTCATGGGCGTCGATAATCCGCAGCAGAACACTGATATGCTCATTCTTATGCGCTTGGTGTCGGCTTTTGTCGTCAATGACCTGCAGAAGAGAGAGACCCTTGAACAGCGCATTCTACGGGCTATAGGCAACACCTATGTTTCCATTCATATGGTGAACTTCACCAACGATACCCAGCAGGAAATAAAATACAACGAAGAAGTTTCAAAGCATGTAACCACAACTAACAACGCCACTCAGCAGATGAGAGACGTCATGCGTGCGCTGATAGACCCTGATTACCTCGAAGGCGCGCTGGAATTCAGCGACCTCACCACCGTGGACTCCCGCATGAAGGACATCAACGTGCTGAGTTACGATTTCCACGCGGTAGACGGGCACTGGTGCAGGGGCAGCTTTGTTGTGATGAAGCGCGACGATAAGGGCAAACTGGTGGAAGCAATTTTTGCAGTGCAGTACATCGACGCTGAAAAGCATAAGGAACTGAAATACCAGAATGCGCTGAAGCAGGCGCTCGAAAACCAGAATGAGATATTCGCCGAAATGCTGCACCTGCAGGGCTGCGGGCTTATCGCCTCTCGGACGGACAACAACAAAATCATTGTCATGAACAGCGCTGCCCAGGCGCTTTTCGGCAAAATCGAAAAGAACACCAACATCGAGGACGTCATGTGCCCCATTGTCGCAGACAACCTCCCGCGCATTATGGCAAAAATGCAGGAGCTGATAAAACAGCACGGCAAGTACGATTTTGAATTTGCACTCACGGCCATGGACGGCAAGGATTATTACATTAAGGCGTCGGCGCGTACTGCTACCCTCGCCTGCGGCGACGATATACTGATACTCACTTTAATGGATATCACTGATAAAAAGAACCTTGAAAACCGGCTTCTTCTGCTTTCTGAAACGGACGCGCTGACGCACATTTCAAACCGCGGAAGCGGTGAGCGCCGTGTAGAAAAGCTTATTATCAGCGGCAAAAAGGGAATGTTCTGCCTGCTTGACGTGGATAAATTCAAGACAATAAATGACAGCTTCGGGCATACTATAGGCGACAAAGCCCTCATTGCAATCGCAGAATGCCTGCGCGCAAGCTTCACCGGGGAGGACGTCGTAATGCGGCTTGGCGGCGATGAATTCGCAGTCTACGCTGTCGGTGTGGAGAATGCCGAACAGGGCCGCGAAAAAATAGACGCGCTCATCTCCCGAGTTGAAAAAATAGATATACCCGAGATGAAAGGCAGAAAGGTCACGATAAGCCTTGGCGCCGTGCTTTCGCATGACAGCAGCGTTCCGTTTGACAAGCTTTACCCCATGGCAGACGCCGCAATGTATGTCTGCAAGAACACCCCCGGAAACCAGTACGGTTTTTATCACGAACACTAAAAAACACCTGCATTCCGCTGTGGAATGCAGGCGTTTTTCTTACTGCTTTGTGTACTGCTCAAGCACCGACTTGAGGGCGTTCACGCTGGCGTTGTGAATTCGCGCCACCGGAATTCCGTGCTTTTCCGACTTCTGGTTCACGGAGTTCACCATTTTGTGGGAACATGTATTCGTGAACACCACCATCAGGTCTGGCGTTCCCAGCTTCGCTGCGAAATCCGCAGGCATCTGTGTGAACACCTTTGCCTTGCAGCGGTAGCTTTCGCATATGTCCTTGTATCGGGTCGCCATGCGGTCGTTGCCGCCTATTACTACTACGCTCATCTGGTTTCCTTTCTTGGATTAGTCTTGACTAACTGCATGCCATACCACATCGTATGTGGTTATTCCCTGCAGCCATCATAGGTTTATAAGTTGGCAGTGGAGCACTCCAAATTGAGTTATTCTCCACTAACTGAATTGTACCATATATTATATAGGTTTGTCAATAGGTTATTACAGTGCAGAAAAAATTTTTTGAAAAACGCAAAGAAAATTAATAAAAGCACTTGACAAATTAATAAAGTGGGTGTATAATATAATCAAGCTGATAGAAGAATATGTAAATACCCACTATATGGATATCCGATATCAGCAGACCGGAGGTGACTAAAACGAAAAAGAGCATATACAGTCTGGTGCTTTCAGACGATGTTGTGGAAGCAGTAGACGCACTGGCAGCCAGTTCCGGGCTGAGCCGTTCCGCAATGGTGAACCAGCTTCTCGCCGAGAAAGTACGCTGCGTCACCCCGGAGATGCGGCTGAAAAGCATAACCTCAGCGATACGCAGCGCGGTGGGCACAGGGTTCTTTCTCACAGAACAGCCGTCAGCGGCTACGGTCGCGTGCCGCACGGCGCTGAAATACCGCTACAAGCCTACCCTGCGGTACTCGGTAGAGGTCTACGGCGCAGGCAGCAAGCGCGCGGGGGAGCTGAAAGTCACGGTACGCACACAGAGCGAGCAGCTTTTTGCGGACCTCAGCGGATTTTTCACCTGCTGGACGGCGCTGGAGCAGAAGTACATCGCCGACAAATTATCGCAGGACATAATGTTCGCGATAGAACCCGGCAGGTTCACAAGAACGCTCAACATGCCGCCGGAGGGAATTTCAGACGACCAGCTCGGGCAGGCAGTCGCGGACTACATGGCAATGCTCGACGAAACAATGAAGCATTATTTCGCCGAACTCCCGGATACAGGCCGGGCGCAGAGGGCGGCTGAACGCAGCTATTCCGCTGCAATCGTACAACAAAAGGTAATAATCTGATACTAATATAACAAGGAGGCATATGTATGAATCCTAACAAGTACACCAAGAAATCACTTGAAGCAGTTCAGACGGCGCAGGATATTTCCATCAGCTATCAGAACAACTGCGTTGAACAGGAACACCTGCTGTACGCCCTGCTGACCCAGGAAGGCAGCCTTGCAGCACAGGTGCTCACCAAAATGAACATCGACGCCAACGGCGTTGAACAGGCGGCGCTGAAATTCATAGAGGGCATGCCGAGAGTTTCCGGCAGCGGCCGCGAGGCTGGCAAGATCTATGTTTCCCCGGACCTTGACAAGGCTTTCACCGAGGCAGAAGCCCAGGCGGAGCGCATGAAAGACGAGTACGTCAGCGTGGAACATCTGCTCCTTGCGCTGGCTGAGAAGCCTTCCAGCGGCGTTGCGGGAATTTTCCGCAGCTTCGGCGTGACTAAGGACAAGCTGCTCAAGGCAATATCCGAGATACGCGGTTCCGCAAGAGTAACCTCCCAGGAGCCCGAGGAAACCTACGACGTGCTGAACAAATACGGTCAGGACCTCGTTGAACTCGCGCGGCAGAACAAGCTCGACCCGGTTATCGGCCGTGATAACGAGATAAGGAGCGTTATCCGCATACTTTCCCGTAAGACCAAGAACAACCCCTGCCTTATAGGTGAACCCGGCGTCGGCAAGACCGCTATCGTCGAGGGTCTGGCACTGCGTATCGTGCGCGGCGACGTTCCCTCGAACCTGAAAGACAGAAAGCTGTTCTCGCTGGATATGGGCGCGCTTATCGCAGGCGCAAAGTACCAGGGCGAATTTGAGGAACGTCTGAAGGCAGTACTCAACGAAGTAAAGAAGAGCGAGGGCCGTATCCTGCTGTTCATCGATGAGATCCACCTTATCGTCGGCGCAGGCAAGGGCAACGGCGCAATGGACGCCGGCAACCTGCTGAAGCCTATGCTGGCGCGTGGTGAACTCCACTGCATCGGCGCCACAACCCTTGACGAATACAGCAAGTACATCGAAAAGGACCCCGCGCTTGAACGTCGTTTCCAGACGGTAATGGCGAACGAGCCTTCCGTCGAGGACACCATTTCCATTCTGAGAGGTCTGAAAGAGCGTTACGAGGTATTCCACGGCGTGCAGATACACGACAGTGCGATAATCGCGGCTGCTACGCTCTCCAACAGGTACATCACCGACAGGTTCCTGCCGGATAAGGCAATCGACCTTGTTGACGAGGCCTGCGCAATGATACGCACCGAGATGGACAGCATGCCCCAGGAACTTGACGAAATAAGCCGTTCCATCATGCAGGACGAGATCGAGGAAGCAGCCCTGAAGAAAGAGACCGACAAGCTTTCGCAGGAACACCTCGTCGAGATACAGAAAGAACTCGCTGAGAAGCGCGAGAAATTCAACGCCATGAAAGCAAAGTGGCAGAACGAAAAGAACGCGATAACCAAGGTGCAGGATCTGCGTAAGGAGATCGAAAACACCAACGGCGAGATCGAAAAGGCAAAGCGCGAGTACAATCTGAACAAGGCTGCCGAGCTGCAGTACGGCACGCTGCCGAAGCTGCAGGCTGAACTCGCAAAGGAGGAGCAGCTTGCAGAACAGGCAAAGAACGACAGCCTGCTCCGTGATAAGGTAACTGAGGACGAGATCGCGCGTATCGTTTCCCGCTGGACCGGAATTCCGGTTTCAAAGCTGGTCGAGGGCGAGCGCGAGAAGATACTCGCACTCGGTGAAACTCTCCACAAGAGAGTCATCGGTCAGGACGAAGCAGTTGACCGCGTGACCGAAGCCATCATGCGTTCGCGTGCCGGCATCAACGACCCGAAGAAGCCGCTTGGTTCGTTCCTGTTCCTCGGTCCTACCGGCGTCGGCAAGACCGAGCTTGCAAAGGCTCTGGCAGAAGCACTGTTCGACGACGAGCACAGCATCGTCCGTCTTGATATGAGTGAATACATGGAGAAATACAGCGTGTCCAGACTTATCGGCGCGCCTCCAGGATATGTCGGCTATGAGGAAGGCGGTCAGCTCACCGAGGCAGTCCGCAGGAAACCGTACTCCGTGGTTCTGTTCGACGAGGTCGAAAAGGCTCACCCCGATGTGTTCAACGTACTTCTGCAGGTACTCGACGACGGCAGGATCACCGACGGTCAGGGCAGGACTGTGGACTTCCGCAACACTATCATAATCCTTACGTCCAACCTGGGCTCTCAGTATATTCTTGACGGCATCAATGACGAGGGCGAGATCTCCGAGGACGCAAAGAAATCCGTTGACGCACTGCTCAAGCAGTCGTTCAGACCGGAGTTCCTCAACCGTCTTGACGAGATAGTATTCTACAAGCCGCTGCGCAAGGAAGAGATATTCAAGATAATCGACCTGCTGGCCGCTTCGCTCAAGTCCCGTCTGAAGGATAAGCAGATCTCCCTGGAGATCACCGACTCCGCAAAGCAGGCTATCGTAGACGCAAGCTACGATCCGAGCTTCGGTGCACGTCCGCTCAAGAGATACATTCAGCGTAATGTGGAAACTATGGTCGCTAAGGAGATACTCCGCGATGAAGTACGTCAGGGTGACACCATCACCATCGACGAGCAGAACGGTGAACTCACTTCCTATGTTTCACGCAACGAGGAATAATTGAACAGCATTACGGGGCGAGAGAAAACTCTCGCCCCTTTTTTTTTATCAGGTCAGTTCCGACATGACTATGTTTTTTATCTTTCTGACGACGGTTCATGCCATTTTTCAGCACCATTACGGAAGCCCCGGCGATGTCGCGCGCCATTCAGCGTTGAAAGTATCTTTTTTCCTTTCATAACACCCTGCCCTTTCCGGGAATTATAACGGGAAGTCAAGGCCTCACCTGCTTCTCCCGCTCTTAACGAATGCGCTCAGGGTCTTTTTCATATCCTCAATTTCAAGCGGCTTTACAATGTGGGAATTCATGCCGGCATTCAGCGCTTTCTGTACGTCGTCAACGAAAACATTCGCAGTCATAGCGATTATCGGTATCGTCTGCGCCTGCGGGTGATTGCTGCTCCTGATGGCGCGGGTCGCTTCATAACCGTTCATCTCCGGCATCATAACGTCCATGAGTATCTCATCATATGTGCCAGGGGCAGAGTTCACGAATTTATCCACCACAAGCTTACCGTTTTCCATTATATCGCAGGAAGCCCCCTCCTTGCGCAGTATCGCAGAAAGAAGCTGGGCGTTCATGGCGTTATCCTCAGCGGCAAGGAAACGTGCGCCTTTAAGACTGATCTCAGCATATTCCGGACAGCGTTCCCTGCGCGCCGTTACCGCCTCTATCATCATTTCACGCACCCGGGTTCCTGTCAGCGGGAATGCCACAGCGCCGTCTGCGTTTTCATCCGCGCTGCTTTCCGGCAGGAATACCAGCGTATCCGGTGTGGTTCCGCTCAGGGAAGCCGAATTACTGAATACCGCGTCATACCTTTGCACGCTCATCTTTTTCTGCGCTTCCTCGGGGCCGTAGGCAGTATCGACTGTGATGCCGGTATCCGAAAGGTCGCGGCGCAGTTCATCAAAGCCGTCCGACGCACTGTCCGAAATGAGTATCTTCTTTATGTTGTGCTCCTGCCAGAAATGCGCCCCGGCTTCCTCATCGGGAATGCGGAATGCAAGGTCAACGGTGATGCGGGTGCCTCTGCCCTCTTCGCTTATCACGCTTATCGTACCGCCCATGAGCTCAACGATGTTGCGGGTTATCGCAAGTCCGAGACCGCTGCCGCTCTCGCGCCTTGCAGTGATGTTTTCAGCACGTGTGAACGGGTCGAACATCACACGCTGGAACTCGCGGCTCATTCCGCAGCCATTGTCATCCACCACGAACCTGATGTTGTCAAAAACGCCTGAACGGTGTTCCAGCTGGCTGATGATGAGTTTCACCCTGCCATGCCTGCCGGTGTACTTTACCGCATTGGAAAGCAGGTCTATCAGTATCTGCTTCAGCCTTGTGCTGTCGCCGACAAACAGGGTGTGTTCAAGTTCCCCGACTTCCATTATGAACGACTGCTCCTTCGCGGCAGCCATTGAGGAAACCACTGCTTCCACCTGCTCCGCAAGGCTGTTCATGGAAAACAGTTCCTTTTTCAGCGTGAGTTTTCCGCTTTCTATCTTTGAAATATCCAGAATATCGCTTATCAGACCGAGCAGGTGGTTTCCTGCGGCAGTTATTTTCTTGGTGTATTCGCGGACCTTTTCTTCATCTCCGGCGTCCCTCTGCAGCAGTTCCGAAAAGCCTATCACCGAATTTAGCGGGGTTCGTATATCATGGCTCATGTTGGAAAGGAACGTCGTTTTTGCAGCGTTCGCGTCGGTGGCTATGTCAAGCGCTTCCTGCAGGGTACGGTTGTATTCCTCACGCTCGCGGACGCGCTTTTTGTAAACGACGGTGACGATGGTTATCGCCATCAGTACTACCCCGGTGATAAGCACAGCAACGAGGATTATCGTGTGCCTTACTGTTGCCGCTTCTTTCTGTATCGCCTCTGACGGCGCGGAACCCAGGACATAGAATACGCCGTCGTTAAGTGGGTATATGTAAACCAGATGCTGCCTGCCGCTAATATTGCGGTAAAACAGCAGCTGTTCCCCGGAAGCCACTGCATGTTCTATGTCCGCTTCCTTATTCTTCTCCTCGGCTGAAAAATTCAGCATTTCCATTAAATCGCCGGCGTTTTTCGGGTTTTGCTGGTTAAGCCCTGGCAGCTTTGAGTCCACGACGATCTGGTCGGATATCGTATCAAGCACATATATCGTCGCCTCACCGCCATAGAGCGAAGCCGGCAGGTTCCTGCGGATATCGTCCCAGGAACATTCACCGTAAACATCCCCCGTGTGTCTGCCGTCTATCGTAACCGGGACTTTCACCGTATAGCACCACGTTCCGTCCGAGCCGATGTAATTTTTCGATACCGGCAGCCCGCACAGCTTTTCCCCCTTGGAGAAATCCAGCTCAGCAATAGGGATATCGCTTAGCTCGTCCGCTGCTTCAAGCGGCTCTGAGAATTTCACAAGCGCTATCGCCTTTATGCCAGGGATATAGTCGCCGCTCATCAGCACGCCGTCCATGGCGTAATCAAGGCTGATTTTTTCAAGGGCACTGCAGTTGTTGCTTATGTAGTTCTCAATAACATTCGTCACCAGCGATAACCTGTCCTCAATATTCGAGATCTGGTTTTCTGACATCTCTCGTGATGTATTGCCTGCAAAATGCCCCACCAGTGCAACTATGCCAAGCAGCACGGCAATCATCGCTATGATGTTCTTTCCGCGGTAACTTATTTTTCCACGCTTTTGTTTTTCCTTTTTCTCTTTCATTTACAATACCTGCTTTTCACATCAAAGCCAAAAGTTTACATGTATATTATAACACGCAAATTGTGTTTTGGCAACACTATAAGCAAAATAAATACCTATATAGCGCCATTTTTGTTATAATTGTAATAAATTACTATTCGATGTTTATACATATGAACGATTTTCTGTTAATTCAGCGTTAAATTTTTCACAGGTACTTGGCAAAAATAAAAAACAGGGACAGCTCAATGTCCCTGTTTTTAATACCTATATCAGGCGCCTGCCCCGATTTCCAACAGGCGTTCTACCGACTTCTTCAACCTTGCATACTCGTCGTAATTCTCGCGGTAAAGCTCCACGATGTAAGCGCCGTCATATCCGAGCGAATTCATCTCCTGCACCAGCCGCCGGAAATCAAACGTACCCTGCCCGACTGGCAGGCAGTCGCGGTCGGCGTCGGCGTCGCTTATGTGCAGGTGGACTATGTCCTCCCCCAGCGTCCGCACTACTTCAAAGATATCCTCCCCGCTGCGACGGCACTGCTTCAGGTCAAGCACGAATTTTGCGTATCTGCCGAGTTCACGCTTCATCATCTTCAGAAAATCCAGGTTCCCGGAAAGGCAGTAGCTGACATTCTCCTGCGCGACGGTCACGCCGAATTCCTCAGCCGCCTCAGCCAGCAGCCGGAACTGCTTTACATAGTGCTCCGGAGTGCAGCGGCTGCTGAGTATCGCGCCGTGCAGCACGAAAATTTTAGCGCCAAGCCGCACCATCGTGCCGAAAAATTCCCGATAAAGCGACATCATCTCTTCAATGCGCCGGTCGTACTTAGAGAACAGGTACACCGACTCCATCGGCGATGAAAACGGATGGAAGCTGACTATATCAATGTTGCTCTCAAGGGCGGTCTGCTGTATCAGCCCGGTGACCGGCTCCCTGGCTTCGCTCGTGCTGTTGGCGAACAATTCAGCCGTCGTCACGCCAAGCGCTGAAAGTTCCCGGAATGCGTCCTCCGCGTGCAGCGGGTACAGCGACGCTGTTGAAACTCCTGCTCTCATACGTTCCCCCCATCGCCTGCGCCAGCAGGCATATCATTCATTCTGATTATAGCACACATTGATTTTTTTTGCAATAGCCGCGCGGGGTTGACTTTTTGGCGGTATCTGGTGTATAATATATTTATTACGCAGTATCTGGGGGGAATTGTATGAACATAAACTGGAACAGGAAATATCTTACTATCGCCGTTTATGCGACCTGCGCTGTAATAATAAGCGCCATTGCGGTAATGATAATATTCAACTTTGACTCCGTGATGTCTAAGCTGTCTACATTCGGCGCGATAATCAACCCTATAATCATAGGTATTTTCTGCGCATACCTGCTAAATCCTCTCATGACGAAAATCGAAACCGGCATGCTGAAAAAGCTCTCATCGTCACCGGAAAAGAAAAAACGCGGAAAAGCCCGCGCCCTCGCCCTGACAATGACAATGCTCATCGTCGTCCTGGTGCTGGCGCTGGTGATAATCATGGTGATACCGCAGCTGGCAGACAACATCGTAACCATTTTCGGCAACACGGATACCTATATCAACACGATCAAGAACTGGCTTAATGAAATTTTCGAGGATCACCCCGAGATAATCGAATTCCTTGGCAACCCGCTTGATGATTTCAACGCGTTCATAGGCAAGATATGGAATCAGTATTCCAACGAACTGGTGGGAATTGCCGGAAACGTCGCTTCGATGGTATGGGCAATTCTCGACACGATGAAGAATGTCATCATAGGTCTGACTATCTCAATATACCTCCTCGCCCGCAAGGAAATGTTCATCGGTCAGACCAAGAAGCTCATCTTCGCCTTCCTCAAGGTGGAGAGGGCGCAGCGCTTCCTCGGCGTCTGCCGCGAAGCAAGCAAGAAGTTCCTGGGTTCCATCATCGGCAAGATAATCGAAGCATTTGTGGTGGCCCTGCTGTGCTTTATCGGCACTACTTTCATGGGACTGCCTTACGCGCTGCTCATTTCCGCGATAATGTTCGTGTTCAACCTTATTCCGTATGTCGGCCCGTTCATCGGCGCCATTCCATGCACGCTGCTCCTGCTGCTGACTGACGACCCGATGCAGGCGCTGTGGTTCGTCATCTTCATCACGATACTCCAGGCAGTGGACGGCAACATTCTCGCGCCCTGGATACTCGGCGACTCCACCGGTCTGCCCGCTGTTTGGATACTCATATCTATCCTCATCGGTGGCGGGCTGTTCGGCATGATAGGAATGTTCCTCGGCGTGCCGGTTTGCGCGGTCGTTTACATGCTGTTCAAGGACTTCATCGAAAACCGGCTTAAAAAGCGCCAGCTTCCGCGCAGCACCGCAGAATACGCCAAGGACGTGAGCTACATCACGCCGGAATACACCTGCGACGAGCCTGAACTCCCCGAAGAGCCAAAGCCGGAGAAGAAGCACGGATTTGCCGACGTGATAAAACAGCGCACGGAAGAGTGCAAGGAAAAAATACACCACCTCACGAACCATAACACAAAGAACAACGGCAAAAAGAAATAACACAGCTGCATTCCTGCCTGCGCACACGGGCAGGAATGTAACTGTTTACCGGAGGATATCACTTGTTCGAACTTAACCAAGCCGGCGCAGCCACCTGGTACATGAACGCCCCTACCAATATCGGATTTTACCTTTACAACGCGCCGGAAGTCTGCATGATAGACTGCGGCGACAGAACCTGCGCCGAAAAATCGCTGGAACATATCCACGCGCAGGGCTGGAAGCTCACGAAACTGTTCCTGACGCATTCCCACACGGACCACACCAGCGGCGCGCAGTGGATAAGGGAACAGACCGGCTGCGTGGTTTACGCGCCGGGAATAAGCGCCGCTGCGGTGAAGCACAGCTTCCTTATTGCGACAACGCTTTACGGCGGCAGACCAAATCAGGAGATGTGCAGCAAGTTCCTTCTGCCGCCTCCCTGCGAGTGCTCCGAGATAACCGCTGACGCGCTGCCCCAGGGGCTGGTGGAATTCCGGCTGGACGGGCACGATATGGCGCAGTCTGCATTCTGCACGCCGGACGGGGTGTGGTTCACCGCTGACGCCGTTATCAGCGAAAGCGCGCTGAAAAGCCACCGGATATCGTTCATTTACGATATAGCAAAGCACCTGAATTCCCTGGAGGAGCTTTCGCGCCTGAAAGGCAGCGTGTTCATTCCATCGCACTGCGAGCCTGTCAGCGACATAAGACCGCTTGTCGATGAGAATTCCGCAGCAATACGCGACGTTGCAGGCGACATCGTCCAGCTGTGCGCCCGGCCGCAGACTATGGACGACATCATCGCCTTCGCGCTGGAAAAATACCGCATAAGGCTGTATTTCATGCAGTACCTTCTTGTGGGGCAGACCGTGCGCAGCTACGTTTCCTGGCTGATGGAACAGGGAAAGCTGTTTGCCGTGTATTCCGGCACGAGGCTGCTTTTCAGCAATTCACCCGACTCATCTTTACACAAATAATGTATATATTGGCTATTGAAAGTTCGGAGGTAATATGCTATAATAAACGCAGGGCGTTTATTATAAATCAAAATGTCCTCGTACATTCGCAAATCAATGATTTGCTTCGTGCGTATCGGACGATTATGCCATAACTGTAGGTTATGGCATAATAAACGCAGAACGTTTATTATAGCACAACGCTCATATAAAGAAAAACAAGACAGAACAAAAGCGAGGAAATACATATGATAAAGCTGATCGCAAGCGACATGGACGGCACTCTGCTCAACGACAGCAAGGAACTCCCCCGGGACTTCTTCGAGGTGCTCGACAGTCTGGAGCAGCACGGAATTAAATTCACGGTTGCGAGCGGACGTTCCTATGACGCGGTGGCGCATCTTTTCCCTGAGGAATACCGCGGAAAGCTGGATTTCATCTGCGACAACGGCGCAAATATCTACCATGACGGAAAGCAGGCGAAATACACCCCGCTGGGCCGCGCGACCTTTGAACAGCTGATAAAGGCGTGCCAAGAGATAGGCGGACTGCGCGTGCTGGTCTGCGCGGGAAAGGGCACCTATCACCTTGAAGCAGACCCGATGTTCACTGCAGAGATCGCGAAATATTACAAGAACCACATTCCCTGCGACGACCTGCTTTCAGTGGACGACATCATCTACAAGGTGGCAGTGTGCGACGAACAGGGTACCGAAAAGCGCGCCAAACCCGCTCTTGACGCCATAATGGGCGACAAACTGAATGTGCAGGTTTCCGGCCCGATATGGATGGACGTCATGTCCGCGGGAGTGAACAAGGGCAGCGCGCTGAAACAGCTGGCAGAACTCCTTAAAATAGACCGCAGCGACGTGATGGCTTTCGGGGATTACTTCAACGACGCAGAAATGCTGCGCTTTGCCGGCTGGAGCTTCGCAATGGAAAACGGTCACCCCGACGTAAAGCGCATCGCAAGGTATCTCGCGAGAAGCAACAACGAAAACGGCGTATTAAGGGCAGTGCGCAAATACGCACTGGGCGAAAGTGAAATCTAAGAGGTAACATGAACATTCAGATTTTTGGCAAATCAAAGTGCTTTGACACCAAAAAGGCAGAGCGATATTTCAAGGAACGCGGCATAAAATACCAGTATGTGGATATCCTTTCAAAGGGACTCAGCCGCGGTGAGCTGGACAGCGTGACAAAAGCGCTGGGAGGGCTTGAAGCAGTCATCGACGAAAATTCCAGGGACTACGCAGAAATAAAATATCTGCTGGACGACGCGAAGCCCGACAAACTGGCAGAAAACCCGAAGCTTTACAAGACGCCTATAGTCCGCAACGGTCGGCAGGCAACTATCGGTTACTGCCCTGATATATGGAAGAACTGGGAGTAATATATGCAGATTGTTCTGATAGTGATTTTGATAATATGCTCGGCGTACTTTTCCGCGACGGAAACAGCGCTCAACAGCGCCAACAAAATACGCCTGAAAAACATGGCTGACAACGGCAGCCGCGCGGCTCAGCGCACGCTGAACATTCTCGCAAAGTACGACAAGGCGCTCACCACCATACTTATCGGCAACAACATCGTGAACATCGCGTGCTCGTCTATTGCCACTATACTCGCGATACAGCTGGTCGGGGAACAGTACGGCTCGCTGGTTTCCACTATAGTTGTGACCATCGTCGTGCTCATTTTCGGCGAGGTAATGCCCAAGAGCATCGCAAAGGACTTTGCAGAGCCGTTTGCAATGTTCTCTTCCGGCGTGATTTCATTCCTTATGGTGATATTCACACCGGTCTCCGCATTCTTTATACTGCTGAAAAAAGCAGCCTCCAAGCTGTTCCACCGTAAGGAATCCGTCAGCATGACAGAGGAAGAGCTGAAAGTGATGATAGACGAGATCGAGGACGAGGGCGTGCTTGAAACCCAGGAAAGCAACCTTGTACGCAGCGCGCTGGAATTCGACGAGATAACCGTCGATGAGATAATCACACCCCGCGTCCGCATCGTCGCCGTAGAAATCGGCGAGGACGTTGACGAGGTGCGCCGCAAATTCCTGCAGGAGGAATATTCAAGAATGCCGGTATACGAGCGCACCCTTGACAATATAATCGGCATCATCACCGAAAAGGAATTCTTCAAGCAGTACGAAAAGAACAGCGATTTCACAGTGCGCAGCATCATGCAGGAAACCCTCTATCTGCCGCAGATGCAGAAGCTTTCTGAGGTATTCCGCACCATGCAGAAGCAGAAATGTCACATGAGCGTTGTTCTCGACCAGCATGGAGGCACGCTGGGTATAGTCACCATGGAGGATATTCTTGAAGAACTCGTCGGCGAGATATGGGACGAAAGCGACGAGGTGAAATCCCCCGTAACTGTTGTCGGGAACAACGTTTTCGAGGTTTACGGCGATGTTTCGCTGAACTCTCTCAGGCGTTTTCTCGAGGCGCGGGACATTCCCGCGGATATCGAGAGCGAAGCGCATACAGTCGCCGGCTGGGTGCTGGGGCTGTTCGGGAGCATTCCTAAAAACGGCGACACAGTCACCAGCGGAATGTTCACCGTGACTGTGCTTGAAGCCGCAGAACTCCGTGTGATAAGAGTACGCATCGAAATAAAGAAAAATGAAAGCGAGGAACAGTAAAATGACAGAATTCAGATATGACACACAGCTTCTCATCGAAGGCGAGGGGCTTGACGAGGACGCAATAAACGAGTATATCCGCGCAAACTTCAAGGGCGACTGCCTGCTGGCAGTGGGCGACGATGAACTTATAAAGCTGCACTACCACACCAACGAGCCGTGGAAGGTGCTGGAATACTGCGCTTCCCTCGGCGAAATATACGACATAGTTGTCGAGGATATGGACAGGCAGTCACGCGGGTTAAAGGGCTGATATGAAAACTGTAATAACCGACAACAGTCTGTGCACCCTGCCAATAGACGAACATGCAAAACCGCAGCACATCTACCGCTACATACAGGCTCTGGCTGAAACAGGCGTGAAATACATCGAACTGGATTTCCGCACGGTGATGAAAATGCCCGAGCTTCCCGACGGCATAGGGTACATATTCCGGCTGGGCGACCCCATGTTCGGGGAACTCACACAGGCGTTCGACTTCAACTATGTTCTGGTGACTATCCAGGATCTGAAAGAGCGCGTAAACGTCGGAAACACCCCGGCTATCATCGAATTCCCGGCTATACACGGGCTTTCACGGCAGCTGATTTCGCTGGCACAGGGGCAGATATCCGCTCCGATAAGCATGGCGCGGCTCCGTGGAAGCTACCCGCTGATGAGCGACGAAGAAGCCGCTGAGATGATATGGCGCGCGAAAAATACTGTCACAGTCCCCGTGGACTTATGCCCGATGAACGGCAAAAGAACTGCCGTAGACCTCGCGATAAAGGCTTCCAGGGCAAATGTGGACTGCCTGACTCTGTGCATGGGGCGTTCCAAGAATTACGCTTCCCTTGAGGACTATGTATTCGCGCTGATGTCGGTTCACGACATTCTGCCAAAGGAGATCAGCCTTTCGGCGATGTGCCGCGCCGAGATACTCCACCACATCGTATTCGGCACGCGCAGCGTGGACTGCATAACCGACATAATGAAGCTTATCGACCACGACATCGCAAATCTCACAAATGTGGACTACGGCACACCGGTCAAGATGCACATTTCCCTCAAGGATAAGATGATGCTGAAGCAGACCTACATATCGGCGCTGCAGAAATTCGCAGAGGAAGAGGATATCCCCGAGGACCTCATGGCAGACATGACCGACGCGATAAACCACTTTGATTTCCACCAGTTTGACCAGGAACTGATGTATAACCAAAAACCAGAAGTACTCAACTAAAACAACAGGGCTGCACCGGAGTGCAGCCCTGTTAATTTTATTCAGTTCATCATACCCTGAGCTTGCCGACCTGCTCCTGGAGAAGTCTTGCCTGTGCGGAAAGTTCCTCGCAGGAAGCAGCAGACTGCTCTGCAGTAGCGGAATTCGTCGAAATGACCTGAGAAATCTGCTCAATTCCCACGGTTACCTGGTCAACAGCGTGAGCCTGCTGCTCTGCAGCCGCAGAAATATCAGAAACAAGCTGTGCGCTCTGCTTGGAAAGATCAGTTACCTGACGGAGCGCGTCTGCAGTCTTGCCGGCTATCTCGGAGCCGTTCTTAACTGCGTCAATGGTAGCGGAAATAAGCGAACGTGTGCTGTTCGCAGACTCTGCAGACTTGGAAGCAAGATTACGTACCTCGTCTGCAACAACCGCAAAGCCCTTGCCGGCTTCACCCGCTCTGGCAGCCTCGATAGCTGCATTGAGCGCCAGAATATTGGTCTGGAACGCGATATCCTCAATGGACTTGATGACATCGGATATAGCTTCTGACTGCTTTTCGATCTGCGCCATTGCGTCGAGCATGTTCTGCATTTCGGCGCCCTGCTTCATCATCTGTTCAGCGCAGCTGTCGGAGAATTCACTGGCCTTAACTGCATTGTCAGCTGTGCGGCTGATGTTTCCGGAGATCTCGCTGATGGTGGAAGAAAGCTCATCGACTGCAGTCGCCTGCTTTGTGGTTCCCTCAGCGAGCAGCTGTGAACCGTCCGCCATCTGCTGGGAGCCTGCAAGCACGTCGTTTGCAGACGAGTTCATGTTGAGGATGACGCTGCTGAGAGTTTCCTTTATGCTGCGGAACGACTCGTTTATCTTCTCAAAACTGCCTATGTACTCAAGACCGGGCTGTGCTGAGAAATCACCGGTGCCCATCTGCTCAAGCACCCTGGAAATATCATCAACATAGGAGTGCAGCGTGTGCTTTGCCGCGGTGAGGTTTTCCGCAATGTGACCCATCTCGTCGCCGCGAAAATCAAACGTTGTATCCTCGGAGTCAAGACTGCCTGAACTGAGCTGACCGCAGATCTTTACGACCTCGGCTACAGGCTTCTTAACAAGCTTGTTCATGACAAAGAAAAGAATAAAGGTAATACATACGCAAACCACCGCAAGAACTATCACTTCGATCACAACAGTGAAAACGACTTCCTTATCCGTGCTGGCCGTGGAATACCCGGAGAAATACGCGCCAACAATGTTATCCTTGAAATCAGTAAGGGGCGCATACTTTACATAATATTTCTCACCGTTGATGTTAGCCTGACCAACGAAGGAGTTGCCCTCCTGTATCTGTGCCCAGATGCTGCTGTCCATTTTTGTGCCAAGAAATCTTTTTCCTGTTTCATCAAAGAGCGTGGTGTTGTATCTCGTGTCACCACTGAAAATGGAGATCTCCGCGCCGGACTTTTCCTTTATGCTGTCGGTAATGCTCTCAACGGAAAGGTCGCTGACAGTGATGATAACGCCGCTGACGCCGACAGTATATGTAGCGGTTGCATACAGCTTTCCTTTATCCGAAATTATGCCGTTAAGTCCAGAAACAGCCTTGGAAGCCAGCTCATCGCTGAGGATAAAGTTATCCGATTTCCAGTTAACTGTGCCATTCGTGAGCACATATGCCGCAGAATAATTCGGGTTGTTGCAGTTTGCGCTCCACTTTATTGAGAGTATCTCAGGGGTCATGGTTCCGCTTGCCGCCATGATCTTTGCAAGGTCGCTCATGGTGGACGCCTCGTCCTGCACCTCTGCCTGGAGTATCTGCACGCCAGTGCTGGTTTCATCCATGCGCAGGCCATTGACGAAATTAAGGAACACGCCGGTCACAACGCCAGCCATGATTAACGCTGCTGCAACCGAAGTCACGCAGGAAATGAGCGTGATCTTCGCGCCGATCTTCATGGTCTTTTTCATCTTGAGCTTGGTCGCAGCCTCTTCGGTCTTTTCGCGGAGCTTCTGGATATTCTCTTCCCTGGCCTTTTTACGCGACTGCAGGAACTTCGGAAGCCTGGAAGTACCCGGCGTCTTTTCTGCCTTTGGCTTTTTGGGCGTCTTTATCTTCGGCTGCTTCTTTTCCTTTTCAGGCTTGTTCGCTGATCTCATAATCTTTTTCATGGCTGTACCTGACCTTTCATATAGAGCATATCTGGACGGAAATGACACTTATCCTTTTTCTGTAATCCTTTTCACACAAACTTACAGAGCAAGAATTTTGTGACAATTACCTGATTTCCCGGCAGATATACATTCCGTTATAGTATATATCGACAAAATTCTGAAACATTTTACACGTACCAGAGGTATTTCAGCGTTATTTCACACTTTCTTTAAAAGTTGTGGTTTATTTTTGCTAAAGTTTTTGAAATTATCATTCATTGTAACCTATGGGCATATTATCCTCAGAGGACAAGGTGCATTGGAGGGGTGTATATGGGATTTAAACAAAAGCTGACGTCCATGGGAGAACTCCCCTGGCGACACTCTGTGGTGAACATAAGGGACGGCACTGAACTGTGCGCTGAAAACTGCACTGAAGTAGTCGGCTGCACCGACCTCACCGACGCAGGAGAAGTTATCCTGAAAATACGCTGCAACGGCGCTGACAGGCTGATGAGAGTATGCGGGGAAAAACTAACCCTGGACAGCTTCGGACCTTACGGCGTCCGCATTCTCGGGAAGATCACCTCGGTGTCGTTCATAGAACTCTGACCGGAGGTGCGACATGAAAAAATCAAACGGACTGTGGTTCGGGCAGGTGGAATTCAGCGGGTATGGTGGGTTCCCTGAAAAGATGGCTTCCGAGCTTATTGCCGCGGGAGTGCAGCTGCGACGGCTGAAATTCGGCGACGGAACAGTGACCGGGATAGTTCCCCCGGCGGATTACTGGGCGACTTCCATCGCGGCACACAAGAACGGCGTACGGCTCCGCGCAGGAAAGCGCAGTGGGCTTTACTTCACGCTGCTGCGGTACAGCAGGCGCGTTGGCATATACCTTGGAGCTCTGGCATTCGTGTTCATTCTCGCGCTGAACAGCAGCCGCATTCAGGATATCGACGTCACCGGTAGCAGCGAACTCACAGCGTCGCAGCGCTCCCAGGTGACCGCAATACTCAGCGAATGCGGTATCAGCCCCGGGAAATCCACCAAAACCGACACAAAAGCCGCTGAACGCCGCGTCATGCTTGAACTCCCGGAAGCGGCATGGGTGGACATCTCGATAGTGGGGTTTCGCGTTATCGCAGACGTGGAAACCGGCACCCCGAAATCAGAAATGCTGAGTTCCGACGTGCCCTGCAATATCGTGGCTTCACGGGCTGCGGCAATAATTTCTCAGACGGTCCGCGAAGGAACATCGTCAGCTGCCCCCGGCAGCGGTATACAGCAGGGAGGGCTTCTCGTCAGCGGTATCGTCACCGACGGCGCGGGGAATGTTTCCTACCACCATGCCAGCGCGGAGATCATCGGGGAATTCACCGAAACGCAGGAATTCTTCGTGCCCTATCGCGAAACAGTGCAGCGCGCCGACGGCGATGTAACGGAATTCACATGGCTGCAGTTTGAGGACGACAGCATTCCATTATTCTGGGGAAATGCGGAAGTGCCCGACGCGGTGTACGAAGAACAGACCGAACCGATAACCGTACTGGGTCGCAAAACCCCACTCTCGCTGCGCCACGGGAAGTTCACATCATACCGCAGCCTTGACATAGTGCGTTCTGCGGACGACTGCATTGCCGAACTTGAAAGGCAGCAGCAACAATTCACCGAGAATTTCTACAGCGGATACGAGATAGTGAGCGCCGAAAAGACCGCGCTGCCGGAGGACGACGGTATCCGTATGAAAATAACCTACACCCTGCGCGGGGATATCGCACAGGAGCAGGAAATATTCATCGGGTAATATCACTTTTCGCGCTCTACGCGCACCTTTCCGTCCACAAGCACCAGCTTTCCGCTGTAGGTGCTTCCGTCTTGCGCGGTGAAGCCTTTCAGGACTATCGAGCTTCCCTTTTCGAGAATGCGCTTTGCCTGGGTCGGAGTTATCTCCTTGCCGAACTTCTCTTTCATGAAGAAGAACCCGCAGGCGCCGCGGCTGTCCTCGCAGGAATATGACTTCTGGAACTCGTACACGTTCTTGCCGCAGTTGGGGCACTTGCCGACAACAGGCAGCCGCGAAAATCTGAACGGATTGTTCTCGCGCGTGGTTTCCCCTGCGTTGTCCTTTATCAGCTGCTTGGTGAACTCGGTCATTTCCCGCAGGAACTGCTGGTCGTCGGCCTCACCGCGCGCTATTTTCTGCAGGGTGCTTTCCCATTCTGCGGTCATTGCCGGGGACTTCACCTTTTCAGGCACCACGTCGATCACGCGAATTCCCTTGTCGGTGGGTATCAGCTGCTTTCCCCTGCGCTCGACGTACTGCCGCTTCACCAGCGTTTCGATTATCGCGGCGCGGGTGGCAGGGGTGCCCAGACCCTTTTTCTCAACGTCATCGTCGTCGCTGTAGCTGTCGGAGCCTGCGCGCTCCATCGCGGAAAGCAGCATATCCTCGGTATAGCGTTTGGGTGGAGTTGTCTTGTGCTCCAGCTGCTTCACGGACTTCACGGGCACCTCTGCGCCCTCGCTCAGCGGGGGGAGAACCCCGGAGGGCTCGTCGCTCTCCTCGTCATCGTCTTTAACAAGACCTTTGAGGTTCGCTTTTATCGTGGCTTCAAGCTGCTTCCAGCCACCCTGCACCGTGGTTTTGCCCCGGGCAGTGAATTCCCTGCCGCCGCATTCCAGCACGGCAGTCACGGTGTCACTCACATTCACAGGGGAAACCGCGAGCAGCAGCCGTATTGCCACCAGCGAAAGCACGTTCCAGCAGTCCTCAGGCAGACGGCTGAAGTCATACCGCGCTATCTCCCGCGTGGGGAGCAGCGCGTGATGGTCGCTCACCTTGTCGTTATTTATAAGGCGCTTTATGTCCGGAGTGATATTCTGCGCTTCGTAATCCGCACCAAATTTGAATGCGCGCGCAGTCAGCCTTACCATTTCGGCAGCGGTGCTTTCCATGTCGTCGGTGATGTAGCAGCTGTCCGTCCTGGGATAGGTCATGAGCTTGTTCTCGTACAGCTTCTGGGCGCAGTCAAGAGTCTGCTGCGCGGTGTATCCGTACAGCTTGTTTGCGTCGCGCTGCAGCGATGTCAGGTCGTAAAGCCTGGGGGGATTGGCGTTCTTCTGCTCCTTTGCCACAGATTTCACCACTGCTGTGTTTCCGCATTTTTCTGCAGCCGCTTCTACGTCAAGGGGCGCTATCTTGTCGCTTTCAGCCCTGAATTTACCGCAGTTGAGTTCTAATGTGTAATATCTTGCAGCTGCAAACTGCTGTATCTTCTTTTCACGCTCCACCAGCATTGCAAGCGTAGGGGTCTGCACTCTTCCCACGGAAAGCAGGCTGCGGTACTTCACCGTGAACAGCTGCGTGGCATTCATGCCGACTATCCAGTCCGCCTTGTTGCGGGCAAGTCCGCTGCGATAGAGAGCGTCGTAATCGCTGCCCGGTCTGAGGTGCTGAAATCCCTCGCGCACCGCTTCGTCCGTCATGGAACTTATCCACAGCCGCGAAAACGGCTTGGTGCACCCAGCCTGGTAATACACATACCGGAACACGCACTCGCCCTCCCTGCCGGCGTCAGTCGCGCAGATGAGCTCGTCAACGTCCGGGCGCTGCATAAGTCCCTTTAATATCTCGAACTGCGGCGCTGTGCTCTCGGGAACAGTCCACAGAAATTTCTCAGGTAATATCGGAAGGTTGGATAGCTTCCACGGCTTTCCGTACCGCTTGTCGTAATCCTCGGGTGCCGCAAGAGTGACCAAATGCCCGAAGCACCAGCTGACTATATACCCGTTGCCCTCGGTGTACCCGTCACCCCTTGTGCGGTTGGCTCCGATGACCTTGGCGATGGTGTTGCCGACCGACGGTTTCTCTGCAATGACTAATTTCATGTGATATCCTTTCACCCGGCTTGACAACCGGGATTTTTGATGTTACAATATAAATACAATATAAATATGTAAAGAGTTCGTTTCTGGAGGTGCGCTATGGCAAAACGAGATGAGGAACGCAAAAAAAACCAGGAAAAGCTACACCGCAGGGTGATCATCAACTGGATAATCTGCGGGGCTTCCCTCGCTGCGATAATCGTGCTGCGGCTCATGTCAAAACAGTGAGCCGCTGTTTTTTAACCGCTAAATACGCTCAACTCCGACAAAAACCACATAAAATAAAAAACGCCGTGAATATTTCCACGACGAATTTTGTTGAATTAAGACCACAGCGATAAAAAATGGAGCGGATTACGAGGCTCGAACTCGCTACCTCCACCTTGGCAAGGTGGCGCTCTACCAGATGA
>ERZ827156.1651-NODE-1651-length-25487-cov-4.216656_pt1 | contig 25487 bp, 35 predicted proteins | sample MGYA00519919_ERZ827156 | MGnify/ENA primary metagenome ERZ827156 (study PRJEB31778, sample SAMEA3449269) | human gut metagenome | biome: human gut; feature: human-associated habitat; material: faeces | place: United Kingdom | collected 2010/2012 ...
CCGGTAATCTCGTCTACACAGGAGGAATGGGCGACAATCCGCGTGTCCGCGAGGGCTGGGGCTTGACCTTTGACCCTGTGAGTGGCCAGCCACTCGAGTACGGTCTGTTCGCGAGCAACAGCCTGGTTCGCCGTTACCAGCGCTTTGAAGATGATGACATGTTCGAGACATCCTACGAAGACGACGCGAGCATCCTCGGCCGTCCCTCCAAAGAGGCGATCGACCGCGTGCGAAGCTCCATGAACGTGTCTTCCCGCGTGGTGTACGTGGGCGGCTACGCTCAGATGGGTGTGTTTATGGTGCGCGATGGACGTGGTTGCGAGGTGACGGCGACGGGCGTGGTGGAGGGCGAGTGGAGCCTGGGCGAGCAGACGCGGAGATGGGCCGTGCGAGATGGTGTGAGGGAGGAGAAGAGGGCGTTTGTGTGCAGCCCTGTGTTCGAGGCGGCTGGAGAGGGTGGTGATTCGTTCAAGCGATCTGATGATTCGTTCAAGAGAACTGATGACCCCTTTAAGAGAACTGATGATTCGTTCAAGCGATTTGATGATTCGTTCAAGCGATCTGTCAATGATGACTCCTTCAAGCGAACTGATGACTCCTTTAAGAGAACTGTTGGAGATGACTCTTTCAAGCGATCAGTTGGCGATGACTCCTTCAAGCGATCTGAGGATTCCTTCAAGAGATCTGTTGGAGATGACTCCTTCAAGAGATCTGTTGGTGAGGATTCCTTTAAGCGATCGGTCAATGATGACTCGTTCAAGCGAACTGAGGATTCCTTCAAGAGAACTGAGGATTCCTTCAAGAGAACTGTTGGAGACGATTCCTTCAAGCGATCGGTCAATGATGACTCCTTCAAGCGATCTGACGACTCCTTCAAGCGGCCGGCTGACCCCTTCGAGATCACGGTCGCGGAGGACACCCGCAGACCCGACGACTCCTTCCGACGCCCCGACTCCTTCCGTCGCTCCGACGACAGCTACGCCCGCGGCCCGCGCCCCGACGGCTTCAAGCGAGGCGCGCAGTCCTTCCCCCGCCGCACGGGCGCCAACGAATGGAAGCCCAAGCCGCGCTACGGCGACGCCCCGCGCTCCGGCGCCTCCTTCGGTGGGCGCTCGCTCCCTCCGTCACCCGTAGGCGCGCGGCCCGCCCGCGAGGCGCCGGTGGAGTACCAGACGGTGAGTAGTACCGATGCGCTGGTAATGTACAAGCAGCTGATGGAGGCGCGCGGCATCGACGTCGAAGACTCCGCGCCCGCGCCCGACACCCCCGCCAACCCGCTGGCGGCAGCCCAGCCCGCCAATCAGCCGTTCGGCCAGCCCGCGGACGCGTTGGCGGCAAACCCCTTCGCGGCAAACTCCATGGCAGAGGAGGCGGCGGAAACGAGCCCGCAGGTGGAGGAGAAGATCGAGGAGATCAAGAACACGAAGGAGTTCGAGGAGGAGGACAGCGAGGACGACCGCGCCCTCACCACGCAGCAGCAGCAGGCCCTCGCCTCGCTCTTCGACACTGCCATGGGCGGACAACCCGCGGGAAATCTCCCTCCCGCGGGAGAAACTCCCGCCATGATGGGCACCTCCTTTGCTTCGTCGCCCCTTCAGAATGAAACGTCTATTCAGAATGAAACGCCCATCCAGGATGAAACGCCCGCGGCGCTGGCGAACATCCCGGTGGACGTGGCGGAGGTGCAGCCGCCGACGCTGACGCGCGTGGTGGACGACGAGGCGCCCATGACCGCCCAGCAGCAGCAGGACTTCGCCAACCTCTTCGCCGCTGCCGCCACGGCTCCTGTGACTGCACCTGTGACTGCTCCTGCTTCCATGCCTGTGACTGCTCCTGCTTCCATGCCTGTGACTTCTCCTATGCCTGCCTCCATGCCTGCCTCCATGCCTGTCACCGCTCCCATGCCTACCTCCATGCCTGTCACCACGCCTGTCACACCGACGCCAAACCCCGCGCCCGCCAACCCAGCAACCTTCGCGCCGACCAACCCCGAGGCGACGGACCCGTACGCCTTCCCCTCGGGGGGCTGGCAGCGCACGGCCCCGTTCATCCCCACGCGCTCCGTCGGCTCGACGAGTTCCGCGGCGCCGGCGTGGGCCCCGCGCACGATGGCGGAGGTGGCGAGCCAGTGGCTGCCGGAGAAGGCGCTGGCGACGAAGCCGACCACGCCGACCGCCCCTGGACTGAGCAGTGTGGGAGGTGACGAGGGCCACTGGCGGCCGGAGGGCCTGTCCTCGGCGATCAAGACGACGAAGCCGCGGACGGTGACGACGCTGAGCCTGCCGGTGGCGAGCGAGGAGGTGCCGTTCGAGTGCGTGCTGCGCACGAGCGAGGAGTATCAGGACCTGAGCGTCCGCGTGACGGTGATCGTGATCGCGGAGGGCTGTCTGAACGAGGGCACGCTGTGGCGCCTGGACCTGAGCGACTGCAAGCTGGTGAAGACGCTGCGCGTGGGAAGCCGCAGTCTGCAGAACGTGGACGAGGTGCGGCTGTGCGACATGAAGGCGCTGGAGACGGTGACGCTGGGCGATGAGGTGCTGGCGATCACGCAGACGGAGCGCGACGGGCGACGGTTCACGATGTGCGGGCTGGAGAAGCTGAGAGAGGTGGTGGTGGGCGACCACACGGCGGAGGAGTTTTTCGATCTGGAGGTGCGAGGTGAGTGTGGGAGAGAGAGGTGAGAAGCAGACTGTCCGAAGCTTCAGCGTGTGGTGCTGGGCAACGCCAGCTTCAAGCGACAGCACACGACGCGGTTCGAGAGTGGGTGGAGGCATGTGAGGTGACGATCAGACCTGCTGTCACTGGCGGAGATCGTGCTGGGCGACGAGGCGCTGCAGGGCGACGACGACGCGGACCGGCGCAGCTCGGCGGTGGCGCCGTACAACTACATCAACTGTCTGGTGATGAAGGGTGAGGGCGTGGGAGGCGAGTGACGGGCAGACCTGCCGGCGCTGGAGAGCCTGCGCAACGAGAACGGCGCGGCGTTCAACTACTACGGGTATGTGACGGTGCGGAGTGGGCGCGGAGGCGTGGGGTGAGAAGTAGACTGCCCGAAGCTGGGTCCGAAGGGCGTGGTGCTGAGTGCGAACCACCCGCACTTCAAGTACGCGTTCTCGATCGACTGCAACAAGGCGAACGGGATGAAGATGTTCTTCCGTCAGAACTGCAACTACCAGGGATGGCGTGTTTGTTAACAAACAGTTCACTGCTCCTCCTCCGTGCCCACCTTGCGCATCGGCACGCCCTCCTTGATCACCTGCTCCCAGTTCGGGTCGTTGTGGAAGCGCACCAGCAGCTCCACCACTACGCTTCACACCCCAGCGCCTCGCCCACCGTTGTTCACCGTAAGCACGCGCGATCCGTGGAAGCGCACCAGTTCCAGCGGCAGTCTAGTAATCACGCCGCCACGCAACACGCACTTCGCGCACCTGTATCCCAGCTGCTTCGCCTTGTTCAGCGTGAGGTTCTTGTACCGGTTCCGGTCCACAATCCCGCCGATGATATACACCTTGTCGTCCTCCAACTCGGTGATGGTTTCGTCGGCGTCTGCGGACAGGTACACCATCTTGTCATTCGGGTAGTGGAAGGATTCCACCGTCGTGTTCACCTCGGATACGGAGGCCTCGTACTGCTCGATCTGCTCGTTACGAAAGGAAAGCGAGCCCACCAGCCATGAATGGAATCCCTGAATCTTCTCCAGCTTGGTTTTGATTTCGTCCTTCACACTCGTCAACACAAGGCGGAGCGGGCGCTTCGCCCGCCGGATGAAGCCGTAGCTGTACATCACCTGCTGCGTGAGACTGCTAATCTCGTTCGGCCGCATGAGCTCCTGGAAGTCCAGGTCGATCAGCACGCGGGGACTCGTCTTCAGATCCTCCAGCCACTTCGCCCGCTCCTGCAAGCGCATCTCCTTCAGACGCGCCTTTTCCTCCGGAGTCAGGTTGTCTAGTAGGTAATCCACAACAACCATCCGAACCGTCTTTCGCAGGTTCCTTTTTGACCATCTTCGCCTTCTCCTTCTTTTGTTGCTTCTTCAGCTTCTTCTTCTCCTTCCAGTACTCCTGCAGCTTGCGCATCTTCTCTCTCTTCTTTATTGCGCTTTTGCTCAGGGGCTCTTCGTCCTCCATTTCTTCATTCACCAGCTGGTTTTCAGTCTCCTTTGCATCCTCTCTATCGGGCATCTTCTCTTCCATCACACATGAACCCGTTTTCTCCTTGCCCACATCCCTGCGGTTTATCCTCACTCCCCCATTTTATACATGGCTTCCTTAGGAAAATCCGACATGCACCAACGGGGAACTGAAATCGGCGGAAAAAGCGGAGCGGCAATAGGCACTGCTTTTGGTTCAGGAGAAAAGAAACACCGCGAGGAGGTATGCAGTCACTTCTCAAGCTTGCTTCCATTCCGCGTGCTGCTCTGCGCAGTGGCGCCGTCCTTGCCCCGCAATGGCATGCTGTGAGTGTGTATGCTTCCACTCTGTCTCCCTTTACTCGTTCCTTTGCTTCCGACAAGAAAAAGGGCAAGAAGCAGCAAGCTGCGCCCGTGGAGGAGAAGAAGAAGAGTGACAGCAAGATTCCTATCAATATCCTTGCAGGTTCGTTTACTTTGTGTGATTCATCCGTAGACGGGAAGGACCCGGAAGTGCTTCCCGATGATCAGTACCCCGACTGGCTGTGGCACATGCTCGTTGCAATTGCTGTGGAAAGTGATGGGTAGGACCCGAAGGTGACGCCAGATGAGTGGGAGACGCGCAATTTCAAGGGAATGACCGAGAAGGACATGACCGAGTCGGGACTGAGCAGGAGATTGATCCGTAGTGTGATTCGAATCAAGGCGGCCCGCAGAATCAAGAGATACAACCTGTCCAAGGCTAAGTAGTTCATTTCTCGTGTTTGTTGCAAAGAGGGAGGGAATGGCAGTCGCTGAAAAGAAATGGAGAGTGGAAAGAAGAGAAAAAGATGGAGGAGAGGGGTATCGATCCCCTTACCTCTCGCATGCTAAGCGAGCGCTCTACCATCTGAGCTACACCCCCTATCATTTCTGTTCTCAAACTACTCCCTTTCAACGAGAGACTTCCAGAAAGACATAGCCAAAAGGACTCGTAATAATCATGCAATAATCCCAGGAAACGAATAAAGCAGCATAGGAGTAATGTAGTGATTGTGATCCAGCGACTGTATTCCAATGGCATAATCACGTGTTAGAGTGCGTGACACGACATGCGCGTCGTCAGTAACCGCTTCATATTGAGACTTCTCTATGGGGCAAAACGTTAGTGTAGAGGAGGGAAGCGGAGCGGAGCAGCGAGAGGTTGAAGAGCAGCCCGGAGTCCTTCCCGGGCCTCAAAAGAAACGCAGCAAGCACCAGTTTTTCGTATCAAACGGCGATCTGGAGACGGTCGGTGACCTGGATTCGATTTTACAGGCGATCAATGTTTCCTCCGTCACACCCGATTCAGGGGGTTCTATCTGACTGGGTGGAGTGATTTCTAGAGGTATCTCCGACGTACAACGAAGTGATCGAAGTGAGTAATATCCAGGCGCAACAGGAGGCGATTCGGAGTGTGGTGAAGGCCCGATCGCACAAATTCATTCGCCGGCTTTCCGCATCCTATCCTGAACAAGAGGGTGATTTGCTGTCCCACATTCGGGTGTCCACCATGATGAAGGTGGCGGAGTACTGTGACGTGACGTCGCAAAACCTACTATCTACTGTGAACAAATACTTCAACTCGTTGATTCGGACAACGCGTACCACGGCCGATATCAACTGCCAGCCGGGCTGGGTGGACGCGATCAACCGCAGCCCATTCCTGAAGACGATTGGGCTCTGGAGGGAGAGCACCCCCGAGGATACGAAGCGTTTTTGCCGAATCGTGAAGAACGACGGCTTTCCGGAGCTGACGGACCTGAAGCTGGTGTACATGGACGACAACTCCCTGCAGATGATCCTCAGCGCGCTGAACACGAAGATCAACCGCTCCCTGCGATTGAACATCCTGAGCGCCGACTTCACGGCGGGCATCGTCCTTTCCGTGTACAACGTGTCGCAGCGGCTGTGCTACGCGTTCGCGGAGGCAGCGCAGGAGTCGCTCTGCCACATCCTGGGGAGGTTCCGCCTGCTGACGAGCGACATCGACGGCGTGGAGGCCTTCTTCAAGACGGTGGACTTCTCGGGCTTCGCGCGGCTGGACGAGATCGACCTGTCGACGTGTCCGCTGCAGCGCCGCGGCTTCGAGTGGTTCATCCGGTCGGTATGGCCGGAGGGCCTGTCGGGCGCGAGCCTGGCGCCGGTGCGCGTGCTGCGGCTGAGCGACTGCCAGATCCACAACTCGGGCATGGTGTCGCTGACGCAGGTGATGCGCCGCGGGCTGTTCGCCAACCTGGAGGAGTTCGACCTGTCCTCCAACAAGGTCTCCGACAAGGGCCTGCAGCTGCTCGCCGAGGCCATCCGCGGCTTCGCGTGCCCCAAGCTGAAGATCCTGAACCTGACGGACAACTTCGTCTCCGTGGGCCACCTCTCGCCGCTGTTCGACGCGCTGGCGGAGGGCGCCTGCCCGCTGCTGAGCGAGATCGAGTTCGGACACACGGGCATCGGCGAGGAGGACCTCGCCGCCTTCGCGCGCTTCGCCCGCACGCCCAACGCGGAGAACATCACGCGCGTGAACCTGAGCAACAACCCGCAGGTGACGGGCGCGCTGCCGGAGCTGTTCCGCGCGCTGCGCGAGGGCACGTGCTGCGCGGTGAAGACGCTGCTGATGGAGGGCGTGTCCTTCTCGCTGACGGAGGTGCGCGAGCTCGCCGAGTGGATGCTGAGCGGCCACGCGTCGCACCTGCGCGCGCTGGTGCTGCGGTCGAACCTGCTGGACGAGGAGGCCTTCTGGCTGCTGCTGAGCACCATGATCGACCCGCGGTGTCCGCGCATCCACGTGGTGGACTTCTCCTCCAACCTGATTGGCTCCTTCGTCGAGCCGCGCTGGCTGGAGCTGCTGGCGCGCGATGGCGAGGAGGTGTTCTTCGAGCAGATCGACTACGGCTTCAACCCGCTGACCGACAACGACATGCGGCTGCTGCTCATGTTCATGGCGCGCTTCTCGCCGCTGGAGCGCACCTCGCGCGTGGGCTTCGCCTCGAACCTGATCACCGCCGAGACGCTGGGCTACTACTTCAAGGCGCTGCCCGAGGGCCCCTGCTCGCTGAACTACCTGGCGATCGACAGCTGCTCCGTGCAGGGCTGCGGCGCGTACCTCTTCGACTTCCTCGCCAGCGACGCCTCGCGCAACCTCACGTCGCTGTCGCTGCGCGACTGCGGACTGACGCGCGAGGACGTGTTTCGGATGCTGGACGGTTTTGACAAGCAAGTGTGCACGAAGCTGATGTCCTTGCGACTGGACGGAAATGCCTCCATCGACGACTCCTTCATCACGCGGTTCATTGTCAGTTACAAGGAGCGCGAATCCTTCCCGAATCTGTCGAGATTAGATGCCGGGTACACGGAGGTGGACATGGAGGGAATGATGGAGCTGATCGAATTCCTGAAGGAGGACCAGGGCATTCGGCTCCAGTCGCTCGACTTCACGAGCATCAATGTGAGTTCGGAGGAGAAGGAGCAGCTGAAGGAGGAGATGGAGGACTGTTATTCTGTACATTTATCGCTGTAACCCATTTTGAATAGGGCGTGTTTGTTGGCTTGGACACTCGGAGTTTGACTCGCTAACCAAAATCGCTGAGGATGAACTTCTCGGGAGGACCGTCGCGTTTTGAGGAGAAGGTGGGCGAGATCGCGACCGCTGAGGCGTAGAACGTCACTACCGAAACCATCAGCGGGGTCAATATCGCGCTGAACAACCAGTATTACTGCACATCCTCGTGGGACGGAGACGTTGGCTGCCGCGATTTCGGGCTTACGCGCAGGTTCGGTGCTACGGAATCCAAAAGAACGGCAACTCCCTTTCGTCATCACCGCTCTCCAGGATCGGAGTCGATTCCCCTGCCACAAGCTGTTGTTGGAATGCAGTGATCCCTTTCCCTTTCGGAGTGATGGATAGGAGAGCACGAATATATTCTGCGGAACGCTGGGAGGAAAAGTGTGTTTGTGGGATGTGGCGTCAAATAGCACGCAACCGCAAGAGATTGCACAGGTTTGTCCGTTGGCTCTGCGTGAATCGGTAGCACAACCGCCCCATCGTTTCCGTTTCATTGAACAAAGCAGCCAATGTGCTGGTCACGGGCAGCCTCGACGGTGACACGCGGCTCTACGACGTACGCTCTCCCACGAGCTGCGTAGCGCTGGTTTCGTTGTGTGAGGCGTAGATGAACATCCAATCCAACGGCAGCCTCACCTGCCTCTGCAACGGGTACTCGCACGCCGCCTCTCTCACGTAGTGTCGACCAGACGCGTCTGGCGGTGTCCAACGGTCGCGAGACCTTCGAGTACGACGTGAGGAACCCGAGTCAGCCGTACAACGTGAGTGTGATGAGATGGGTTCAGTGCAGTACATCAAGGAGACGGAGGAGGACTTCGTGACGATGATGGCGTACTCGCCGTCCAAGTACCTGGCGGAGGGCACGCTGCGCGGCATCGTGAAGGTGACCTTCTTCAAGTGCGTGTGCGTTGGAGGCGTGAGTGCTAGCGAAGCCGACAATTTGAAGAAGGACGGACCCACCTTCCGGTTCCGCGTGGGCAAGCGCGACAACGTGCAGTACACAGTGTCGGGGTGAGTGGCGGTGCAGATCGGTGAGGCGTAGTATCAGTGTGCACAACCCGACGGAGGGCTTCCTGACGGGGTCGAGTGACGGGTGTCTGGTTCTGTGGGACGTGTTCAACCGGACGAAGACCAGCACGTTCGAGAAGGGGTGGGGCGTGGGAGGGGAGGTGAGAGGTAGATTGAGCTCCAACCCGAATGGCATCAGCGCATGTGCCTACTCCTATGACGGGTCGATCCTGGTGTACGCGATGGGATACAACTGGGACTTGGTGGGAGGAGCGAGATGAAGTGACACGTAGGGCGCCCCCTGCACAATTAACAAAGCCTACAAGATGGACATGGCAACGCATCTATACATTCACAACGGCCAGGACGCGAACGCCAACAAGGGAGTGGGCACGTCCTTTTCTCGGAGATTCCCTGTTTGTTTCACAAATCGTTATCGTTTGAAGAAATGGAAGTCGAGGCGATGGAAATTGACAGTGGCAACACGATGAAGTAGTGGCGTAGCCGTCCGTGAACTGTAGAGAGAGTTTGCTTCAGCCGAATAAGGCGAAGAAAATTCGTGTAGGATGCACTTCCCAGCGATTCACAGAATAGAGTCATGCGTGTTCTTACTGGTTCTGCAACTACAAGTCGTATGAGGAGTTTGTTACCTCGAAGCAGGTGTGCGCCAGTGCGTTCTGCTTATCCACAGTTTGACGAGATCACTCGCTTGGCCGACGAGTCGAAGGCTATTCTCGATAAGGAAGCCGCCGAAACCCAAGAGTCCTTGTTGGTACTTTACAAGAACGCCTTCCCGAATACCCCTCTTCCCGAATTGATTGGCGAGGAGTGGAAGGACCTGGGATTCCAAGTATCGGTTTTGTACGGGGTGAAACAGTAGAGCGAAAACCCGCTGACCGACCTCCGCAGCAGCGGCAAGCTCTCTCTCAGCAATGTGGTGTACTTCAGCTCCCATTACCCCACCCTCTTTTCTGTCGTCTCCTTTCATGTGGGTAATACATAGAAGATGGTGCAGAGTGCTACGGAGTACCCGTTTATCGCCTCTGCCATTAACATCACGACGCTGTTGCTGATCCACCTGCGGATTTCGCAGCAGTACACCTTCTGCCCCTGCTGCGGCATGGACTTCAAGAAGGAGAAGAAGATTCCGGTGAAGGAGATGGCGACCTTTGCCAATCTGCTGGAGGAGCAGTCGTGGGAGACCGTCTTCAACGAGCTGTTTTCGCTTGGAGTTGCTGCACTGTTGGCGGATCATGAGTAGGTGATGATGATGGACGCCAACTACCGCCGTAACGTGAAGAAGGACCCGAAGTTCACCATTCTGGAGTTTAAGAAGGTGTTCGCCCAGACGAAGACCCAGCTGATGCGCGTCCTCCGCAAGGGCCCCAAGACGATTGAGGAAGTGTTTACCGTCGCTACACCCTATATTGAGTTTTAGTTGCTTTGTGCTTTGGCACATGAGTCCTTTTGGTATCCATGCTTGCTGTGTTGTTTCTTACAGCTTCAATTCCCTCTATTCGTGTTTCCGCCTTTCTTAGTGCTTGAAGAAAAGGGCAGTCCCCAGAATCCCTCCACTTCCGCGGTGATCGGCTCGTTTCCGTAACGCCTGTATGCCCCAAAGGAGCCTTTCTGGTCATTTTCAACAGCTACCGCTTGTCTCATTGAAAATGAGAATCCGTCCCGTGCTGGTGTGTGTAATATTAGTGTGTTTGGTGGCGTCTTTTTCCATCTTCTATACAAAGAGTAGCCGCATGTTCAAGGCGGTTAGTCGAGATACCGTGTACGCATCCTACAATGCTCCGAGAACAATGAGCGAAAAGCCGGTAGAGGCGGTGATTTCTGTCCCGTAATTACACTCATTCTGTATAACATGTAGAGAAGAACCGAAGAGAATCGACAGCGAAAGGGAGGAAAAGCCATCTGCCTCACCCGCTCCTTTGGAGAGGATGATTGATCCGAGTATGCGTTGGAGGTGGAACGACGGCAACGATTATGATGCAATTGCGAGAGCGGTGCTGAAGCGAATGAATGGAGGCGATGAGGACTCTCAGCCGTACTATATCATATACAACGTCGACAGCACGGTGGGATTCGCGAACCAATTCCGTTCGCTGTGCAGTCTGTTCCTCCTTGCCGTGGCCAGCGGTCGCAAGTTCCGCAGTAGGAGTCAGTGCAATAAGTGAGCTGTAGTCAACTGGGGCGATTACTACGAAGTTACGAACTCCTACTTTGGGGAATTGAGATACTCTCGGAAAGAGGGTAGAAGTGATGACTTGGAATGAGCGCTAGTGGAGTTCATGAAGTTCAAGGGCTACAACTCCTTCCCGCGCGGCGTCTGCAACAGCACCAAGTTTGCATCGCGCAATGTCACGCAGATCTTCGGGAATCGAAATCTGTCGTTCCACATCCTGTCCGACCTGTCCTGTGTGGTGCTCGACAACCCGAAGTACATGGAGGTGCTCCGGCGTCTGGGCTTCCGCATTGCCGAAGCGGGTTCCAGCTTCCACGACATCACCTACGGCGAGGCCCACAGACTCATCCGTGGCCAGGTCGCTCGCCTGCTCCTGACGCCGAATGCCGAGATTTCCCAAACAATCGCGGATAACCTGAAGCACTTCGAGCGACGTCCCGCGATCGGCGTCCAGCTCCGCATGGGAGGGTCCGTCTCAAAGACCATCGAGAACCACCGCTTCCTCCGCATTTCCTCTCTCCCTTTTGCGGACGAAGAAATCGAGAACGCTCTCAAGTACCTGAAGGTGGACAAGAGGAACACGACTCTCTTCGTGACGACGGACTCGGGCATCGTTCGGAATCGCATGCTTCAGATGTATACGAGCATGAATGCGATTCAGGCGACGGGCTACGCGATCGGCCACTCATCGGCCTATTTTGCGGGAGGAAACACGCATCTCACGTACTTGAAGCGGGCTATCATGGATCTCGTCCTCATGTCCCAGTGTGACTATATCATCTACACGCGTGGCAGTTCCTACGGCCAACTTGCTATGCGTCTTGGGTTGAACACGCCTTCAAGAGACTTATGTCACAGCAAGATCTGCTCTCCTTTTGTATACTAGTTCTCAAAACTGTTTGTTGACTCATCGGTAACGTAGATTTGTGTTCCATGTTTCAATAGCCTTTGAGATTGCTTTTGTATTCACAAAGCATGCAAACACTGCTGTTCCATGCAAGTTATTCAAGTTACATGGTGAAGGCTTACTAGCGGTTATTCCGCACAAAATGGGGTGAATCTGAAATGAATCTCCCGACAACAATTCTGAAATGTATATATTCTGACCCGGAGTAGAATGATAAGCCAATGAAATCGACATCTTTCCAAAATGAGCCAATCATTGCATGACATCTATTTGGTTTTAATCTTCACCTCATCTCTAATTCGAGTGTGGATTTCAACCCATTAAAAGCTATTCATTTTGATAGTCGTATTTAGGATGCGTTTCTCTGTTCTCGCGTTGTGCATTCTGGCTATTGGTGAGGCCTAAGTCTCGGTGTAATTCGTAGTGGCTTCTCAGTGCTCCCCTACCGCTGATGTCCCTGTTCAGGGTCAGGAGAATGCTTTCTACGAGCACCCCACTAAGAAGTGCCCTGATTACACTGAGGGAAAGGTCGTCTACAGATGCCGTTCTGGCCAGTGGATCCAGATTACCGACCGTTGCAAGCCGTTGGAGCCCAAGGATCTGAGCTATGCCTCTACGGATTTCGAATTGCTCATCAACCAGCCCATGGTTTCTGTCACTCCCAGCGTTAAGGGATACCAGTGCGAGTTCCTGATCAAGACTCCCGACGGCGAGGTTACCCCTCCTGCTCTTCCTGCTGGCATTTCTCTCTCTTCCACCGACGGAACCATCTCGGGTACTCCTACCGAGCTCAAGGAGAAGTTCACTTACACCATCATTGCCCGTAACGAGGTTGGCGATGCTGAGGCGGTGATCAGCATCCTTGTCACCAGCGAGAAGGGAAACACCGTGATGTGGGTCATCATCATCGTTCTCGCCGTCCTGATTCTGGCCGTCATTGGTCTCTGCCTGTTCTTCCGTATCAGAGGAACGGGAAGAAACACTCATAAGGCTCGCGCTCTTAAGGCTACTGCTGCCTCTAAGACGAACCGTGTGTAAGGTTACTTTGCATGTTTCCTGTTTGTTACACATTTTCTGGGTATGGGGAGACGTCTGGTCCTTCTCTTATTTGTACTACTCTGTACACTCCTTGTTCGTGAGCGGTGTCCAGGAGTCCTAAGAAGTAGAATGGGGAGCAGATCGTCTTCGTTCCTATATGGATTTGGGAGTTGAAGCCAGTCGTGAATACGAGTGGATTGCAGATGGTGTGTCCTCGAAACTGCCCATAATTCCGTAGATGAGCCGTTCTCTTCAGAACCGAGTGTGCATCCCATGGATCATGCTACGCAATCTGTGCAGAGTGCGAGCATTGTACCCATTCTTCTTTTCCGTGTTGTGTAGGTGAATGGGGAAGCAAACGGGAATGACGATTCATCATCCACCAACGTCATCATCGAGAAGGAGGAGGTGAAGTCGATTCTCCCATCTGCAGACCGCTCCAAATCAAAGGACGCAAAACCGGCCAAGTCAAACCCCTCTGCGATCCTCTTGGAGCGTATCACACGGTGGCTTCGTGTCCCGAAGAACGAGACGATGGTTCCTCCTCCCCAGAAAGGGAAGCATTATCGTCTCGTATTCGCCGTGACGGCGGATGTGAGTGACAGTTGTGTATGATTCGTTGGATTCTTTCATCGTAGCAGGAGATTCCCTCTGATGTGGCGAACACACTCGTTTCATTAGCGCTACTGCAGCAGAACTTCAACTTCCTCCCCGTCCTCTTCACCATCTCAAAGCCGTTAATCACCGTTGCAGAGGGTCTTGGCATTCCGTACTATTTCGGTTATCAGTATGACTTTGTTCACTGCGATTATGGAATAGGCACAACGAGTTCTTCTATCCCCGGGTGGACAGCATCTTTGCCGATCTGTATCGCGATGTGTCTTCGGACTATTACGGCATCATCAACGCGGATATCCTGATTAGCGATTCGATCTTTTCTGCGTTGGACGTGTTGGATGCAATGGTGAGCAATCACACCCTTTCCGAGATCGTATGAAAGGAGTGCGCGTCTAACGCGTAGCGGGGAATTGCCGGGGTGGTGCGCGATATCGTTCCCGTTGATTTGGTGGGGAAGACACTTCAATCGCCTGGATTGTCCCTAGCGGAGTACCGAGGGATTATGGAGGAAACGAGCAGGAAGCGGTTTGCCTATCGTCATCACTGCAGCGCGGTGAGCGTGGCCTTCGTGTGTAACAAACAGGACTATTTCGTGTTCTCCAGAAGTACACCCCTATCCGCGTTCGGTCCGTACGTGCTGGGCCGGTACAACATCGACAACTACCTGCTGAGTCGCATGAAGGAGTCCAACGGCTCGCTCGTAGACACGACATTCGCATGTGGTGGAGGAAAGAGAGGATAATGTGTAGTCCCGAGCTTCCATCAGGGCAGTCTGACCAACATCCACAAGGCAAGAAACGGCCTGGTGCTGGATGGCGATCTCCGGTACAACATCGAGCTGATGAAGAAGAACAACGTCAAGAAGGGCTGTCTCTACCGCAGCGCCAGCCACTATCTTTGTAGGTGCGGAAAGCGGTGCTGATGACTAGTTGTGAGGGATGGAGAGTACTATTCGAATCCTTATGGTCCCTCGAGTGACGCCGCTTTGAAGACATTCAAGGAGATGAAGAAACTGTACTAGAAGCACTGTATCCTATGATTGCGGTGTTTGTTTTCAGAAAGACCGTTGCAAGCGGGATCTTTCAGAGAGAACAGTTGTTGAACGATGAGCAATGCCATCCGAGCGTTCTTTTCCGGTTTGTTCTTCTTCTTCCCATCTGAATGGCAGGGAAAAGAAACCGCTTTGTTGATGCCACATTCAATTTAGACTTGACGTATATATCGGATCGGTATGATGTTGCTCTTTGCTGTCACCCCTGTAGGATTATTGCGATGGGCTATCCCTCGACAAAGTTCGAGAGTCTTTTCCGAAACAACATAACTGATGTAGGGAAAGGAGACGTGAAGGAGTCCTAACGGGTAGGTTGCCAAGTTTCTTCACGCAAAACACGGAGATCACTATTTGGTGATTAATCTGAGTGATCGGAAGTACGACACGTCCCCATTTGGAGGGCGGGTGATCGATGCTGGCTTTCCAGATCACCACTCCCCTCCTCTCGGCCTCATGTGGTCTCTGTACTCTATCATCGATTTTTGGCTCGCTGTCGACAAAGAGAACGTGATTGCCGTTCACTGTTTGGCGGGAAAGGGAAGAACGGGAATGACCATCATCTGCACGCTGATCATGCAGGGCTTCTTTAACCACGTCATGCGGAAGTCCTTCTCCTCCGTGATCAACGCGGCGATCAACTACTTCCACGACAAGCGCGGCGATGGCGTCGAGAACCCTGACCAGATCCGCTTCATCTACCAGTTTCTCCAGTCCATGAACACCATGGGCTCCGACATGCTGATGCAGATCGGCGAGGAGATGCAGCCCACCGTCTTCCTCCCCTCCCTGATCCTCTACAACGTCCCCGTCGGCGAGGGCGGGCTGCTCACGCCCCGACTCAAGATCTATCTGAAGAAGAACAACGGCTGGTTTCTCGTGTTTTCTTCGCTCTGGGCGCAGCCGCGCACACAGCCCGTCTCCCGCCTCCAGAAGGCGCTCGTCCTGCCCGTACGCCCTCCTCGCTCTCTGACACGCAGATCGACGCGGACTTCTCAGGCGATCTTCTGTTCGTGCTGCTGAACCAGGACGAGCCCCTGCTCCACTTCTCGCTCAGCACGCTCCTGCTGCCACGTGGCCAGCCCGCCCACCCTTCCGCCGTCTATCTCAACCACCGCTGCATCTCCTTCGAGAAGGAAGTCTCCGTGCCCTTCACCGCCTCCTTCGCCGTCCAGCTCCTCTCGCTCCACCCCAGCGCGTCCCTCTCTCGCCTCCACCTCATTCCCAGCAAGCGATTCCGCCGTGAAATCGCAGAGCTCACCACACATGCCATTGAGGAGGAGTTTCAGCGTCGCACGCGCCCGCTTCTGTCCTTCCCCTCCTATGCCTCGCTCGCCTCGCGCTGCTCCGTCGCCTCCGTCGCCTCCGTCTCCTCTGTCGCCTCCGAAGACCACCCGCTTCTCTGGAAGGGCGCGCAGGAGCCCGCGCCCTCGCGGCCCGCCGGCTTGCTCCTGGAGTGATGGTTCGCGCGCCCGCTGACGGCTAGACAGGCTACTTCGGACTTGTCGCCGCAGACCTCCTCTCCACTGCACACTGTCATCTCCACAAACCGCCCCCTGGACGGGCCCTCCGCACGCGGCCCCGCACGGGTTTCCGCACGGCCGTCGGCGCGCCATCGGCGGTCCATGTCAGACCCTTTCGCTCAGGCGCTGCCGGTGATGTCAGACTTGTCGCTCGCGTACGAGATGGACTCGCTGAAGGAGGGCGAGGCGTTGAACTTCTCGCTGCCCTCCGACGCCAAGGCGCCCGTGAGGACGCGGCGGCTGACGGAGGAGGAGAAGGAGGAGCTGGGCAAGGAGGACCCGCTGTTCGTGGACGCCGAGCCGGTGGACAAAATCGTGAGTGTTTCAGGCGTGTCCATAGAGGTGGAGGAAGTGCCGTCGGAAGTGGTGGTGGCGCCTCTCCCGCGGGAATCCTCGGATCCGTTCGCGAACGTTCCCGCCATGCTGGCAAAGCTGACGACGGAGGTGAACGTGGGCAATGGGTGGAAGCGTCGTCTGGTGGTGGTGGCCACGGGTCTGGTGCGTGTGATGCGCACGCTGGAGAGCAACGAGGTGAAGGCGGAGGCCAACCTGGCGGAATGCGGCGAGCCGGTGCTGCGCAAGGCGGAGAAGGTGGCATTGAAGTGCGTTGCTGAGGCGTAGTCAGAGTGCGAGGTGTTGTTACCCACGCCTGCTCGCTCGCATGCGCTGGTGTTCAGGATGGATCGCTTCGAGGAGGCGCAGCGACTTGTCCTGACGCTCCGCACCGCGCGTGGCGAGCCGATTCCGCCGTGCCCGCGCAGCACCGCCCCTCTGGCGAGCAAGCTGCAGTGGCTGGAATACTTGTTCTCTCCCGAGGGCACTGAAGAGATCGCTGAGCAGATTGCTGAACACACCACTGAACAGATTGCTGAACACACCACTGAACGAATTGCAGGAAAGGCGGCAGAGTTGGAGGGCAGAAGAGAGCAGTGGAACGCGTGGCTGGCGGAAGCCTTCGGCGGGTCGTGCAAGTGGCTCAACGCGCTGTCGGGCCGGTTGTGGGAGGCGAGCGACTGCGAGGTGGTGACTGAAAGGGGCGTGGTGTCGGTCGCCCAGTTCCTGCGGGAAGAAGAGACGGCGTGCCACGGCGTGTCCAGCTCGTCGCTGGCGATCGTGTCGCAGCTGCAGGGCCTCTTGTCGAAGGAGGCATTCAACCGACTGGTGCAGGTGGCGGCGATCCGCTATCCCTCACCCCTTCCCGTGATCCGTGCTGTCGTGATGGAGCAGAACAAGGACTGGGGCGCACTGTTCGACCAGGACCCGGTGGGCTTCATAACGTGTCTGAAGCGAGCCACGACCATGATCCGAAGGAGTTTCAGTTCCCGTTCGTTTCACCTGTGGACTCTTTGTTGAACAAACAGTTGAAGTGTTGTAGAGTTGAAGGAGGTCGTGGAAGTTGAACATTACCAACGAGGCGCGTTCCATTACCGGTTGTCGTTCCTTCACGCCGCAGTAGCAGATGAATGCATCCACCACATCTTCCGTTTCGCAGTCCGTCATTCCGTCTCCAATCATCACACATCGCTGCTGCCTCGTCCCTTGCAGAATCGAAGCGATTGCCTTGCTCTTTCCGTTGGGCTGGTTGATGACGCACTCCCGGGCAAATCCGGAATAGACACCGTTCTGAAAGAAGATGTGATTGCATATCACATGAGACTGAGGAATGCCGAGATGACGAGCCACTGGCTGCACCAGCTAGTTGTTACGGAACACGAAGGAAATTACATCCGCAATGCCGCCACTCACCAAATACACTTCCTTCTCGTCACTCTGAAGCCTCTGCAGGAATGCCTGAACGCCAGGAGTAAAGGAAGGCTGGAATTGAGACAAGAACGCATTCAGATCATTCTGTGTGGGGTTAAGCACTCTCATACGCTGATCAAAGGCATCGACATAGGAAACGCCCCCTTCCATCGCTCTAGTCGTAAAAAGGGTGTTCCAAACCGGACTTGTTGGTAATGGCACTGATCACGTCATACTTGCTCAGAAAGCGAGCAAACTCGTCCAATCCCTCCTGAGCGATTACCGTACTGTCCACATCAAAGAATACACACTGGGACTGCTTCAACGCAGTGATTGCTCCCTTCACATTCTTTCCCCTGAATCGACTTAGCATGGAATAGGTACGTCACGTGTAATTGAAATGGATGAAAGGAACGAGAGAGTTGGATGATGATTCAAACTCGGAAACAGTTCGGTCCTCTTCGCTTTGCAGGTAAAGATCAACAGTTCCAAACACAGGGGTGGAAGAACCGTCAAATCGATGGGGAGCGGAAGAAATAGTGGGTATTTCCGGTATGCTGTTTCATTTCTTCAGCTTTGTTGAAAGAATACACCCCATGTCGGAAAGTGGCTCTCTCTTCTTCATTGTTATCGATAGTTCGTGAAAGAAAACCGGAAGAGAAGAAGGAATCGAACGCCTCTGAGATTCTTGTCCAGACCTGCATCGATCCCGTGGCAGTGAAGACTTACGAGGATATGAAGACGATTATTACGGAAAAGTTCCCCGATCACAAGTTCTCCTTTAAGCATGAATTGTACCCTATTCCTCTGTGGAAAGAGGTGCGACTTGAACTCATGCAGTGATGTGTAGATTGTTGCTCGTATGTGCACTGTTGTCTTTGCTCTGTTCTGCGTTGTTCTCATCGCTATCCTTATCGTTGACGGTTCTTGGCTGCTTTCAATCCTAGCTCCCGAAGACGCCGTACGCGTATCTGGTTCCCCAGGAGTTCCTCAACCAGTTCCGTTCCAAGAAGTGGATTCTTGTGGGAATCGTTTTTGTCGTGAACTACATCTCCGAGAACATCCAGAAGACGGGCGCCTTCGAGGTGTACCTCAACGGCGAGCTGATCACCAGCAAGCTGAGGGATGGAGACTACCCCGAGGAGAGCGTGCTTTTCGATAAGATTGAAAAGGCCTTGTATTGTGTTTGTAACAAACAGTCCATTCTAGTCCGTCCAAATGGCTCATCTTCTCATTCAGTTCCTCCGTCGTCCTCCCAATCCACTTCAGCGTGTCGAAATGTGTGTCGATGATGGAACTGATCACCGAGAAGGAGCTGCTCGTCTACTCCTCACCCCCTCGCCTCACCCCCACCTCACTGCCGCGCACCAACCGCTTCGCTCTCTCCTCCACCTCCTCCACGCCCTTCCCCACCTTCGCCACGTTGCTGTTCAGCACCAGCAGCTGCTGGTAGATGTCGTTCTTCCGCTCGCCCTTCAGCCCGCCCTCGCCCGCGTCCAGCTCCTTCTCCAGCTGCTACACGTCACTCGCGCCGCCCGCCCGCACGTCCAGCAGACTGCCCAGCTGCTCCTGGTGGTGCTGGATGCTCACGAACTCCTCCTGGAAGCTCGTCTGCTGCGTCTAGGGGTGATTTCAGCGTCGCGCCCCTACGAAGACCTCGCTCAGCCCGCGCTCCAGGCGCTGAAGCGACGTGAAGTAGTCAAACAGCACGCGGTCGCAGGCCGTCACCTTCGCCGCCAGCGCCACGTACTGCGCTGCCTGCTTCTCCAGCTTCTCGTTCCACTTGGCCAGCAGCTCGCCCAGCGTCGCTGTCTTCGTGTCTACGGGTCATTACAGGGTTATGGTCTCACCCTCCTTCACGGACATCGTCGGCGCGGCGGGTGCAGCCGGTGTTGTCGCGGCCGCTGCGTTGCCGAAGGAGAAGCCGGGCTTAGCTTCCACGGGCTTGTCTTCGGGTTTCGCATCCGCGGGCTTGGCACCGCCGAAGCTGAAGCCGGGCTTGGCGTCTGCAGGCTTGGCGTCAGCGGGCTTGTCCTCGGGTTTGGCTCCGCCGAAGGAGAAAGCAGGCTTGGTCTCTGCAGGCTTGTTCTCGGCAGGCTTGGCGCCACCAAAAGAGAAGGCGGGCTTCGCATCGGCGGGCTTGTCGGCAGGCTTGGCACCGCCAAAGGAAAAAGCGGGCTTCGCATCCGCTGGTTTGTTTTCCGCAGGCTTGGCTCCACCGAAGGAAAAAGCGGGCTTGTCTTCGGGCTTGTCAGCGGGCTTAGCGCCGCCAAAGGAGAAGGCGGGCTTCGCGTCGGCAGGTTTATTCTCGGCAGGCTTGGCACCGCCAAAACTAAAGCCGGGCTTGGCGTCTGCAGGCTTGGTGTCCGCAGGTTTGTTCTCAGCGGGCTTGGCACCACCAAAACTTACAGCGGGCTTCGCATCAGCGGGCTTAGCACCAGCGAAGGAGAAGGCGGGCTTGGTGTCCGCAGGTTTGTTCTCGGCGGGCTTAGCACCGCCGAAAGAGAAAGCAGGCTTGGTGTCAGCGGGTTTGTCTTCGGGTTTGGCGTCCGCTGCCTTGGTCTCCGCGGGCTTAGCACCGCCAAAAGAGAAGGCAGGCTTGTCTTCCGGCTTCGCATCACCGGGCTTGGCGCCGCCAAAAGAGAAACCGGGCTTGGCGTCGGCAGGCTTGGCACCGCCAAAGGAGAAAGCGGGCTTGGTCTCAGCGGGCTTCGCGTCTGCGGGCTTGGCTCCACCGAAGGAGAAGGCGGGCTTCGCGTCAGCGGGCTTCGCGTCGGCAGGCTTGGCGCCGCCAAAGGAGAAGGCGGGCTTCGCATCCGCTGGTTTGTTCTCCGCAGGCTTGGCTCCACCGAAGCTGAAGGCGGGCTTGGCGTCAGCGGGCTTGGCGTCGGCAGGTTTGTTCTCAGCGGGCTTGGCGCCACCAAACGAGAAGGCAGGCTTGTCTTCCGGCTTCGCATCCGCTGGCTTGGCACCGAAGCTGAAGGTACCGGCGTTCGCGGGCTTGTTCTCAGCGGGCTTGGCACCGAAGCTGAATGCGGGCTTGTCGGCGGGCTTGTCGGCGGGCTTAGCACCGAAGCTGAAGGTTCCGGGGTTGGCTCCCGTGTTGGCCGAGCCAAAGGCGGCAGCCCCTCCAGTGGTGTTGTTGGCACCGAAGGCTCCCGTATTGCCTCCCGTGTTGCCTCCCGTGTTGGTATTGGCACCGAAGGCTCCAGTGGTGGCTCCGGTATTATTAGCACCGAAGGCTCCGGTGTTACCTCCGTTGTTGCTGGCGCCAAAGCTAAAGGTACCCTTGTTGGCACCGCTGTTAGCACCAAAGGCATTGTTGCTTCCATTGTTAGCACCAAATCCACCATTGTTGTTGGCACCAAATCCACCATTGTTGTTGGCACCAAATCCACTGTTGTTGGCACCAAACCCACCGTTGTTTCCTCCATTGTTGTTGTTTCCGAAGCCGCTGTTGTTGTTGCCGCCAAAGGCTCCATTACCACCATTGTTGTTATTAGCACCAAATCCGCCGTTATTGTTGGCACCAAACCCTCCATTATTCGATCCAAAGCCACCATTGCCTCCATTGTTGTTGCCTCCAAAGCCGAAGCCTCCATTGCCACCGTTGTTGGCACCAAAACCACCATTGCCTCCATTGTTGTTGTTGCCAGAGCCGAAAGCACCACTGTTCCCTCCGAAGGCGCTGCTCCCTCCATTGTTGTTAGCACCAAAACCACCATTACCTCCATTGTTATTGTTGCCTCCAAAACCAAAACCTCCATTGCCACCGTTGTTACTTCCAAACCCGGCATTTCCTCCAAATCCAGTTCCACTTCTGTTTCCATTATTTCCTCCGAAGCTGCTATTTCCACCAAAGCCACTATTTCCTCCAAAACCACTGTTGTTCCCATTATTCCCTCCGAAGCCACCGGATCCGTTATTACTTCCGAAGGTGAATCCCATTCCACCACCGTTATTGCCTCCATTGTTGTTGTTGCCTCCGAAGCCACTGTTGTTTCCACCAAAGCCATTGGCTCCATTATTATTGCCGAAACCACCAGTGTTACCAAAGCCGGAGTTATTTCCCATACCGTTATTGTTATTTCCAAAACCACCGTTGTTTCCAAAGCCACCGCTGTTGCCCATACCGTTATTTCCACCAAAGGCATTGTTGCCTCCAAAACCACCATTATTGCCAAAGGAATTGTTTCCAGAGAGGTTGGCTCCAAAACCAGAATTGCTGTTGTTTGAACCTACATGTTAGACGACCCCCTCAGATAACCGTCCTACCCCAAGCCATCTTTTTGAAGTACTCCCACACAGTAACCTTTCGCTTTCAGCAATGAACGGGTTTTGACAGTGGATTCCGAAATGGGTGGTTTTCTTGGCATTGAGCGAACGAAACGCCCGTGTTGAGCCGCAGTGTTTGGATCTTTCTGCGAATCTAAAGGCAAAATTAGAGCTCCCACCTTCATGAGAGGACTTGCCTCCACAGACAAGAGACTCGAGAACAGCGGGATCATGTTGTTCAACAGTGTCTGCGTGTTGTTTGTATTTGGTGACATCTGCTTTTGCATTGGGCTCTTCTTGGCTCTCTTCCCTGACAAACGAATTCAAAAGATTAGCGAGTATTCGTGATTCTTGTCTGTGAGCAATAGATATAATGCGGATGCAAGCGCATGGAATACCACGTGGTCTGAAGAATTCGCCGGCGCTTCTTTTTCGGTTCGGCTGAATGATCAAACCCACTCGCTGACGGCGAACACAACCCAGTATGGAGCCTTTTCTCCTTACCACGATTCGTGTAATCCGAACTATGGTCCTTCTTGTCTTTCATCAAAGGTGCTCTTCTACGAAGCGAGTGTTCCAATCGTGTCGAACCACTCGTCCTCGTTTGTACTATACTTTTCATCCTCCTCTCTCTACAACAGGACCATCCCCATCGTGGAGCACTGGATCCTATCGAAGAAAACGATCGGCTGCGACGGGGGAAGCCAGTGATGACCAGCGCGCGGGCTCACCTCTAGGACCACTTGCACGCTTCGCTGTAACACGGTCGGCGGTCGCTGGAACACGAGCGACTACGCCTGCCACGTGACCGGCTACCTGGCCAGCCTCTGTCTGCGTGTGCGCAAATCTGCCAACGCAACCCAGTGGGCCGTCGACACTCCCCCGTCGCTGCGCCGCGCGGCCCTCACGCGTAGCTTCCAGCCCTTGGCGGGCAGTCAGGTGGCGGAGGGCTGCGCCTACCGCGCCGCGAACAACCTGCTGAACTACGCCAGCGACCGCCGGTGGGAGCCGCTGCTGTACACGGCCCAGCCCCGCAGCCACCTCCACCTCGCGGTCGGTTTGGGGACAGCGCATCACGCGTAGGTGCGACACGCCGCAGACGCGCTGATCCGCGCGGACTCGATCACGCGGGGCTGCAGCGGCAACGCGGTGGGCGACGCGCAGTGCTTCGGCGTGGGCAAGGCGCAGTACAAGTGGGTGACGTGGCTGGCGCTGAGCGTGGGCGGCGTGACGCTGGTGCTGGAGGCGGTGGGCGGCGTGATGTACTGGAAGGGGCAGTTCTCCCTCGAGCACCTCGGCAAGCTGTTCGTGCGCAGTCCCTCCAGTGGGGGCGTGGAGGAGGCGTGAGGCGTAGCCGACAACGACACGGCGGTGGTGGACCTGCCGCTGGAGGAGAAGGCGCCCTTCGTGGCCACCGGCGAGCGCGACAGCATCAGCGTGCCCAAGAAGATGTCCTTCACGGAGGAGAATCTGAGCGCGGTGCAGGCGGAGGATCCCTACGGCCGCGTCGCGTTTGCGCCGTTCGTGTCTTCCTACAGCCTGGGCGAAGGACTGCAGAAGGAAGGCCACGACGACCGTTTTGAGCCCTCGTACGGGGAGAGCAACTACGAGGGGTGCGAGGAGGGGATCTAGGCTCTCTTCTGTTTGTTCATTCAATCGCTTGATGAGGGGTCATGTCGGAGAAGGCGCACTTCTGCTACCTCCTCCGCTCTCTCAACCCGAAGTGTAAGAACTCTACCTACATCGGATACACCGTGAATCCAAAGAGGAGGATTCGGCAGCACAACAGAGAAGCATGCATACGGGATGACTCTGATCCCGTAGATCTCCAACGGAGCCCACAAAACGCATCGCGCCATGCCTTGGGAGATGATCGTCGTTGTTTTCGGCTTCCCATCACAGAAGGAGGGACTGTCGTTTGAGTGGTGTTGTATGCCCGTTTCCTGCTTCTCCGTAATGCCTAGGGCAACATCCTACACGAAGCACCGTTTGCCGTCAGTTTATCTCTCCCACGTTGGAACGACGACGAAAGTACATTTCGAAAATCGAGATCGCGCTGCAAATGGTGTTTCCCTCGTCTTTTTCTCATCCGAAGATGTCTCACACGCCGTGGTGCACCATGAATCTCTCCATGCTCGTGACAAACGGCGACGTATTCAATGAGGTGGAAACCTCCCTCTCTTCATTATCGAGTCGGTTATCGCTTTTGAGCAACTCTTTGCAATATCTGTACGATAAGGACATCGCGGACGATACTCTTCTGGATGATGATTCCATTGCACAAACCAAGGAACACAGCATGGGAATCATCAACGATGCCTACACGGAGGGAGAGGGCGGATATGTGGCTAACGAGTATTGTCCAGTGTTCACTGTGAAATAGCGTTTCGCATGCGTGTTTGACAAACACACGACTACTAGTACACAATTACATCACGAGCGGATAGAGAAGATGAGATCGACAAAGGCGTCATACGACAGCTCGACCCTTCCGTCTTTGTCTCGGTTAAGGGATGTATACTTGATCTGCGACAGCTGCAGCTCCGTCACAAGCTAGTGCTAAGGGAAGAGCGACGATCCAACCTTTATGAACTCATCCATTGAGATAGAGCCAGAACGGTCGGTATCGGATGAAAAGAAAACGGTTTGGAAGGTGGTTGGTGACAGGGCAATTCTACCCATGGAGTCCATCGCACGGTCCTACCCAATACGTGCTAGTGCTTGCTGCAGTTCCTGAAAGTCGATGGAACCGCTTTTGTCCGTATCGAAGAAGTCGAAGGCATCCTTCCATCTCCACACTTCGTCGAGCAGGGATTTGAATTCGCTAAAGTCGATCTGGCCTCTATCCCTTAGCAAACGATTCAGAAACGACTGTCGATTCCGATCATGCTTCGACAGGAGGATATTCACCGTTGGAAGCGAGAACTGTAATCCCCCATAATTCAGTGCCGTTTGCAATTCCTTCGAATCTAGCTTTCCACTTCAGATCACCACTCCAAGGAAATCGCACTTTCTGTTGAAGTCGACCATGTTGTACAAATAGTATGCGTCCCTCTCCGCGTGCGTTCCCTTCTCCCTACTTGGAACCGCGTCTACCCGTTATCCACATACGAAATCTGCACCGGGCATCAGTTTGGCTTTGCAATACGGGCACTAAATGTGAGTAGAACCACGCAGCCCCACGATCTCCGTGAGAGTGCCGTCGGCGGAAACAATTGTTCCCTGACACTCCTTACACACAGACCTCCACGGTGTGCTCATGGGATGATTCCCTTCTGGGCGTATAAAACAGCTCCGAAATGCGCCCTTCTTTTGCCAGTGGCGAGAAAAATGTGCCCTTCTTTTGCCAGTGACGAGAACTGTGCAACAAACAGAGCCCGGTTACTGGAGCATAGGCGATGAAACGCCCGTTTCGGGCTTGAAATCCCAT
>ERZ827156.1654-NODE-1654-length-25460-cov-3.743673_pt1 | contig 25460 bp, 22 predicted proteins | sample MGYA00519919_ERZ827156 | MGnify/ENA primary metagenome ERZ827156 (study PRJEB31778, sample SAMEA3449269) | human gut metagenome | biome: human gut; feature: human-associated habitat; material: faeces | place: United Kingdom | collected 2010/2012 ...
AAAAAATGGTGATTATTCTAATATTTATGATTTAGCAAGCAATGTTGAAATAAAATATAATTGACAAAAATATCTCTTTTGTATAAAATATATACGAAAGAGGTGTTTTTATGTATTCACATTTTAAAGGAAATATAGAAGAAATATTTGAAGATAGAATAATTTTAGATGTAAATGACATAGGCTATGAAATATATATGCCTGAAAGTGAGATATTAAGTTTAAAGGAAGAAAAAAATAAAATAAAAATATATACATATTTACATGTAAGAGAAGATGATATGAAACTTTTTGGATTTAAATCAAGTAATAATTTGAATTTTTTTAAAAAATTAATAAATGTTAGTGGGGTTGGTCCAAAGATGGCTCTTGGCATAATATCTAATATCACACCAAAGGAAATGTGTGTAGCAATTGCAACAGAAAATATTATTTTATTAAAATCTATTCCTGGAATTGGCCCAAAGATGGCACAAAAAATAATTTTTGAACTAAAAGACAAAGTTCAAAAAGAGGATTTGACTAATATAACAGAAAAAGAAAATATAAAGGTAAAAAATGCTAAAAATATTAATGAAGCTATAACTGCTTTGGAGGTTTTAGGATATTCAAAACGTGAAATAACTGGTGTAATAGAAAGAATAAATATATCTGATGAAAAGGTTGAAGATATAATTAGGTTAATATTAAAAGAAATGCAAAAATAGTAAAAAAATGTAGACAAAAATTATGTTTTATGATATGATTTTAAGGGTATAATAGTATTATTATATGGGTTGAATATGAAAGGAAAAAACATATGATAGAGTTTATAAATGTTAATAAAGAATATAATCACGGAGTAAAAGCTCTAGATAATATTAATATCAAGATAAATAAAGGAGAATTTGTTTTCTTGGTTGGGCCATCTGGTTCAGGGAAATCAACATTTTTGAAGCTAATGATAAGAGAGGAAGATGTATCTTCAGGAAAAGTTATAATTGACGGAAGTAATGTTAGTGAACTTAAACCAAAAGAGGTACCATATCTTAGAAGAAAGATAGGATTTGTATTCCAAGATTTTAGATTATTATATGATAGAACTGTAGCTGAAAATATAGAATTTGCTTTAAGAGTTATTGAATCATCTGAAAGAGAAATAAAAACTCAAAAAAAAGCAGTACTTGAAATGGTAGGATTAACAGGTAAGGAAAATGCATATCCAAATCAATTATCTGGTGGTGAACAACAACGTGTTGCTTTAGCACGTGCTATGGCAACAAAGCCACCAATTATAATTGCAGATGAACCAACAGGAAATTTGGACCCAGCTACCGCAGGAGATATTTTTAAAACGTTAAACGAGATAAATGCTAGAGGAACAACAGTACTTGTAGTAACGCATGCAAAGGATATAGTAGATAGAATGGGGAAAAGAGTAATTGCCCTTGACCATGGAAGAATCGTAAAAGATGACATGAAGGGAGGATACTAAAGATGACAACAAATACATATTTAATTAAAGAAGGGTATGAAAACTTAAAAAAACATGGTTCAAAAACATTTTCAACTATGCTTATAATTTGTGCCACAATGTTAGTTCTTGGGATTTTTATGATACTATTTACAAATGTTAACAAAAATGTTGAAACAGTAAAAGTTGAACAAGGAATACAAGCTTTTATTGAAGATACAGCAACAGATGCTGATATAGAGTATATAAAAGATGCAATAAAAAAAATTGATGGCGTTGGCGAAATACGTTATATAAGTAAGGACGAAGCTTATGAAGATGCAAAAAATGTATTTAAAGATCAGGAATATTTTTTAGAAGGTTTGGATAAAGTCCAAATATTTCCAGCATCATATGTTGTTAAATTTGCAGATATAGAAAAAGCAGATAATATTAAATCTCAAATAGAGAAAATTGATGGAATTTATAAAGTTAAATATAATTCATCTACTATAAATGCAGTAATTTCAATATCAAAAATAGCAAATATATTTTTACTTGGAATAGGTGTTGTTTTACTTGTAGTTAGTATATTTATAATTTCAAATACAATAAAACTTGCAGTATATTCAAATAAACGTGAAATATTTATTATGAGATATATTGGAGCAACAAATAAATTTATAAAGAAACCATTTGTCATAGAAGGAGCAATAATGGGAATTGTATCAGCATTAATTTCATTTATGCTAATATCAATTGCCTATGTAGTTATATACGCAAGAATTCCAAAAGTAGGATCATCTTTAGGCGTTTTTGGATTTATACCATACACATCATTATGGTGGATGATACTTGCAATATATATAGTTTTAGGACTATTTATTGGAATACTTGGAAGTAGTATATCAATAAAGAAGTATCTAAAAGCATAGGAGAGAGTAATGCAAAAAAGAAAGATCATAAGAAGTGTTTTAATTGTCTCATTATTTAGCTGTTTCTTAACAACATTAAGTAATATAAATGCAGAAAGTACTTTATCAAAATATAATAAAGAATTACAAGAGGTTAAAGAAAAGGAAAAAGAAAATGCTAGTAAATTAACTGGAATACAAAGGGATATAGCGGAGTATAACTATGAGATTGCAGATCTAGATGAAAAAATGATGGAAGCAACATCTGATCTGGCTGATCTTCAAAATAAAAAAGACAACTTGAATAAAAGTTTAGAGGAAAATCAAGAAGCTTTAGCAGATTCTACAAAATTATATGATAAGGTTGAAAAAACATATGAAGATATGTTAAGAACAGTATATGAAAATGGTTTCCCAAGCATTTTTGAGTTTTTAGCTTCATCAAAGAATGTAATTGATTTTATTACAAAAATGAATACATACCAAAATGTTTTAGAGTATAATAAAGATATTGTAACAAACGCAAAAAGTAAAAAGAACTATATAAACTATGTTAAAAAAAATGTAGAAAGACAAAAAATGGACATATCGCAACTTGAAAGTGACGTAAATAAAAAGATAGAATTGTTAAATAAAACATTAGAAGAAAAACAAGAAGTTGTAAATGGATTACAAAATTCACAAAGTGAATTAAAATCAAATTCAGAAGAATTAGCAAAGCAAAGAGAAGATGCATTAAAGAAAATAGACGATGAAATAGAAAAAGCATACAAGGCATCTTTAAATTCAAATAATAATCAAGGAAGTACAGGAGCAGCTACAGAATTTACAGGAGGTAATTTTGCTTGGCCAGCACCTGGGTATAACACAATAACAACAACTTTTGGTTTTGTTTATTATTTAGTTAATCCAAATGGAAGTGCCCATACAGGATGTGATATTGCTGGTGCAAATATATTTGGTAAACCAATAGTTGCTGCAGAATCTGGAACAGTAATAGTTGCAGGTTACAATGCTGGAGGCTATGGAAATTATGTTATGATAGATCATGGAAAATGTACGCAAGATGGAAATAATTATATAACTCTTTATGGACATGCAAGTGCTTTAGCTGTTCAAAAAGGAGATAAAGTAACTAAAGGACAAACGATTGCTTATGTTGGAAGTACCGGTAACTCAACAGGACCGCATTTACATTTTGAAATGAGAATAAATGGAAAGATAACAGATCCATTAGTACAGTATCCATCACTTAGCTTTGATTATAGATAATAGAAAAGGGGGGAGAGTAATGAAAATGTACGGTAAAAATATAAAAAAAATTATGGCAGCTTCATCTGCCACAATATTAATGTGGACAAGTATTAATTGTATAAGCGCTGACTCTTTATCTGATGCGCAACAAAAGAAACAAAATATTCAAAATCAAATAACAACTAATAATAAAAAAATATCTAGTACAGAAAGTGAAGCAACTGAGTACTTAAAGCAGGTAGATGAACTAAATAAAAAAATATCTGAATATACGAATAACTTATCAAATCTTGAGGATAAGGTTGATGCCGTAAATAAAAAGATTGGAGAATATGAAAATGATTTACAAAATTCATCTCAAAGATACAGTAGTGCAGAAGATTTGTATGCTGTAAGACTTAGATCAATATATGAAAATGGCATGCCAAATGTAGATATACTTTTTGAATCTAAAGGTATAACAGATTTCTTCTCTAAATTAAATGTATATCAAAGTGTAGTTGAGTATGATAAATCAATGGTAAATAATATAGATGGGGAAAAGGAATATATTGATAATGTAAAAAGTGACATTGAAGTTCAAAAGGTTCAACTAGATCAACTAAAATATGATGTTGAAAAGGCAACTAAAACGCTTAATGATGCAAAATCACAAAAACAAGCTAAAGTTGATGAATTAAATAAATCTAAAGAAAAATTACAAGCTGTAAATACTGTTTTAAATAAAGAAGCTGAAGATTTAAATAATCAAATTGCAGCTGAAATAGCAGCCAGAGAAAAAAAGAAATCTGAATCAAAATCAAGATCTGATGGATCATCATCAATTGTAGCTTCTAATGGAAAATTTGATTGGCCATTAAAAGGATATGGTAAGAATAGAATTACTGCTACATTTCCAAAATACCCTGATGGTACAAGACATGATGGAATTGATATAGGTGTTCCAGTTGGTACTCCTGTATATGCAGCAGCAGCGGGGGAAGTTGTAGTTTCTAAGTATTATTTAACAGGTAATTATGATGGCTCATACAGAGATGGTTATGGAAATTATGTTATGATAGACCATGGAGATTATTATACTTTATATGGACATTTACAATATAAAAAAGTTGTATCAGCAGGTCAATCTGTAAGTAAAGGTCAATTAATTGCATACACAGCTAGCACAGGAAATTCAACAGGACCTCACTTGCATTTTGAAGTAAGGAAGAGTAGTTCTTATGGAAGTGCTGTAAATCCAATGCAATTTTTTAACTAAAAAACAAAAAATATTACATAAAAAGCAAAAAATATAAAAAAACTATTGACTTATTTTTATTTTTATTAGATAATGTAAATATGATTTTATCGTAGGGGGTTAATGATATGAGTGCTGCAATAGTAAATAAGTTTATGCGTATGATGGGAATAGGAGAAAATGATGAAGATAACGAATATGATGATGAAGTAGATTGCTATGATGAAGAAGAACAAGATGAGGTAGAAAATAGGGAAGTTCCAAAAGCAAGAAGAAGTTTTAGAGATATTGAATCTTCAAATCCATATTCTAAAAATAATAATCAAACTAAAGTTATACCTATGAATACAGCCGTATCATCATCTAAAATGGTTATAACTCAACCAACATGCTATGCTGATGTTGAGGAAATAGGAGAGTATTTAAAATTAAGAAAATCTATAATTATTAATCTAGAGAACGTTGGAAAAGAAGATGCAATAAGAATATTAGATTTCCTAGGAGGAGCTACTTTTATGGTTGAAGGTACAATCCAAAAAGTGTCAAATCTTATTTATTTACTAACACCAAAAGATGTTGAAATACAAAATGATGTTGAAAAAAGCCAATACAAGCAGAAAATGTCTTTTTCTTGGCTTAAGTAGACTTTACTTAAAGCAGGCTAAATTTGGTCTGCTTTTTATTAAAAAAGGAGGTTATATATATGTTAACACCAAATGATATTGAAAACAAAGTTTTTAAAAAATCTAAAATGAAAGGCTATGATATTGATGATGTAGAAGATTTTCTTGAACAGTTACTTGCAGATTATGAAGCATTATATAAAGAAAATGCAGAAATAAAGGACAAGTTTAATGCTATGCAAGAATCAATTTCTTATTATAAATCAGTAGAAGAAGGTATTAATAAAACTATTGAAAATGCTCAATCAACTGCTGACAATATGAAAGAAGTTGCAAAAAGAGAAGCTGAAACTATAAAACAGGAAGCAGAAGCGGATGCAAGAAGGCATATTGAAGAGCTTAACAATGAAATAAGAAGAAAAGAAGAACTGTTAGAAGATAAGAAAAAACAAATGCAAATTTATCGTATAAGAGTAAGTTCTATGCTTGAAGCACAATTAAAAATTTTAAATGAAGATGAAGATTTGAAATAAGTAATAAAAAGGTCGAAATGTATATTTTGGACCTTTTTATTTATTTATGTATTGCAAGAGTGCTAAAAATGTGTTAAAATATACCAGTAAAAGAAGAGAGGATGTAATTTATGTTTGATAAACTTGAAGAAATTGAAAAAAAGTACGTTGATTTAACTGCAAAAATATCTGATCCTGATATAATATCTAATCAATCACTTTTTAAAAAGTATATGAAGGAACACTCAAATTTAACAGATGTTGTTGCAAAGTATAGAGAATACAAAAAAGTAAAAGAAAATATGGATGAAGCAAAAGAACTTATGAACGATAAAGAAATGAAAGAATTTGCTGAAGAAGAATTTTATTCTTCAAAACAAAAACTTGAAAATATAGAGGAAGAGTTGAAATTTTTGTTAATTCCAAAGGACGAAAATGATGATAGCAATGTTATTATTGAAATAAGGGGAGGAGCTGGTGGTGAAGAAGCTGCTTTGTTTGCATATAACTTATATAGAATGTATACAATGTATGCTGATTTAAAACACTGGCAAGTTGAAGTAATTGATATAAATGAAACAGGTATAGGTGGACTTAAAGAAGTTTCATTTATGATAAAAGGAAAAGGTGCTTATAGTAAATTAAAATTTGAGAGTGGAGTACATAGAGTTCAACGTGTTCCTGAAACAGAGGCAAGTGGAAGAATTCATACTTCTACAGTTACGGTTGCAGTACTACCAGAAGTTGAAGATGTAGAAATTGAGATAAATCAAAATGATTTAAGAATAGACACATATAGAGCAAGTGGAGCAGGTGGCCAACATGTAAATAAAACTTCATCAGCAATACGTATAACACATATACCAACTGGTGTTGTTGTTGCTTGCCAAAGTGAAAGGTCACAACTTCAAAATAGAGAAACTGCAATGAAAATGCTTAGATCAAAATTATATGAAATAGAACAAGAAAAACAAAACAAAGAACTTACAAATAAAAGAAGACTTCAAGTTGGAAGCGGTGCAAGAAGTGAAAAAATAAGGACATATAACTATCCTCAAAGTAGGGTAACTGATCATAGAATTAATTTTACAATTTATCAATTAGAGAGCTTTTTAAATGGTAATTTAGATGAAATGATAGATGCTCTTGCAGCGGCAGATAAGGCAGATAGGTTAAAAGAAGGGGCATTATAATATGAAAAAAATTGATTTTAAAAAGATAACATTGATTTTAGAAATTTTAAGTATTATTTCGTTTATTGTATCTTTAGTAATTTTTATAATTAAGTTTTTAAGAACTGATGGAATATTAAGTATTACAACTGTAACTATGGATAATTTAATAAAAGCTACTGTTATTTGTTTTGGTTTGTTAGGAGTTATATTGATTACAAGTTTAATTTTAAGAATTATATTTATGAAAATTGATAATACTGATGAATCAAAACTGATTGCGAGTAGAACAATAGTTGCATGCTTGGTATTTATGATTATATTATTTTTGATATTTTATTATTTGTGTATATATAATACTCAATATTCAATTTTTGAATTTTTAAAGTCTTTATAAAAAAGGCAAAAAGCTATTGACTTGTTTTAAGACATATGTTATAATATTATAAATTGTTTCAAAAGCAAAATACTATGTAAACTCAAATTCAAAAGGTGGTTGAAATAGTGGTAAAATGTAAAAAAATAAGTTAATAAAATAGTATAAGAATCAAATTAGTTTTTCAAATTATGTAAACTAATTTGGCTTTTTGTCGTCTTTTTAATATGTTTTTTGGGGGTATAAAAATGGTTCATGAAGTAAAAAATGGAAAAGCAACTAGAATGAGTTTTTCAAACATTAAAGAGGTAATTGAAATGCCTGATTTAATTGATATTCAAAAACAATCTTATGAGTGGTTTTTGAAATCAGGACTTAAAGATGTACTTTCAGATGCATCTCCAATAACAGATTTTTCAGGAAATCTATTATTAGAATTTGTTGATTATAGATTGGAAGATGAAACAAAGTATACAATTGAGGAAGCAAATGAAAGAAATACAAGTTATTGTTCAAGATTACAAGTACAAGTTCGTTTGATAAACAAAGAAACTGGTGAGATAAAAGAACAAGAAATTTTCTTTGGCGATTTACCTTTAATGACAGAAAAAGGTACATTTATTATAAATGGAGCAGAAAGAGTTATTATATCTCAATTAGTTCGTTCACCTGGTGTTTATTTTTCATCATCAAGAGATAAAACAGGTAAATTTTTATACGAGGGAACTATTATGCCTAATCGTGGTACATGGATTGAAATGGAATCAGACTCTACAGATATGTTATATGTAAGAGTTGATAGAACTAGAAAAGTTCCACTTACTACACTTATAAGGGCACTTGGTATTGAGTCTGATGAACAAATTATGGATTTGTTTGAAGACGATTTGATAAATCAAGTTATATATAAAGATCCTGCTAAGACTATGGATGAAGCATTACTTGAAATATATAAGAAAATTAGACCAGGGGAACCTTTACATGTTGATGCAGCAAAATCACTACTTTATGGATTATTGTATGATGATAGAAGATATAGTCTAGAAAGAGTAGGAAGATATAAGTATAATAAAAAGCTAAGTATAGCAAATAGAATTGTAAATGAAGTAGCAGCTGAAGATGTTGTAAATACAGAAACAGGAGAACTTCTTATAAAAAAAGGAGAAGTATTTACAAAGGAAATAGCTGAAGATATAAAACAATCTGGTATCAATGTTGTTTATGTTGAAAAAGAAGGCAAAAAAGTTAAAGTTATAGGAAATAATACTGTAGATATTTCTAAATATCTTGGAATGGATATAGACAAACAAGTAATTAAAGAGGAAGTTTATCTTCCTGCTTTAAAAGAATTGCTTGAAAAAATTGGCGATGTTGATGAAAAAGAATTAAGAAAGAAAATTAGATTAAATAGAGAAAAATTAGTTGTAAAACATGCAACTTTAGATGATATTATAGCTTCAATAAATTATTTTGTTAATTTTAGATTTGGAATGGGTATGACTGATGATATAGATCATCTTGGAAATAGACGTGTTAGATGTGTTGGTGAATTAATTCAAAACCAATTTAGAATTGGACTTGCAAGACTTGAAAGAGTTGTTCGTGAAAGAATGGCAACACAGGATTTAGATGCTGCAACTCCTCAAACATTAATAAATATAAAACCGGTAGTTGGATCACTTAGAGAATTCTTTGGAAGTTCGCAATTATCTCAGTTCATGGATCAAATTAATCCACTTGCAGAACTTACACATAAAAGAAGAATATCAGCTCTTGGACCTGGAGGACTTACAAGGGATAGAGCTGGATTTGAGGTTCGTGACGTACATCATACGCACTATGGAAGATTATGTCCTATAGAATCTCCAGAAGGACCAAATATTGGACTTATTTCTTCACTTTCTACATTTGCAAAAATAAATAGATATGGATTTATAGAATCTCCATATAGGGTCATAGACAAAGAAAATGGAGTTATAACAGATGAAGTTGTATATCTTACTGCAGATGAAGAAGATAATTACATTGTTGCTCAAGCAAATGAACCTTTAGATGAAGAAAATCATTTCTTGAATAAGAGAGTTAAGGTTAGATATCAAGATCAAATACTTGAAATGGATAAAGATAAAGTTGATTTAATGGATGTTTCTCCAAAACAATTAGTATCAGTATCTACAGCAATGATACCTTTCCTAGAAAATGATGATGCAAAACGTGCTCTTATGGGTTCTAACATGCAACGTCAGGCTGTTCCTCTTATAAGATCTGAAAGCCCAATCGTAGGAACAGGAATTGAATATAAAGCTGCAATAGATTCAGGTATAGTAATAATAGCACATAATGATGGTGTTGTTGATTATGTTGATGCAAATAAGATAATAATTAAAACTAAAAAAGGTAAAGATGAATACCATTTAATAAAATATAAAAGATCAAACCAAGGTACTTGTATAAACCAAAAACCAATAGTTGTAAAAGGTGAGGCTGTTAAAAAAGGTGATGTAATTGCTGATGGACCATCTACTCAAAATGGTGAGCTTGCATTAGGTAAAAATATATTAGTTGGATTTATGACATGGGAAGGATACAACTATGAAGATGCCATTTTAATATCTGAAGATTTAGTTAAAGATGATGTTTTAACTACAATTCATATTGAAGATTATGATTGTGAAGCACGTGATACAAAACTTGGACCAGAAGAAATTACAAGAGAAGTACCAAATGTAGGTGATGATGCTCTTAAAGACTTAGATGAAAATGGTATTATACGTATAGGAGCAGTTGTAAGACCTGGAGATATATTGGTTGGTAAAGTTACTCCAAAAGGTGAAACAGAACTTACAGCGGAAGAAAAACTTTTACGAGCTATTTTTGGTGAAAAAGCAAGAGAAGTAAGAGATACATCTCTTAGAGTTCCACATGGAGAAGAAGGAACAATTGTTGATGTAAAAATATTTACAAGAGATAATTGTGATGAGCTTGCTACTGGTGTTAACAAGGTTGTAAGAATATATATAGCACAAAAAAGAAAAATATCTGTTGGTGATAAAATGTCTGGTCGTCATGGTAATAAAGGTGTTATATCACGTATTCTTCCAAGAGAAGATATGCCATATTTACCAGATGGAACACCACTTCAAATTGTTCTTAACCCTCTAGGACTACCTTCTCGTATGAATGTTGGACAGTTACTAGAAACTCATTTAGGATATATTGCTAAAATGTATGGATGGAAAGTTGCGACTCCAGTATTTGATGGTGCAAAAGAAGTTGACATTGAAAAATTATATAAAGATAAAGGTCTAGATCCAACAGGTAAATTAACTGTATATGACGGAAGAACTGGTGAACCATTTGATGCTAAGATTACAGTTGGATACATGTATATGCTAAAACTATATCACTTAGTTGATGATAAAATACATGCTCGTTCTATTGGACCATATTCGCTAGTAACTCAACAACCATTAGGTGGTAAAGCACAATTTGGTGGACAGAGATTTGGTGAAATGGAAGTTTGGGCACTTGAAGCATATGGTGCATCATATACTCTTCAAGAAATGTTAACTGTAAAATCTGACGATGTAGTTGGAAGATTAAAAACATACGAAGCGATCGTTAAGGGTGAAAGTATTCCAAAACCTGGAATACCAGAATCGTTCAGAGTTTTAACTAAAGAACTTCAAAGTTTAGCTTTAGATTTGAAAATGTATAAAGAAGAGGAAGAGTTAGAACTTAAGGAATCAATGGAAGACGATCCTGATGGTATAGATCCAGAACTTATTGGTGAACCACTTGAAGATGGACATAAAATGTCAGATTCGGATTTGTCTGGAATGAGCTTGGAAAATGGAGACGAAAACTTAGATGAAGAAGTTGATGAACTTGAGGAATTTAACGAAGAAGATTTACCAGAAATAGAATAATGGTATAAGGAGGAATATGTAACATGCAAGATATGGATAATTTTGATAGATTAAGTATAGCTCTTGCATCCCCTGAAAAAATCAGAGAATGGTCAAAAGGGGAAGTAAAAAAACCTGAAACTATAAATTATAGAACACTTAAACCTGAAAGAGATGGCTTATTCTGCGAGAAAATTTTTGGACCAACTAAGGATTGGGAATGTTACTGTGGAAAATATAAAAAAGTAAGATATAAAGGTATAATATGTGATAGATGTGGTGTTGAAGTTACAAAGAAAAAGGTTAGACGTGAAAGATTAGGACACATAGAGCTTGCATGCCCTGTATCTCATATATGGTTCTTCAAAGGAATACCAGGAAGAATGGGACTTCTTCTTGATATTTCTCCAAAGGCCTTAGAAAAAGTAATATACTTTGCTTCATATATTGTTTTAGATCCAAAAGATACTGGATTTAAAGTATGCGATATAATAAGTGAAAGAGAATATAGAGAAGCTGAAGAAAAATATGGTTATGGTTCTTTTAGAGTTGGAATGGGTGCAGAAGCAATTAGAGAATTGCTTTCTAAAATTGATCTTAAAAAACTACAGGGTGAATTAAAGAAAGAGCTTGAAAAAGCTACTGGTGCTAAAAGAGCTAAGATTATAAAAAGATTAGAAACAGTTGAAGCGTTTTTAGAATCAGGAAATAAACCTGAGTGGATGATATTAGAAGTATTACCAGTAATACCTCCTGATCTTCGTCCTATGGTTCAATTAGATGGTGGAAGATTTGCTACATCTGATTTAAATGATTTATACAGAAGAGTTATAAACAGAAATAACAGATTAAAAAGGTTACTAGAATTAGAAGCACCTGATATAATCGTTAGAAATGAAAAAAGAATGTTACAAGAAGCAGTTGATGCTTTAATTGACAATGGAAGACGTGGTAAACCAATTACTGGTGCAGGTGGAAGAGCACTTAAATCATTAACAGATATGTTAAAAGGAAAACAGGGAAGATTTAGACAAAACTTACTTGGAAAAAGGGTTGACTATTCAGGACGTTCTGTTATTGTTGTTGGACCTGAACTTAAAATTTATCAATGTGGTCTTCCAAGAGAAATGGCTTTAGAGCTATTCAAACCTTTTGTTATGAAGGAACTAGTAAAAAGAGGAATGGCATTTAATATAAAAAATGCAAAGAGAATGGTTGAGAGAACTGCAGTTGAGGTTTGGGATGTACTTGAAGATGTTATAAAAAATAGACCAGTAATGCTAAACCGTGCACCTACACTTCATAGACTTGGTATTCAAGCTTTTGAACCAGTACTTGTTGATGGTAGAGCTATAAAACTTCATCCATTAGTATGTACAGCATTTAATGCTGACTTTGATGGTGACCAAATGGCTGTTCATGTTCCACTTTCTCCTGAGGCTGTTGCAGAAGCAAAAATGCTAATGCTTGCTTCAAATAATCTTTTAAAATTACAAGATGGTAAACCAGTAACTGTTCCATCAATGGATATGATACTTGGAAGTTTCTATCTTACAGTAAAATTAGAAGGAGAAAAAGGCGAAGGAAAAGTCTTTTCAAATATGGATGAGGCACTTATGGCTTATGATCAAGGTGTTGTTGGAATACATGCACCAATAAGAGTAAGGGTATCAAAGGAAATTGATGGAAAAGTTCATACTGGAATTATAGATGCAACAGTAGGAAGATTAATATTCAATAGCTTTATTCCACAAGACATTGGTTTTGTTGATAGATCTAAAAAAGAAAATCTTCTAAAACTTGAAATAGATTTCGAAGCTAAGAAAAAACAACTTGGACAAATTGTTGATAAATGTATTGCTAAACATGGAATTACAGAGACTGCAATAGTTCTTGATAATATTAAAAAGTATGGATATAAATATTCAACAAAAGCTGGTGTAACAGTATCAGTATCAGATATAGAAATACCAGAAAATAAACCACAAATTCTTGCTAAAGCTGAAGAAGAGGCTGAAAAGGTATTAAAAAATTATAAACGAGGACTTATATCAAATGATGAAAGATATAAAGAAATTATTAAAATTTGGTCTGATGCTACAGATGAAATTCAAAGTGAAATCATGAATAATCCAAACATAATGAATCCACTTCAAATGATGGCTAATACTGGTGCCAGAGGTAACCCAACTCAGATAAGACAGCTTGGTGGTATGCGTGGACTTATGGCAGATACAATGGGTAGAACAATAGAGTTACCTATTAAATCAAACTTTAAAGAAGGTTTGGATGTTCTTGAATTCTTTATTGCATCACATGGTGCTAGAAAAGGTCTTGCTGATACTGCTTTAAGAACAGCTGACTCTGGATACTTGACAAGAAGACTTGTTGATGTTAACCAAGATGTTGTTGTTGCTGAAGATGATTGTGGAACACATCATGGATTTGAAGTTGAAGCAATTATGGAAAGTGGAGAGCCAGTAGAAAAACTTGAAGAAAGAATTGAGGGAAGATATCTTGCAGAAGATCTTCTTGATGAAAAAGGAAATGTATTATATGAAAGAAATACATATGTAACTCCTGATATTGTTGCAAATATTACTAAACATGGAATTACAAAAGTTAAAATACGTTCTGCCTTTACTTGTGAATCTGTTAGAGGTGTATGTAGTAAATGTTATGGTAAAAACCTTGCAACAGGTGAGCCAATTAGTACTGGTGAAGCAGTCGGTATAATTGCTGCACAATCAATAGGTGAGCCAGGTACACAGCTTACAATGAGAACAATTCATAGTGGTGGTGTTGCAGGTTCAGATATTACACAAGGTCTTCCTCGTGTTGAAGAATTATTCGAAGCAAGAAAACCAAAAGGTGTTGCTATGGTAACTGAAATTGATGGTACTGTAACAATAGGAAATAATTCAACTAATAAAGAAGTAATAGTTACATCTGATGATAAACATACAGAAAGATATGTAATACCATTTGGAATGAGAATATCAGTATCAAATGGACAAAAAATAAAAGCTGGAGACAGAATTACAGAAGGTTCTCTTGATCCACATGATATTATTCGTATAAAAGGCGATATAGCTGTTGAAAATTACTTAATTGAAGAAGTTCAAAAAGTATATAGAACTCAAGGTGTTCATATTAATGATAAACATATTGAGATTGTTGGACGTCAAATGTTAAGAAAAATATTTGTTGAAGATTCAGGTGAAACTAATCTAATAACAGGATCAACAGTTGATATGACAGACTTTAATTTTGAAAACAAACTTGCAAGTGAAAAAGGAAAGAAACTTGCAAAAGGTAAGAAAACTCTACTTGGAATAACAAAAGTTGCACTTCAAACTGATTCATTCTTATCTGCTGCTTCATTCCAAGAAACAGCAAGAGTACTTACAGATGCAGCTCTTAAGGGAAAAGTAGATAAATTACAAGGATTAAAAGAAAATGTTATAATCGGTCGTTTAATTCCAGCCGGAACAGGTGTTGTAGATTACAGTGATATTAAAGTTGAATCTTTAGAAAGCATAAAGAACGAAGAAAATAGTAAAGTTGAAAAATATATTATACCAGATGAAAAATTGGTTGACGAAGTTGAATAACAAAAAGATGGACAAAAGTCCATCTTTTTGTTATATATTTTGATAAATTATTGAATTTGTTTTAATTATATATTAAAATATATAATGTAGGTGAAGATATGATTAAAAAAATATTTACAATTATAGTTACACTCCTTTTTATTTTGTTTACAGCTTTTATTTTATTAAATAAAAACTTTGCAAATCAAATAGTGATAAGTGCTGAAGATGTGTATGATAAAGTAACAGGGGATTATGAAATACCAGAGGATATTAGTGAAATTAAGATTAATGAACTGCAACCTGAAAATTCTACTTTTTACTATAATTTATTAAATGAAAATCAAAAAAATATATATAAAGCAGTAGCAATAGCTGTAAAAAACTTAAATAAAAAAGCAAAAGTAAAAGAATATAATTATATTGATGATAATAATATTATGACTGATGCAAAAAAAGCAATGGAAAATTTCTTTTTAGACCATCCTGAGGTTTTTTACGTAAATAACGAATATACAGTCTCAACTATTGATTTAGTCAGTTCAAAAAGGATAGAAATTGAAATTAATTATAACATTTCAGATGAACTTGAATTAAATAAAAAAATAGCAGAAATAAATAGTATATTAAATCCAATTATTTCTGAAGCAAAAACAATGGATAAATTTGATGCAGAATTATATTTGCATGACCAAATATGTAAAATTGCTACTTATTATAAATATACAGATATAAACCAGGTGCCTGACGAATGTCATAGTATATATGGATGCTTAGTATCACATAAAGCTGTATGTGATGGATTATCTAAAACATTAATGATAGCATTAGATAAAGTGGGAATTAAAAATATAGTTATCACAGGAAATATTAAAGATCAAGCACATGAATGGAATATGGTAAATTTAGATGACGAGTGGTATCATGTTGATATTACATCGAATAAATCTGTGAAAAACGAAACAAATAATTCTGAAGAGATTATTCATTCGTATTTTAACATAACAACAGAACAAATAAAGAGCAGTAATACTATTGATAAGGAGGAAAATTTACCACATGCAAATTCAGATAAATATAATTATTATATAAAAAAAGGAAAGTATATTACTTCGGGAGAAAATTTTGTTTCTAAATTGAAAAAGATTTTAGATGAAAATGAAAACGATAACTTGATTGAGTTTGCTGTAGATTCAAAAGTAAATTCTGTTCCTGATAAAATGGTTTATGTATTTCAGGATGATGAATATGAAAAATATGTAGATAAAAATGCAAGTAGATTTAACTATTATAACGTTTTAAACACATATATTTTACTTGCAAATAAGTAGGAGGAAATTATGGAAATAATACAAGAAATATGGGATGATTATAAAAAAATAATTTTAATTATTGTTGGTTGTATAGCAGCTTTAATTATTGGACTTGTTATTTTTTCAGCAGTATATAACCCTATAAAAATATCATTCACGGGTGATGATTCAGGAATAATTGCAACAATGTCTAATGAAATAAAAATTGGGGCACAAGCTAAAAATAAATCTGAAGACAAATTTGAACTTAATTGGCAAGTGTCAGCAGGATCATTAAATACAACAAAGGGAAGTGAAGTTATTTGGGAGCTTCCAAAAGAAGAGGGAACATACACAATTAAAGTTACAGCGGGAAATAAAGTAAAAGCTAAAAATGTTACAGTTTTAACTAATAAATTAGGAGATCTTACATTACAAAGTAACGAAAATATTAAATATATTGATAGTGATGAAGATGGATTAAGTGATACTTATGAAAATGAAAAATCAAATACAGATGCCAATAGCTCAGATACAGATGGCGATATTGTAAATGATGGAACTGAGACGGTATTAGGATTAAATCCAAGTGAGAAAGAAAGTAAAAGTGATGGAATTCAAGATGATGAAAGAAATCTAAGCTATGATTTAAAATTGGAAAAAATAGGGGCTGAAGTTCAAATTAGTGGAACAGATAATATAACTAATACTACAGTTGATATGTATGATTTAAAAACTATAAATGAAGTTGATGCTGTAGCTTCTAAAGTCTATAGTGTAAAAACTTATGGTACAATAAATACAGCTAATCTATTAATTAATTATGATAAAAGTATAGTATCTAGCAAAGGTTTAGATGAAAATTCGTTATCAATATATAAACTTGATATAGATTCTAATAAATTTGTAAAACAAAATTCTAAAGTTGATACTGCAAATAGTAAAGTAACAGCGAGTATAACTGATTCAGGAAAGTATTTTATAGCAGACTCTTCAAAAATGAAAGAAAATGTTTCAACGGAGTTAATGTTTGTTATAGATAATTCTGGTTCAATGTACCCTAAAGAAATGGTTGATGGAAGTGAAGAAAATGATACTCAGTTTAAAAGAGTAGATTTATCAAATAGAATAATTGATAAATTAAAAGGTAATTATAAATTTGGAGCTGGCAAATTTACATATGAGTATGAAGAACTTTGTCCATTAACAAATGATAAAGAAAAAGTTAAAGAAAAAATAAATAGTATAAAAACATTAACAGAAAAGTTTACAGGAACGTATATCGGAAATGCACTTGAAGGAGGACTAAAACAATTTAATACAACAAATAATGATACAAGAAAATATATTATTCTGCTTACAGATGGTAAAGATACTACTGGAGTATCAGGATATGATGAGAAAAAAACTGAAAGAGCTATAGCAGATGCTAAATTAAAAGGAGTTAAGGTGTTTACAATTGGACTTGGAGATGAGCTTGATACAGAGGTTTTAGAAAAAATATCTAAACAAACAGGAGGAAAATATTATTACGCATCAAGTTCAGAAGTCCTTGAAGATGTGTTTGAACTTATAGCATCAGATATAAACTATGGATTTGTAGATTTTGATAAAGATTCAAATGATGATTATATAATATATAAAAATAATGAATTCTTGTCAAAAAAGAATGGAATGCCTATAGAAAACTTTTCAACTACGACTAATAATTATGGAGCTACTTATGGAATGTCATTATTTTCAAAATTATACTTTGAAAATCAACTACCTTCAAAAATGAGTAGTATATCTATAAAAAATAGAGAAACTGGAGAAACTGAAAAAGCTTCAGGCTATGAAATCGAAGTTGCTAAGGATACAAAATATTCTTTACTTTATGATTATGACTTAGAAAATTTATCTTTCATGAAAAGTGTTCCAAAAGATTTCATGTCTACATCTGTAAATAATGGAGTACTTGAAATATCTAAAGATTATAAAAAAGATTTGAATGAATATGGATTCTCATATTACTATTTAGATTATTCAGATTCTAATTCAGGGTTCAAAAAATATGAAAATTATATTTTAAATAATGATTTTTCAGATGATGAAAATGAAAATGAAAAAGATAAAAGTACCCTTGAAGATGAAGATAAAGAGTTTGTAAATGCTATTTATAGGCTTGACATCTTAAAAAATAGAGATGAAAGATTGTCACTTGAAAGCGAACCTGATAAAACCTTTAATTATATTGTAGATATTATGAATAAAGGCGAAGTACCATTAATTGTTTTAAATGATAATTACACAGTATGTTTACAGAAAATTTTAATAGATATAAACGATGATAATCATATTAAATTTGAAGTATATGATAGTAATTATGGAGGAAATCAACAGTATATTGATGTTAAAAGAATAAAGCTATATAACAACTTAGATGGTAACAATAAAAATAGTTATCAATATAAGTGTTCATACAGAGATAAAAAGGTAAGTCTTTCAGTAAGTATTCCTAATATAGACGTTAATTTATAACAAGAAAATCAACTTATTGGTTTGCAATAAGTTGATTTTTTCTAAAATTTTTTTAAATAACTTGAATTATATTCGGTCCTATCTAAATATAAAGCAAATAATGATAAAGAATCACTTAAATAATTATATTCATCCATTACCTTCCCGTCTATTACTACATTAGGCTTTAATAATTCAGCTATTTGAATTTCATCTTTATATATACATATATGTCTAATGTATCCATCTTCAATTGAAAAACACTTATAAATTACATCTTTGTATTTAATTACATAATAACCATTCCAAACTTCCTTCATTTCAAAAAAATTGACACATCATCTTCATTATTATTTTGATTAATGAACTTTAGTTGATAAAATTTTTGAGAATTGGTTATTAAATATTTAAATGGAATAAATTCTTCTAGTTGATTATCAACATAATTATACTCTGTTTTATATTTTAAATTACTGTTTTTATTATATACTTTTATTTTTCTAAGATTTTCTAAATTAGGACTTCCAATTATGTTTATAAAAGGTAGAGTTGCAGTGTATATACTCTTATTCTCATACAATATTTCAAATTCGTTTTTTCTCTGATATAGTTTGTTTTACATCTAGTAACACTATACACATTCCTCCATAATAAAAGAAATTTTACTTTTTATATCTTGAAATTAAAAATTCTATATAATTTGATACAGATAATTTATCTTCAATGGTTAATTTTTGAAAGTCGTTACTTATTCCGTTATCGGGTTTTGTGTACGTAAGAGCCCCCATAAGATCTACTGTACTGATACCAAGTAAATTACATAGAGTTATAAGGTTTGAAACTGTGCAAGAATTCTCTCCTCTTTCTATTCTTCCATAATGTTTTGGATTTACCTCTATTTCTTTTGCAACTTCTTCTTGTGTGTATCCTCTATTTTCTCTGTATTCTTTTAGTTTTCTTCCTATTATAACATTTTGCTCTTCTTTTCTTTTCATATTACCACCAATAAGATTATACATTAAAATGTATTGTATATAAACATCTTTAAATATAACTTTTACCTTTATTTTTTTAAAGAACACCACATATAAAGTATTAAATGAGCGTGCTATTGTTATAAAGGAACCAAATGTAAATGTTATGTTACATTAATTTATAAATTTCCTATTTTTTATTGACTTTTTACGTATTTTAGAGTATAATTAAACTACTTGTGTAATGCAAGTAAAAAGAAAGGAAGGTGAACTTAGAGTGCCTACATTTAGCCAATTAGTAAGAAAGGGAAGACAAGATAAAGTAACAAAATCAAAATCACCAGCATTACAAAGAGGATACAATTCTCGTACAAAATCTGCTACTAATCAATCTTCTCCACAAAAAAGAGGTGTTTGTACAGTTGTAAAAACACAAACTCCTAAAAAGCCAAACTCAGCTTTACGTAAAGTAGCCAGAGTTAGACTTTCTAATACAATGGAAGTAACAGCATATATTCCAGGAATTGGTCATAACCTACAAGAACACAGTGTTGTTTTAATTAGAGGTGGAAGAGTAAAAGACCTACCAGGTGTACGTTACCACATTGTAAGAGGTGTACTTGATACTGCAGGTGTTGCAGACAGAGTACAAGCAAAATCAAAATATGGTGCAAAAAGAGCAAAGAAAAAATAAAATAAGAGTAGGTGCTTAAGTTTAAAATAAATTAAACTCTAGCCCCTTACAGAAATTAAAGTTTTTGAGTACCTTTTTGAATTAGTATGATTCAAAATGTTAAAAAGGAGGGAAGAAAAGTGGCAAGAAAAGGACATATAGCTAAAAGAGAAGTAATGCCAGATCCAATGTACAACTCAAAAGTTGTTACAAAACTTATAAATAAAGTAATGTGGGATGGTAAAAAAGTTACAGCTCAAAAAATCGTATACGGTGCATTTGATATCGTAAAAGAAAAAACAGGAAGAGAAGCTATGGATGCTTTCAGACAAGCATTAGATAACGTTACACCAGCACTAGAAGTTAAAGCTAGACGTGTAGGTGGAGCAACATACCAAGTTCCAATGGAAATTAGAGCTGATAGGAAACAATCTTTAGCAATAAGATGGTTAGTTGAATACGCTAGAAAAAGAAATGAACATAGCATGGAAGAAAAACTAGCTGGAGAAATAATGGATGCTATAAACGGTCAAGGTGGAGCATTCAAGAAGAAAGAAGATACACATAGAATGGCAGAAGCTAACAAAGCATTTGCTCATTATAGATGGTAATCCTAAGATAAAAAGGAGGAAGAATAAATGGCAGGTAGAGAATATCCTCTTGAGAGGACAAGAAATATCGGTATCATGGCACATATTGATGCTGGTAAAACTACTACTACTGAAAGAATTCTATTTTATACAGGTAAAACTCATAAAATAGGTGAAGTTCATGATGGTGGAGCTACAATGGACTGGATGGCTCAAGAACAAGAAAGAGGTATAACAATAACTTCTGCTGCTACAACATGTTACTGGAATAATAACAGAATTAACATTATTGATACACCAGGACACGTTGACTTTACAATAGAAGTTGAAAGATCTCTTAGAGTTCTAGATGGTTCAGTTACTGTACTTTGTGCAAAAGGTGGAGTTCAACCACAATCTGAAACTGTTTGGAGACAAGCAAACAAATATAACGTTCCAAGAATGGTATATGTAAATAAAATGGATATTACAGGAGCTGATTTCTTTAACTGTGTAAAACAATTAAAAGAAAGATTACAAGCTAATGCAGTACCAATTGCTATACCAATTGGTAAAGAAGATACTTTTAAAGGACTAGTTGATTTAGTTAAAATGGATGCTTGTATTCACTATGACGATCTTGGAAAAGATGTTAGACGTGAACCAATTCCAGATGATTTAAAAGAATTAGCTGAAGAATACAGAACAAAACTTGTAGAAGCTGTTGCAGAACAAGATGACGCATTAATGGAAAAATATTTAATGGGTGAAGAACTTACTGAAGAAGAAATCAAAAAAGGTCTTAGAAAAGGAACAATAGCTAATACAATAGTTCCAGTAACATGCGGAAGTTCATATAAAAACAAATGTGTTCAAGAATTACTTGATAACATTGTAGATTATATGCCAGCTCCAACTGATATACCTCATATAAAAGGTGTACTAGAAGATGGAACTGAAGAAGAAAGAATTTCAGCAGACGATCAACCATTTGCAGCACTTGCGTTTAAAATAATGACTGATCCATATGTTGGAAAATTAACTTTCTTTAGAGTTTATTCAGGAACATTAGAGAGCGGTTCTTATGTATTGAACGCTAATAAAGGTAAAAAAGAAAGAATTGGAAGACTTATTCAAATGCATGCTAATAACAGACAAGATATAACAAAGGTATATGCTGGAGATATAGCTTGTGCAGTTGGATTAAAAGACGTATCTACTGGTGATACTTTATGTGATGAAAATTCACCAATTATACTTGAATCTATTGAGTTCCCAGAACCTGTTATAGATGTTGCAATTGAGCCAAAAACTAAAGCTGACCAAGATAAAATGGATTTAGCTTTACAAAAACTAGCTGAAGAAGATCCATCATTTAAAGCATATACTGATCAAGAAACTGGTCAAACTATCATTGCTGGTATGGGTGAATTACATCTTGATATCATAGTTGATAGAATGAAAAGAGAATTTAAAGTAGAAGCTAATGTTGGTAAACCACAAGTTGCATATAAAGAAACTATCAGAAAACCAGTTAAGGTTCAAGGTAAATTTATAAGACAATCTGGTGGTAGAGGACAATATGGTGATGTTTGGTTAGAAGTTGAACCAAATGAACCAGGAAAAGGTTATGAATTTACATCTAAAATTGTTGGTGGTGTTGTTCCTAAGGAATATGTTAAACCAACAGACGAAGGTGTTCAAGATGCAATGAAAGCTGGTATTTTAGCAGGATATCCTGTTGTAGATATTAAAGTTGCACTTGTTGATGGTTCATATCATGACGTTGACTCATCTGAAGCAGCTTTCCATATTGCTGGATCTATGGCTCTAAAAGAAGCTTGCCGTCAAGGTGGAGCAGTATTATTAGAACCAATAATGAAAGTTGATATCATTGTTCCAGAAGAATACATGGGAGATGTTATCGGAGATGTTAACTCTAGACGTGGTAGAATGGAAGGAATGGATACAGTTCAAGGAACTACAACTATTCACTCATTTATTCCACTATCTGAAATGTTTGGATATGCTACAGATTTAAGATCTAGAACACAAGGTAGAGGAGTTTACTCTATGGAACCATCTCATTATGAAGAAGTTCCAAAATCTGTTCTTGAAACAATCGTTGCACAAAGAACAAAAAAAGACAATTAATGTCTAAAAATTAAAAAAAACATAAAAAACGAATAAATGTATTGCAAATTAATTTAAAATGTAGTAAAATATTACCAAAGTTAATGCTATATGCATTAAAAGTAGTAATTAAGGAGGAATTTTAAAATGGCAAAAGCAAAGTTTGAAAGAACTAAACCACACGTTAATATTGGTACTATTGGTCATGTTGACCATGGTAAAACTACTCTTACAGCTGCAATAACTAAATATTGTAGTTTAAAAGGTGAAGCTCAATTTAGTGATTATAACCAAATTGATAATGCACCAGAAGAAAAAGCAAGAGGAATCACTATTTCTACATCACACGTAGAATATGAAACAGATAAGAGACACTATGCACACGTTGACTGCCCAGGACATGCTGACTATGTTAAAAACATGATCACAGGTGCTGCACAAATGGATGGTGCAATCCTAGTTGTTTCTGCTGCAGATGGTCCTATGCCTCAAACAAGAGAGCATATACTACTTGCAAGACAAGTTGGTGTTCCATATATAGTTGTTTTCATGAACAAATGTGATATGGTTGATGATCCAGAACTATTAGAATTAGTTGAAATGGATATAAGAGATCTATTATCTAAATATGATTTCCCAGGAGATACAACTCCTATAATAAAAGGTTCTGCTCTAAAAGTTCTAGAATGTGAATCTAAAGATCCAGAGGCTCCAGAATACGCTTGTATTAAAGAACTTCTAAATGCTATAGACGAATACATTCCTGAACCAACTAGAGATACTGATAAACCATTCCTAATGCCAGTTGAGGATGTATTTACAATTACTGGTAGAGGAACAGTTGCTACAGGTAGAATCGAAAAAGGTGTATTAAAACTTGGTGAAGAAGTTGAAATCGTTGGTCTTGTAGATACTCCTAAAAAGACAGTTGTAACAGGTATTGAAATGTTCAGAAAATCACTTGATGAAGCTGAATGTGGAGATAACGCTGGACTACTTTTAAGAGGTGTTCAAAGAGATGAAATCCAAAGAGGTCAAGTTATCGCTAAACCTGGTTCTATACATCCACATACTGAATTTGAAGCTGAAGTATATATCCTAACAAAAGAAGAAGGTGGAAGACATACTCCATTCTTCCAAGGATATAGACCACAATTCTATTTCAGAACAACTGATGTTACAGGTGTAATCGAATTACCAAAGGATAAAGAAATGGTAATGCCTGGTGATAATGTAACAATCAAAGCTAAACTTATCACTCCAATAGCAATTGAAAAAGGATTAAAATTCGCTATTCGTGAAGGTGGAAGAACAGTTGGATCTGGTTCAGTATCTAACATAATAGAATAATTAAAAACAGAGCTTATGCTCTGTTTTTTTAACAACTTTTCTTTTCTTTCATATAGTAAAGTAGATATAATAAATTTTGTCGAAAAATTAAAATATATAAAAAATAAAAAAATATATGTAATACTATTGACAATATTACGTAAATATTAGATAATAGAGATGTAAAATTTATTGAGGAGGTAATTTATATGGACGAAAATGAAATCTTCAGTAGAGTGAAAGATGTTATAGCTGAACAATTAGGAATTGATGATTTAGATACAATTACATCTGAAACTACTTTTATAGATGATTTAGGAGCGGACTCTTTAGATGTTGTTGAACTTATAATGGCATTTGAAGAAGAGTTTGATATGGAAATTCCAGAAGTAGAAGCAGAGAAAATTTCTACTGTTGGAGATGTAGTTGATTATATAAAAGAAAATGTATAAATAGAGTAGGGTATAAAAAAGCCCCCCGAAACTAAATTTGTTTTGGGGGGCTTTTCTTAAGCATTGTTATTATTATTTGCATTATTAGCTAAAAGATCTTTTACCAGATCTCTTACACTTAATGCTTCATTTCCAAAGATGATAAACGTGTTTGGTTTATATTTCTTATTCAAGAAACGTGCCAGTTCATCTGCTTTAAAAATAAAAAAGATACCTTTGGATTTCTTTTCAGATATTTCAAGTTTAAACTTGTTATCCTTTAGTAGAGAAACTTTAAGTCTCTCCTTACTTTTTTTAACATTGTTTTGTACAATAAGAGTAATAGCTAAAGACAAAGCCCCAATAAAGAATCCAATAAAGAATCCAATTAATCCTGCCAATATAATTACTTTCATATCAGTAATCTCTCCTTTTAAATAATTTGTATGTATATAAAAACCTTCTAATTAGTTAATAGAAAGTTATTATTTTTTAAGTTTAAAAAATATGTATTATAAAATACAGGTATATTGTATCAC
>ERZ827156.1660-NODE-1660-length-25390-cov-3.820920_pt1 | contig 25390 bp, 42 predicted proteins | sample MGYA00519919_ERZ827156 | MGnify/ENA primary metagenome ERZ827156 (study PRJEB31778, sample SAMEA3449269) | human gut metagenome | biome: human gut; feature: human-associated habitat; material: faeces | place: United Kingdom | collected 2010/2012 ...
TACCGGCCTTCTTCTTTGACTTGAGCAGATTATCGACGGTTTTGGCGTCGAGGCCAATGGCTTGGAAAGCGGAGGAATAGTCTTCCATTGAGAAATCATGGATTGAGAGATTTGCCATTCGGAACGTTCCCGGAACTCTCCTCATTTCTTTGTCATGCAATAAGGGAAATGAAAAGAGGTCTGTTGATGCATGGACGTTAGAGGTCTGTTTAGGGTAGTTATGAAGGCTGTGCGAATGCATCGCGCATTCCCACCAAAGAAACGGAGAACTAGTTTATCCCCTCACTTCAAGATAACCCATACAGTACCAGTCATGAAGGATGGATCATCACATAATCCCACACCAACAATGAAACCATCGGAGAACGAGAAGAAATTGCGTATCAACTACGGTCGCTGCACCCGGTGACGCTCCCACCCCTCCTTAATCGACGTAGGTTGGAGAAGGAGATTGCGAGCTATGTGAAGGAGCGAGAGACGGAGCTGGTAAAGCTGAGCGAAATGAAGAAGAATAACGCAGATGCGTATGATGTGAAGCAAATGGTATTCGTTTCGATTGATTCTGAGCAAATAGGAAGAGGTCGTGAAGCAGACGGAGCGAATGATTCCCTTGGTGGAGAAGGAGTATGACAAGGCGCTGAACGATCTGTATGATCTGGTGGATTCAATGGACGGAGACGAGCCCGTGACCCGCTCGGAGCAGTGGAAGGTCGTTCAGGAGTATCTAAAGAACAAGGAAGAACAGTCTTCTTCTGTTTGTTGTTCACTCTCCCCCATCCACATTCGATTGTTCCAAATGGAATACGGATGCTGCGCTGTCCATTCCCCAGTTTTCGTGTACGGGAATGTTTCAATTGAAGTTGATTCGATCGGCGGCGGTGGCCATGCGCAACGTTGCGAAGCCGGCGTCCGTGGTGCGCAACTTGAGAGTGATGACTCCGCGCTGCTTTTCTTCCGTCAGCTATGGCCTTTCGGTGAGCCAGTCGATGTTCATGCAGAGAAGAATGTTCTCTTCTGAAATGCTGACTGCCAAGGAGATGAAGGCCAAGATCGATGCTTGCGGCATTAACGATGCGGGCAAGGAAAAGGTGATCAACGATGAGATCAAGAAGAAGAACTTCGGCGCTGTCCGCGATCTGGCCGAGGAGTGGTAGTTTCTGCTGTGTGTGACGTGTAGTCTGATGATGGACGAGAAGACCAAGGAACTGGGCATTCTGTGCTTTGTCCAGGCGGCTGATGCGGGAGATATGCTTTCTCAGTTCGCCGTGGGCAATCTGTACATGCAGCGCTACTGGCAGGAGAAGATGAAGCCCGACTTGTAGCAGAGGAGGAGTTGTTGAAGCGTAGTGACGCCAGAAAGCGCGACAGCCTGATGGAGAAGTCGAAGATGTGGTACGAGACGGCGGCGAAGCAGGGCCACGTTCCCAGCAAGGTGGGCTTCGCGAAGATGTGCCTGGAGGATCCGACCAACGACAACGTGCAGCAGGCGCTGAAGATCTACGAGGAGGCGGACACTGCTGGCAACGTGGATGCGACGTACAACCTCGGTTTCGTAATTCCCCTCGATTTCCATGATTCGCTAGATCTACTACGAGGGTCTGTACAACGTGGAGAAGGACCGCAAGAAGGGCTTCGCCTACCTGAAGAAGGCGGCGGACATGGGCGACGTGTCGGCGTGCTACTTCTTGGGCTTCTCGCACCACCGCGGGCTGTTCGAGAATGACAACCCCAACGCGCAGGTGCCGACGACCAGCAAGCCGGGCGAAGGCGGCGCGCAGCTGTGCGAGAAGGACCTGACGAAGGCGCTGTCGTACTTGGAGAAGGCGGGCGACGGTGGCCACAGCAAGGCGCTGCTGTACCTGTACCAGATGTACTCGAACGGCGAGGAGGTGGAGAAGAACCTTCGCAAAGCACAGGATTATCTGATCCGCGCCATGCGCCAGGGCGATCCGGAGGCTCTATTCATCCGCGGCAATCAGCTGTACAGCGGCGAGTGGGCGTGACGAGAGGGCGTGAGGCGTAGGAACGGCGAGGAGAAGGACTTGAAGCGGGCGCTGCAGCTCTTCCTGGACGCGGGCGCGCGCGGGTCGGCGGATGCCATGTGCAGTGCGGGTGCGATGGTATACAACGGCGAGGGCCAGGAGAAGGACCTGAAGAAGGCGTTCCAGATCTACTCGGACGCGGCGTCGCTGGGCTCGCTGCCGGCGCTGAAGAACGTGGGAGTGGGGAGGGCGGCTGAGGCGTAGATCGCGTCGATGTACCTGCTGGGCGAGGGCGTGGAGAAGGACCCGGAGACGGCGAAGAACCTGATGAAGTTTATCGAGAACGAGGAGAAGAAGAAGGAACAGAACTAAGGGGGTTATGTTGGTTGGAACAAACAAGGAGCAATTACAGAGAGCATAATTGAAGACCCGTAGGCGGTTACTAAAGATGGTTGTCGTGAGAAGCGCTGCAGGGACAGGCGTACGGACTGTCGCCTCTACTCACACTGTCGGAAATGATCTCCTTCTGCTCTTCGAGGAAGAGCGTCCAGTCGTGACAGTTGCTGCGGAAGGCAGCGATCGCCTCCTTCAAGAGGTGCTGGTGAGAGGAGCAAAAACTAGTGTTCTCGCTTAAAACCTCGACCAAACAGGAATACCTAGACATCAGCGGACACAAGCGAGCGAACAAAGAGTCATCATTTCGATCCTCATTCGAGTCCTGCGTATCATTCGTTGCGGGTGTGTCCAAGATGGTGCAGATTCGGCTGAGAAGGTTGACGTCCTCGTCAAACTTCCATCCGTTGACAATCAGACTACGGGTGAGAGGGCGGCGAAAGAGGCACTTGTAACGCTGCAAAATCAGCTTGTTGCAGCTGCTACAAGATAGGGGAAATGAAAACGGCGGAGTGATCGAAATGGGAATAGTTCTCTTTGGAGTGGGACAAAAGTAAACCTCCGGGTTGGAAAAAGAGCAGGGCCGTGTAGGAGTACACAGGCCCTCGGACGAATCAGACATCACTTCATTCTTGTTAGAAGAATCATCTTCGGAGTAGAGCTCCTTGTTGAAAATGGACTCTGCTCTGAACAAATCTCCGTTCGCCTTCTCGTAGCAACACAATTGATGGGTGAACCCTATGCGTTGGATAGGAGCCTGCAAATCTACCCTCGTTTATCTGCACACAACGTCTCTTGCTCCTCAACAGCCTATACGCATCCTCGAAGGACATGTGATCCTTCTTGATCAAGTACGCAGCAATGACAGCGGGAGAGCGCGAAATTCCCTTCTCACTAGAGGTCAGCGAAGCGACATGCGCGCACCAGTGGATCAGGACATTCCCCTGTCTGGAAGCGCACTCGATATAGGCGTTTGTGATGGGCAAGATGGGCAGAATGTCCATGTCCTTGTTATCGCTGATGACTACCCTGAGGGTTTGAACACGCTACACCTCACGCTACGTCCACCTCTCCTACGAAGGGATACTCTGTATCCCGCTTTGCCAAGTTGATTACGTGGGTAATATTGTTGGCGCGGAGAGTGGATTCGTTCTCGGCGCAACGCGAATGCCCGATGAAAATATGGTCGCGGATTTTAATAACAGCATCGTCCTAATGGCTGACTGCAAGGAGTCGCACGTACCTGGCAATTAAGCTGGAGTGTGGGTCTTTTCTTGAGCAGAGGCATCGATTACACACAACCCCGAATCTTCTTACAGATCTCAAAGCAGCAACACCCAGGGAATCGATTCTTGATTGTTTTGTACTCAACGGGCGTTTCAAAATGAAAGCGTCGTGCGCACAGCACCGCGCGTGTCGAACGTTCTACGTCGTTTATAGAAGGATTGCTCTGCCATTTAAGCGATCCCATGTAGTAACTTGCAGTGAGTCATTGGATGGAAGAAAGACCTTCAAATGTGGAGTGGATTGGTTCCATTGTGTTTCCCGTTTTCTCTTAGGTTTGTAGCTCCATGCAAATGCCACACCTGTGTGAGTTTTTTTCTGTCAATAGCCTAGTCATCTACGGCGTAATAGCAACATCCTGCAATTGCCTGCCCTTTCATGACAATTGCATAGAACAAAACCATTCCTCAAAGAATCCTCTTCCCACCCTGATACAAACAAACAACTCTCCCTTACAGAACCTGCATATTCTTAATGACGAAGGTGATCAGAGGCAGGAGCGTCGAGTTGCTCTCCGCATCGCTCGTGTACGGATTGATCGGAGTGTACAACTCGTCCTTCATCTGGAGGACACCGTACAGCGGTTTCACCTTCGTCAAGTGCGTCAGCAGCTCGTTGCTTCTAAAGATAGTAATGACCAAATCAGCAATCTTCGCTTCGTCCTTCAAGTGCCCCCTACGCCTCACCCGCCTTCACCACGCCCACTTATACGGGTCGATTCGAGTGATATACAGACCGCAAATCAGCTCCAGCACCGGAATGGGGTCGGGCATTGTCACGTAGCCGATCGTCGCCACGTCCGGCACCAGGAAGGAACGGAAGTAGCTGCCCACGGTGATCAGCACGATGACGTACAGACCCGTGATGGACGCCGAGCCGAGCGAGGAGATGGACTTCGCCAGCATCTCTACACCTCACGCCGCCCGCGCGTTCCGACGTGACAGGACGGTTTCGTTGATCACCCAGAAGTTCATGCCCTGGCTGAAATCGCCCTCGTGGTACGGGTCGTCGCTGCTCACCACCCAGTAGAACTGCTTGCCGAAAACGCGCGACTCCGCCACCTTCAGCTCCAGCTGCACGGAGTTGAACTTGGACTCCGTCAGGTCGTACACCTCGGGCGTCAGCGAGTCGTACAGGTACACCAGCCGCGGGTAGCTACCGTGAACTCGCCCTGCCACACGCACATGTGCTCGAAGGTCAGCTTCGTCGTGCTGTTGCCAGCATTGCCCGCATTGCCCGCATTGCCCGCATTGCCCGCATTGCCCGCATTGCCCGCCGCAAAACTCAGCATGCTGATCAGGGCGTCGCACTGCTCGTCGTTGAAGGGGATCAGCAGCTCGTCGCTCACCGTCGCCTTGTCCTACGCCTCACGCCCCGCACGGTCGCCCACGGAAGGCAGGTCGCGGTGGAAGTCGATCTTCATCTGAAGCTGCGTGGCGGAGCAGTTGTGCGCGACGATGTCCTTCACACGCTCCGTGTACTCCTCCAGAATGGTCCAGGGCTTGTTCGACTACATATGAGAAGGCCGCGACGCCCGCACGATCGAGGGGATGTTGATCTTCTGACTCTCCGTCACCCACTTGGGCAACAGGATCGCCTTGCCGGTAGTGTCGCGGAACATGCTCTGCCACGTGTAGTACTCCTCCTTCGACACCTGCTCCACCGTGCCGCTGTTCTGGAAGGAATACACGTTCAGCGGCTCGCCTGCAATCTGCGCATCAACCTTCATCGCAGCCCTCACCAGAAGGTTCACCTCCATGGACATGCTCTTCACGGGGTTGGACACCAGCGCGGAGGAGTCGGAGGAGAAGAGCATCAGCGGCAGCAGCAGCAGCAGCACGATCAGCAGGATCATGCTGAAGCCCCACTCGATCTTCTCCATCAGCGGCCGGTTCTCGCCCTTGTTCTTCAGTGTGTCCTTCTGCGCGTTGAGCGCCTATGCGTCAGCCGCTCGCCACACGCCCACTCGGTATTTGTCGATGAAGAGGATGTTGCGAATCTCCTCCACACGCATGTAGCCGTAGAGGTCGGTGGCCGTGTCGGTGACGGCCCAGTCGATCAGGCAGTTCAGCTCGTAGAGGAAGGGGATGTAGCGGTACACCATGTTGAGCATGTACGCGGTGAAGCTGTAGTCCGCGGCGACCACCTTCTGGATGTACTGGTCCTTCGTGGGGTAGCTACGCCTCATCCAATGAACGCGCGGTCACCCGTGGCGGATCTGGAGGACGCTGAGCCAGAGGTAGACGAGCCAGAGCAGGTAGAAGATGACGAGGCGGAAGTTATTGAGGAAGTGCGTCTGCGTGCTGTTCGGGAGAATGATGAAGCAGTACAGGTGGATCCAGACCGTGTAGCACAGGTGCATGACGTACTTCGCGCGGAGCATGCGCTAGCCATGAGGCGAGGAGGCGGCCGCCACCTTCACGAAGAAGATGCGCTCGACGACGATGGTGATGACGATGAGGCAGATCCACAGCACCGTGCCCGACTGGATGGTGCCCGAGGCGATGGAGCGCGAGAAGGCGTACTACGGTCAAGCAAGGCAGGCGGCGCTACGTTCATCTCGGTCATGGAGCTGAAGCAGAGGAAGGTGTAGCAGACCAGCACCATCTGGATGATCAGCGTGGGCCTGGGAGTCAGCGCCTGCAACGACACTCACAGGTAGTAGTCGTGACCGAACTTGAACGGGTGCGTGGAGGAGTTGGGGTCGCGGTACTTGTACATGTCGGGGAACAGCTTCAGCAAGAAGTTCTGGAACCAGAGCGGGTAGCGACGGAAGCGGATCAGCTCGGGATCGACGGCGTTGTGAATGAGACTACGGCTGAGTCTGGTGTGTCTGACGCACTCCTTCACGGGCATGCTGGGGTCGACGACGTCGGCGTTGACAGTGTCCTGCTTCTCGCTGACGATGCTGCGACTCAGGTCGTCGATCAGGATGTCGTCGGCGCACTTCTTGTCCAGCGCGAACGCCTACGCCTTAGCGCGCCGCCGCTGCGCTACGCGGAGCTTCGACTGACAGTAGAGCAGAAGGAGGAGGAAGAGGAGGTCCCAGAGCAGCGAGCACATGAACGGCGGGCTCTAGGCGTCAGCGGCGCAACACAAACCCACGTAGTCCTTCTCGGTCTTGTAGAGACCCAGGATGAAGATCCACTGGAAGCTGTTGGGGATGAGACCCTTGTCGCTCTCGTGGACCATGCCGCTGAAGTGCCAAACGCCGTCGCGGATGTACTGCGTGACGAAGGAGGACTGGACGATGAACTTGAGGACGATCCAGACGGAGAGCGCGATGCTGCTCCAGTAGTAGAAGACGAAGGGGATGTGGAGCGAGAAGAGCGAGGCGTAGCAGAGATAGAAGAGCATGAGCAGCATGGTGAAGAGGTCGTTGCGGATGAGGAGGAAGAGGAAGAAGAGGACCGTGAACACCCTCTCCAGGCGCTGCAGATGCTTCCACTGCTTGGAGAACTCGAAGCTGGGCTTCTTGAACAGGTTCAGCACCTGCTTGGCGGTGTCCTTGGTCGACACGCTGATCTCCTCCTCGACCTCGCGCGTGTTCATGATGATCTTCATCGGCAGCAGCATGTTCAGCCACTCCGCCAGCTGGAAGATCGTGCTGCTCTTCGCGTGCTCCTTCGCGCGGAACAGGTACAGGTAGTCCTGCTTCAGGCAGTCCCACTGGATCTACGCCTCAGCCCCCGCGCGCGCCGCTACGATCAGGCGGATGTAGTCGCGGTCGGGGTCCTCCGAGTCGGGGAAGAAGCGCGCGTTCACCACGCGGCACAGGTCGTACTTGCCAATCTCCTTCGCCTTCTTGCGCAGCAGCAGCCTACGCGTCAGCCGCTCCTCCGACGCTCACTCGCGCGTCTGCGTGTTGAGAATCAGGTCGGCGTCGATCAGCTCCTTCATGTCGGCGCTACTCACGGACATCACCTGCACCTTGCTCTTCGAGGAGCCCACGCTGCGATGCATCTGCAGCGCGTGCATGCTGGCGCCGAACTCCTCCACGGTGTTGGTGCGGTGCATCGTCTCCAGCTCCTCCAGGTCCACGACCGGCTCCGACGGGTGGAAGCCCTCCAGCTTCTGCATCTCGTCCATCGTGTCGTACACGAACTTGTTGATCTTCACGCGCACGCGCGACCACAGGTACGTGTCCATCACCGGCGTCGCCTCTGTCGTGATCACGTCGCTCACCGCGACGGAGCTGCGGCCCTGCGGGTACAGGCAGCACACGTTGAACTTGTACGAGGTCTGCGGCTTCAGCTGCGTCACGTGCAGCGTCACCAGGTGGTTGCTGATGACGTCGTCGTTCGGGTGGAACACCTCCAGGTCCACGTGGTTCATGTTCGGCAGGTCGTCGCTACGCTCCGTGCGGATGCCCACGATGAAGCCGCTGATCGTCTGCTCCGTGTCCCACATCTTCTCGTGCAGCCGCACCGTCAGCGTCGCGCCGTAGCAGCCGTCCGGCTCCACCTGCACGATCGACGGCGCCAGCACGAAGCGCTCGTCCTCTACGCGTCATCGTCCATCGCGGCGCGTACTAGCGGCGTGGAGTTGCTTGTCGACGAAGAGCACCTTGCTCAAGATGATGCAGAGCTGGCTGTACAGCAGCGAGGTGATGGTCTTCACCTCGCGGTCGCGCAGGTCCAGGCGCTTCTTCCACACGTTGATCAGGTTCTTCTTGTTCATGCCCTTCATCACCAGCAGCTTCGCGTCGCGCTTTGCCACGATGGCGTACGCCGGGCTGGACTGCAGCAGGTACTACGGGTCACACCACCACCATATGCCTACATTGATGTTCACGATGATGTTGATGACCACGATGCTGATCACGCCCTCGAAGCTGTACGGGTGCGGGCAGGCCGTGCCGGTCTGCGCGGCGGTGGGAAGCTGGCAGGTGGGGCAGCCGTCGTAGGCCTTGTACACCATCTTGTTCAGACCGAGCAGCTTGTGCCAGGCGATGCAGGAGGAGGCGAGCTCGCACTGCGAGGGCTCGGGGAAGAGCGGCATCTGGTAGACGACGATGAGCGCGAGGTGGACGAAGGCGTACCACTTGAGGAAGCGCACGGGCTTGCTGTCGACCTTCTTGATGGCGGCGGGGAAGAAGAAGAAGTAGAGGGAGAAGACGAGATACACCAGGTTGAGGAGGTTGATGTTCATGACGGACGCCAGGAAGATGACGATGAGCATGATGTTGTGCAGCTGGATCGTGCACCACGTCTTGATCGACTCCATCAGCGTCGCGCGGCTCTCGCGGCCGAGCGTCATGGGCTTCTCGTCCGCACTCTCGATCGCCTTCATCTCTTCCGCGGTGGGCTTCTCGGCCTGGCGCTCCTTGTTGATCTGATGCTGGATGACGCAGCAGAAGAGCGTGATGGTGTTGGGGATCATGTACACGGAGGAGATGTTGGCGATCATCAGGTAGTTCTTCCACTGCGCGCTCTCGATGTAGTCCAGGCGGAAGAACTGCGCCAGCACCTCCTTGTCGGGGAAGATGTAGAGCGCGAACTCGAGGAAGAGGAGGACGGAGAGGATCACCGCGATGACGGGCGCCACGATGTACGACTTGAGGTTGTAGGTCAGCGGAATGATGAGGATGATGTTCAGCAGCGAGTCGAAGTTGTCCGTACCGCCTAGGCGTCAGGTGGGGGAGGCGCGCACACAGGCAATGGTCATCATGCCGATGTTGATGAGGCGGAGGATGTCCAGCAGGTTGTGGTTGATGAAGTAGATCAGCTCGTACACGAACAGCAGGTTGTTCTTCTTCAGCTTCAGCCAGAACACGCGCGGCGTGGGGATGTTGTGCTCCGTCACGTACCGGTTGAACATGCGGAACACGAACGGCTGCTTCTTGTGCCCCGACTGTGCCGTCACCTCCTCCACGCTCTCCTCCGGTTCCTTGAACTCTTTCGGCTCCTCCGGCTCCTCCGGCTCCTCCGGCTCCTCCGGCTCTCTGGGCTTGTCGCCGGCCTCTGCGTCGGAGTATTCAGAGTACTCGGAGTACTCCGAGTATTCAGAGTCCTCAGCAGCGGCAACAGGCTTGGGCGTGGTGGCATCGCTGTGGCACTTATCCAACTCCCTCTGGATCTCCTCCTCACGGTTCTTGAAGATGCCGTGCATCACCAGCGTGCTCAGGCGGTACACCTCGTCGTAGCTCGCGTCCACCTGCACCTTCAGGTCGTCCTTCTCCACGCCCTCCGTGCGCTCCGCCTCCTGCAGGTTCGCCACCAGCGCCTCGCCCATCTCGTCCACGAGGCGGCTCAGGCCACAGATGGCCGTCACTGCGAAGTAGTAGAACACGGCGCGGAAGGAGCCGAAGGTGAAGTCCCAGAACACCGAGGAGCTCAGCTGCGGGTACTCCTGCGGCACGTCCAGCGGCACGTACTTCTTGAGACCGAGGAGCCTGCGAGTGATGCCAAGCCGCGGGCGCTACGTCAGCACGATGTTGGTGGACTTGTCGAAGCCGCGCTTGTCGTTCCAGGAGAACTGGGAGACGAAGCGCGCCACGACGAAGAGACTGCCCGCGGCGGTGTAGTACTTGTAGGCGTGCGACCAGCGCGGGTGGAGGCGGATAGTGGTATAGAGGTTGATCTACGCGTGAGGCGGCGACGCGGGACGGACGAGCAGAAGCGTGAAGAGCGTGTAGACCATGACGTCCTCCTCCACGTAGCAGATCACCACCACCATGCCCAGCAGCACCTTCGGGAAGTGGTTGAACACGAACAGCTTCAGCAGCGTCGACACCTTGTAGAAGGAGCTCAGCTTCGGCGCGGGCGCGGGCGCGCTCGTGTCCTGCGTCTGCTTCTTGACGGCCTGCGCGTCAGCGAGGGGGCGAGCACCCACCTTGAAGTAGAGGATGCGGCTGCAGCCGATGATGATGCGGAGGAAGAAGCGGAAGAGATAGAAGAAGACGTTGCCAGTGACGACGGAGTTCATGACGTTGCTGGTGGTGAAGACGCCGAACTCGGTGGGGTTCACGTTCTCCAGCGGGAAGAGCGTGGTGCGGAAGTACCCGAAGAGGCAGAGGTAGCTGCGAGTGAGGGTAGTGGCGTGCGGCGAACGAGTAGACGAAGAGGAGGATCTCGACGACGACGGTGACGAACCAGAGGACGAGGCTCTCGCGGTAGAGGATGTGCACGGCCACGTCGACGCAGAGGAAGAAGAGCGAGACGCAGGTCATGTAGCTGGGCACGCCCACGATCATCGTCAGGTAGTAGACCAGGTACAGCACCCAGATGGAGTTCTTCTACGCATCAGGCAAGGGTGTAACTGCCACCCAGAGCTTCATGTAGTAGTTCTTGGTCTCGGCGGAGGTCCTAGCGATCAGCCGCAGCAGCCAGCCGCACTTGTTGGTGTCGTACTTCTGGTAGACGAGGGCGAGGTAGTTGAAGCCGGCGAGCGCCATGATCACGCCGTTCACGATGGAGTAGAAGTTGCTGACGTCGACGGGCTCAATGGCGCTGAGGTTGGCGCCGCCGCGCAGGCCGAAGAGCTCGAAGATCTGGCTCTGGAAGTCGGTCTGAGAGTGAAGGAGGAGAGAGGGGCGCACGGAGAAGAGGAGGCTGACAGTGATCTTGACGACGCTGATGAGGGCGGAGTAGAGGATCTGGAAGGACCAGATGTTCTTGAAGTTGGCGAAGAGGAAGAGGAAGAAGAGAATGCCCATGGTGAGGTCGGGCGAGATGATGCAGGTCAGGACGCACGCCAGGAAGAAGACCGCGCGGATGACCTTGTAGGCACGCGCGGGCGAGGGCACGTTCAGGTACTTGGGGTAGCAGCAGGTCTTCTTCTGCAGGTTGCGGGACATCTACGGTTGAGGCGGGCGCGCGCGGCGACGATGGTGAACCAGCCCATGAAGAAGAGGAAGATGTCGACGAACCAGTTGACGTGCTTGAAGTCCTTGAGGCCGCCGAGCAGCAGATAGTAGAGCTTCACGTTGCCCTCGAGCAGCACGGCGATGCCGGAGGAGAGCACGTAGTAGACGACGCCGAGAAGCAGGCCATAGACGATGAAGATGCGCTGCGTCCAGAGCTGCGGCGAGATGACGACGTAGCCCTCGATGTCGGAGGCCTTCACGCACATCATGTTGATGGTGGAACAGAGCAGTAGCAGCATCGTGAACAGGCTGGGGTACACGAACACCCACACGATCACCAGCGCGTTCTGCACGAAGATGCCCACCGGGCTGTTCACGAAGTGGTAGAAGCTACGCCTCAGCACTCGCCGCGGCGCTCACAAGGTGCGCAGCACGCGCCACTTCAGGTCCAAACGCATCTGCCACTTGCTCTTCACCGGCTTGGCGCTCTCCTTCACCACCTTCTCCTTCTCCTCCTCGCCCACGCCCTCGATGGCCGCGAAGGCCAGCACCTGCAGCAGCTTGGAGCAGAAGTACTTGCCGAAGCTCAGGTGGTCGTCCAGGTCCACCACCGTGATGTACTTCACCCAGAAGCGCGCCGTCGACCAGACGGCGTAGTCCAGCAGGATGAACACGAAGTAGACCACCTTGTTCGCGCGGGAGAGGTAGAGGTGCGTGGCGATGTTGGAGATGGACCACTTGCACAGCAGCGTGGAGAAGCAGATCGTCAGGATCGTGTGGAAGATGGATTGTCCGATCAGTGTCGAGAACATCAGCAGCAGGAGCGGGATGAGGATGTGGCAGCGGACCGTGCGCTCGGGCGGTTGGTACACCTGCGAGTGAGTCACAACGCGCGCAGGCACCAGGAACTTGGCAGTGGAACCCAAGACGAGGATCACAACGGAGAGCACAACGACCACCAAATCCTTCACGATATCACCCACCATGCTTTGCGAAGCGTCCAGCTTGGCGACACCGATGTCAATAGGAAGCTAGGCGTGAGGGCAGCCGCCGTGAGCCGAACGGTAAATGACGTCGTGTTGACCAAGACGAGCAGGACGAGATGGGCCACTGAGGAGGCAGAAGCGACGATGCCTGCCGAAATGCAAAAGCGCGTTGCTCGTTTCATGATCGATCTGGCAACGAAGAACGCGCACAGCGAAGTAATCACGGAAAATACATGACTATCGTTGCCACACAGCACCAGCAAGACAATGCTGTACAGCGCAGAAACAACTGGTAAGGCTCTACACGGTGATCCGTTACTCCCGCTGCACGCACAGATTCATTCGATAGCGATGCAAACCCCAAAACCAAGTCTTTCTGCGTTTGTAAAGGAAAAGGGGTCATGACCCACCCTAATTCTTCATCCGCACAGAACTCTATTAAGGTGCTCCAGAAGCGCGCATAATAACAAACAGACCACAGAAAGTCCATAATCTTACACATACTCCTTTTCCAGCTGCTGAAGACGGGCGCTCATGTTCTTGACCGTCGTCACCATCGTGTCCGCGGGGCACACGGCCTCCAGCTCGCCCAGGTACTTGCCGATCTCCTCCTCCGGCTTGTGCATGATGCTCATCACCACCACCAGGTTGCGCAGCACCACCGGGTTCTTGGGGTCCTTTCCGTACTCGTCCATCAGCCCGCTGAAGCACTTCTCCACCTGGGCGGGGTCCGCCACGTGGTCGTCGCTGCGCAGGTCGCTCAGCAGGTAGTTGTTCACCAGCATCGCGCTCTCGTTCAGCTTGTCCATCAGCTCTCTGTAAATGTATGTGTTCTCCTTCATCTTCTCATTGTCCTACCCCTCACGCCCGGAAGCCGCGCCCACCCCATTCGCGTTGATCCACGTCTTCGCCAGCTGGGACAGCACGTGGTCCTCGTCGATCTTGCACATCTTCGCGTACACCTCCGACGCCTTGTCTGGGCGGTTCATCCGCACCAGCGTGTACACCAGCACGGAGAGCTCCTCCAGCGAGTCCGCGTTCTGCACAGCGGTGTACGCGTGGTCGTAATCGTTCTCGTTGTTGTAAACGGTGCACGCGATGATGCGGACGAGCGGACTGCTGCCCATCTCGTCGTTCAGCAGAAGCGCCACCTGCTGCACGACGTCGGCACGCTTTTCAGGCTCGGCGAAGTACTGCGCCAGGAGGGCGATGGCCTTCAGCTCGTTCGTCATCGTGGGGCTGTTTCGGATTTGCTCCAGCACTTGGCTGTACTGCCCGAGGCAAATCATAGAGCGGTACACAAAGTAGGTTTTCTCCAGGTTTTCCGCCTCGTTCGTCGTCGTTACGCGGTTTGCCTCCTGGATACACGTCTGGGAGTCACACCGGCCCAACGATCCTACCTCGAAGTTCGCGATGTAGAATTGGCTGCGCACCATATACAGACGGTCGGGGGATGACATTGCTCGATTAACCACTTCAAATTGACGAGCATGAGCGTTTTACCAATGCCGAAAAGCGGGGCGATTTCTGATTCCCGTCATTCTTTTTTTATGAGTTGTGCTGACGTTTGGGAAGATTGCATTGACAAGCTGGAAGACCTCGGCTTTCCCGTGGACGGGCTGTCGGGCGATGATCTGCCAAAGCTCCCGCTGAGCTCGGATCCGGTCGTGGCCCCCATCATTGCCAAGGCGATTCAGGATGTTGCCTTGCTTTCGTGACTTCACCGTAGATCCAGTTACTTGAGGGCACGCTTTCGGGCAGCGCCCTCACCGAGAAGGAGTGTCCCGTGGACGACTTCATGCAGTTCGCCTTTCAGCGCGGGTGCGTGCTCTTCCTCCCATTCAGTTTAGCTTCCTGAAGACTGGCGGCGACGAGGCGCTCAACGCGCTGCTGGCCATCAACTTCATCGTCGACGAGCTGCAGGCACGGGCTTCTCCCTCGCTTCACTCTAGATGAACCGCGTGATGCTCTACCGCTCCAGCCACTCGCGCGAAAGCATCGCCTCCCCCAACAAGGACATCGATGCGATCAAGCGTCGTGTACGCACTCGGGGGGGCTGTGAGTGTAGATCTGTGAGATCACGGAGGAGGCGACGGGCGCTTCGAGCGAGGTGATCGAGGACGACCTGAAGAGTCTGCACTCCTTCTTCGAGGTGTGCTTCGGTCTTGGACGTGAGCCGTAGAGCCACAACCCTCCTCTCCTGCAGCGCTCGGACTACTCGAAGGAGGAAGAGGCGAAGCTGGAGAAGTACAACACGCTCTGCCAGGCGCTGTACCGGGACAAGAAGATCATGATGCTGCAGGTGCGTGTGGTGCTGGGGCGTGAGGCGTAGCGTCTGGACGTCACGATCCAGAGCCTGCTGTGGAACCAGCCCCGCCAGTACGACACATCCTCCATCGAGGCGCTCCGCAACGAGATCAACATCACCAAGCAGTTCACGCTCGACGACGTCTTCGGCTCCCGCCGCAGTGTTCGCTCTGGGGGAGAATGTGACGAGTAGTTGGTGAACCGCGTGTTCAAGGTGAGCACCGGCGCCTACCAGACCAAGGCGGCCTTCCGCAGCTACCGCATCGGCTACGTTCCCGACCGAGGTGGTCGTGTGATGCTGGACAACGACACGCCCAGCTCGGTTAAGAAGGCGGCTTCGGTTGCTTTTATCAACCTTCTTGTGACTCCTAGGCGAAGAGTCAATCCGTTTCCACGGGTCAGACCCTCCCTGCTGTAAAGAGCCCATCCACGCCCGCTGTGAAGAGTCAAACGATCCCTGCTGCGAAGCCGCACTCGGAGGCGTTCAGCGAGGTGGACAAGGTGGTGCAGGTGTTCGGCTGCAACATGTCGAAGGACAACATGGTGGTGGCGACGAGCGCTGCGCGCAAGCCCTGTCCCGACTACAGACGAGGATACTGCAAGTATGGGGATCGGTGCAAGTTCCTCCACGCTTGAGAGGATCTGTTTCTTGTCAAACCCACGAAGTCATTTTCTTTCCTCCAAACCACTGATAGTCATGCAACCTCTGTGCAAAATCGCCATGGTGACCGGCGCAGCCTCCGGTTTCGGGCTCGCGACCGCGAAGAGGCTCCTCGCCATTGGATACAAGGTGGCTTGCTGCGATACGGCCTTCTCCCACAGCACCCCCGACGAGGCCTTCTTGGACCAGTTGGAGGAGCCGGAGAACGCCATGTTCTTCGGGATGAATCCCCTGTCGACCAACGATGTGCCCGCCGCTCGTTTCGCTCATTCCATAGATCACTTCCGTTCTGGAAACGATCCGATCCACATGTGGCGAAGCGCCGAGAGTGCTTGTCAACAGCCAAGTCTACGTAGAGTCCGAAGACGTACGATGTCGCAGCACCGCTGCAGAGTAGATGATCAACCGAGTGCTCTACCCGCACTCCCTGTCCGCCTTCCGAAGCGTCATCGAAAGCAACGTCGTTGGCGATTTCAACGTGGTGCGTCTCGTGGCCAAGGGGATGGTGGAAAACGTGAGGGGAAAGGACGACGAGAGAGGCGTCATCATCAACACCTCCAGGTAGGCTCCGCGGAGGCAGCAGAACCGTAGTATTTCCGCGATCAATGGATCTGGTGCGCAAGTCGCCTACTCCTGCGCCATGGCGGGGATTTCGGGAATGACACTGCCGCTGGCTCGGGCACTCGGGCGCTTTGGCATCCGCGTCGTGTCCATCCTCCCGGGCCTGTTCGACACGCCGGAGATGAAGGAGTATGAGGACACGGTGATGGTGATGAGCAAAATGACGCCCTTCCCGCGTCGTTTGGGGGTGCCAGAGGAGTTCGCGCACCTCGTGGAGGTGGCTTCGGATCATCCCCTTCCCCGTAGACGATCGTCGGCAACCCCATGCTCAACGGCTGTAACATTCGACTGGACGGCGGGATCCGGTCGTAGCACCGTGTTTAGTTGCATCACACAAGCTCCGGTTATTTCCACGGCTAGCAGTCGTATGTGTTGAAAAGAGTGCAAAAATAGATCAGTTACTTTAGTGCTTCTGGGATGCGGCAGCCTTCCACTCTTTGCGCTCTTCCTTTTCTCTAATCTTCTCCTGTCTGCGGGTTTCCACCTCGACCATATTGGAGCGGTCCTTCTACACATCAGCGCGAGAATGAACGGAGCGACTTCTTTTCTGTGGTGGAGGCACTCGATATAATCCTCCTTCAGCAGGTCGCATTTGTATGGGTTGTCCGTGTTCACCTAAGCCGTCACGCGAAAATCCGGCTGTCCCTACCATGCACTTTTCAAAGTTCATCCAGAACTGATAGCATCTGCCTTCCGTGCCGTGAGAGCCGTAACCACTCGACATTGTCTCGTATTTGCCGAGAATCCAATCAAGAGAGAACTTGCGGCAGAAACGGTTATTCGCGCTGGCTCGCGGCGGCCCGTCTGCCAAAAAACGCAGTGTTCTTTTCTTCCAAAGTGCTTCTATAGCACTATTGAATTGCGAAATGGAAGGACCGGCAAAAGTTCCTGGAAAGAAGGCCTGCGGTATTGATTTCGGAACCTACGAAATCGCCGTTGCGGTAGTGAATTCCGATGACCCCAATGGCGTAACTCTCGTTTCAAACTATTTGGCGAATGAGACCACGCCGGGCGTAGTGAAAATGTACAACGGCATGCGCACGTACGCGGAGGAGGCTCTGGGCAGCGCCACGATGTGCCCGCAGAACGTCATCTCGCACATCCCCCTCGTCCTGGAGTACTCCGACTGCATCGAGAAGCTCACTGAAGATTACCCTGACCTGTGCTTTGTTGCCAAGAAGGCGGAGAACGGCGAGATCGTCTTCGAGCTCAAGGACTACGCCGTCCCCGAGGTCTCCCTCACGCACGTCATGTCCATGCTCCTGCGCTACATTTTCGGTTTCATCACAAAGAAGTACCCCGAGAATGTCAAGCACACCGTTGTCTCCGTCCCGCCGGGCGTGTCTCCCGCCGCTGCGCGTCAGGTGGCCGATGCGGCGCTGCTGGCCGGTTTCGAGGACGTCAAGGTCGTCACGACGGACCTGGCGCAGGCGTTCAAGTAGGCCCTCGTCGGCGCCGTCACCCGTAGCTACTGCTTCCGCCTGCACAACGCGGTGGAGCCGCTGGAGGGCGAGCACAACGTCGTGTTCATGGACTGCGGCTGCACCTTCTCCAACATGTACAAGGTGCGCCTCACGCCCGAGAAGTGCGAGGTGGTGAAGAGCGTGAACAAGAAGGTGGGCGCGAAGGACGTCGACGTGTCGCTGTACCGCTTCTTCGCGCAGAAGCTGCAGACGGACAGGAACGGCCAGCGCATCGAGGAGAACGCGATCGCGAAGCAGACGAAGAAGGCGTTCCGCCTAATGAACGGCTGCTGCGCGCTGAAGAAGATGCTCAGCGCCGCTAACCGCGCCGTGAACAACGTGGACGCGCTGGACCGCGGCAACGACTACACGCTCTCGCTCACGCGCGCCGAGTTCGAGTCCATCTGCGCGCCGCAGATCCAGCAGGTGACGGAGCTGGTGGACGCCTTCCTGAAGGACGACGCGGAGCCCATCGAGGCGATCGAGATGGTCGGCGGCGGCAGTCGCATCCCGTTCGTGAAGCGCATTGTGGAGGAGCGGACGAAGAGTCCGCTGCGCTACACTGTCGACTCGGCCTCCTGCATCGCGAAGGGCTGCGCGCTGCTGGGCGTGTACGAGGAGATCAAGGAGAAGAGCGCGATGCACGACGTGCCCTTCGTGGAGTTGGCGCCGCGCGACGAGGCGAGCTACGCGGCGATGGAGGCCTGCGAGGCGAAGCTGCGCGCGCTGGACAGCGAGCACGAGAAGAAGGCGGAGGCGCACAACAAGCTGGAGGGGTAGGCGTGTGGCGCGCGTGCGAGCGTAGGCTGATCGACCAGATGTGGCGCGAGCTGGACAGCGAGGACAAGGCGCTGCTGGACGAGGCGGCGCTGAGCCCGGTGCTGCGGGCAGAGTCCGCGTGGCTGATGGACAACGAGGAGACGGTGGACGCGGCGGGGCTGGAGAAGGAGTTCGCCGAGTTCAAGGCGAAGCTGGAGACGCAGTTCGCGGCGTTCTTCGAGGCGAAGGAGAAGCGCCGCATCGCGGTGGAGAAGGCGCTGGAGGAGGAGAGCAAGAAGCGCGTGGACGTGGGCGATGGAATGCGGGGTGAGACGTAGAACCCGGACAAGGACGACGTGAAGCTGCCGTTCAAGACGCGCATGTCGCGCGTGGAGGCGAACAAGAAGGAGGCGACGGAGCTGTTCAAGGACAAGAACTTCGTGATGGCCATCCAGCACTACGTGAGGACGCCACAGCAAAGTGACGCGTAGAAGCGCGCGCTGTCGCACTGCTACAAGTTCTTCGACCTGTCGCCGCAGCAGAAGGAGGAGGTGAAGGCACTGCAGGCCACGCTGAACGTGAACTGCGCCATCTGCTACATGAAGCTGGAGCAGTGGGACAAGGTGATCGAGCACTGCTCCACGGTGCTGAAGGAAGACGCCACCAACCGCAAGGCGCTCTTCAGAAGGGCGGATGCCTACAACCACGTGCGCGACATCGAGAAGTGCTCGCAGGACCTAAAGCAGCTGCTCGTCATCATGCCCGGTGCGGGGTTGCGGAAGGGGGTGAGGCGTAGATGATGCTGGCGTGAAGCGGCTGAAGGCGGAGAATGACCGCCAGATCAAGGAGCTGCAGGAGCGGAGGAAACGCATGGCGAAGAAGATGTTCGGGGCCTATCTCTGTTTGTTGTCACAATTCGACTCGGGTCGCTCATGCAACGCTGTCAATGGCTTGCCAGCATTCTGCTTGCTCTGGTTATCATGAGCAACGGACTGCTCTGCACGATCTGGAGTGGAATGGTCCATGAGGGCGCTGTTTTCTTCTCGAAAGAGTCTCCACTGTGTGCAGCGCTCGACACACGTGCTTTCGCTTCGGTTCAGCACTTTGGAGTCAACACCGATCCTCCTCCCTTCATCTACAATGAAACACATCCAACTCTGCCTGTGGATGACCGTGGAAGGGAACGCCGGAAGGAAGGGAATCGATCCTCACGGAAGAAGCCTCGGAGGAAGAAGCAGGAAAAGGAGCGTGTGTTCGTCCCGTTGGTGATCACGCAGAACGGCAGCCGCGTCTATCAAGCAAAACTGTTGTGCTGAGGAAGGCGCGTTAACGCGTAGCTACCGCGACATTGTGGAAACCGACTCGATCGAATGGGCAAAGCGCTTCCGCAAGTTCGTGAAAACCCCCTTCTACAGCAACACGCTCCATTTCACCGTGTCCTACGACTTCGTGCCTCCGCAGCAGTCCTTTCTCGTTGTCCTTACGGAGGATGGCAGCGCCATTTCCCCCAAGTTCAACAACACGATCCGCCTTCTCTCCCTGTACAAGCGCGCCAAGGGAGTTGAGACGCTGGTGTTTACGGACAGTGCGCCCATTGCCTCCTTCGTGAAGGCGATGGGATTGACAACCAGCCCCGTCCGTCGCCGAAACAAGTACGGCATGCCCATTTTGAAGTACATGCTGCTTGACGCGAAGCAGCGGTATGACGCGAAGTTCATCATCTACATCAACTCCGACATCCTCATCAATCCCTATATCTTCCACTACGTGATGTCTGCCTCCAACTTTATGATCTCAGACTCCGTCGAATTCCCTACTCCTCCTCATCTCTAGTACCTCATGGCGGCTAATGTCTACGACGTGATGGAAGTGCCGTCTGCCCTGTCTTTCAGCTCCATTCAGTCCTACGTCGCCTCCGTCGAGCGGCTCCGGGGCGCCAAGCGGAAGACGTACGCCATTGTGGGAATGCCCATTGCCCATCCCTTCTAGGACCTGTTCGTGTTTTCCAGCGCCTTCCCGTTCCAGCAGTTGCAGGAAGTGGTGGTGGGCCGCTTCCTCGTCGACGGCGAAATCCTCCGCCTGGTGTTCGCGCAGAGCCTGCCGGTCGTGGACGTCTCGGCGTTCATCTCCGTGCATCAGGGAAGCAACTCCTCCTTCTCGCACGCGCACGCGCTCGATCCCAAGGACCTCTACTACAACAAGCAGTTCCAGGCCCCCTTCCAGAACGGAGCTCTCAAGTGTACCCTACATGCCGAGTCCTCTGTTTGTAACAAACACTCCATTTGAACGTCTTCAACAAACACTCCATTTGAAAAGGTTGTTCATCGCCTCATAGTTCACATTGCGGCTCACCTTCTTCGTCTCCACCAGCCGCTTCAGCCCCTCCGCCGCCGTCTTCACCGGATGCTTGTACTGCGCGCGGTTCTACGCCTCACTCTCGCGTTCTATCCCCACCGCCGGCTTCTTCTTACGCTTCGTCACCTGCTTCCCCGACGCCTCGCGCTGTTTCCGCTTCTCCTCCTGCTGCTTCAGCCACTCGCCGTTCGCCGCCTCCCACAGCTCCTTCTTCTTGCGCTGCTCCTCCTCGTTCAGCATGATCTCGTCCACCTCCGCGTCGTACTCCTTCCCCTGCGTCTCCGTCTGCGTCCCCTCCTCGCTCGCCTCGGAGTGCGGCATCAGCAGCTCGTCGTTCAGCGGCAGCAGCGTCTCCCCGCCCTCGTCTACGCTTCACACCCTCTCCCCGCCCCCACTGGTCTGTCCGGGCAGCTCGCCCAGCGCCGACACGTGCATGTCACTCAGGATGCTCTTCATCTCGCTCTCCAGCTCCTTGTACAGGTTGTCCAGGTCCTGCTGCTTCACCTGGTTCGACTTGCTGCTCTTCTTCTGCTTCTGCAGGTGCGACCCCGGCGTGATCGTCCCGTTCAGCACCAGCATCTCCTCTATTCATCACCCCCTCAACCTTCACCCACCCAACGCGTTCGACGCCGCTGGCGACGTCGAGCCCTGCGACGCGGACGCCCCCGACAGCAGCAGGTTGGCCTCGTCCTTCAGCCGGTTGCGCACGAACGACGGCGGGTGCGAGGACATGATGCCGTCGTCGCCCACCGCCTCGCCGCGCTCGTCCACCGCGAAGTCGTTCGTCTGGTCCGCCAGCTTGTTGAACTCGTCGATCGTCAGCGAGCCTACGCCTCAGCCGTCTGTGACGCGCCCACTCGCTGCCGTCGACTCGAACTCCGCCAGGCGGATCCGCAGCGTCTCGTCGCTCACCTTCACCACCGACAGGATCTCCTTTTTCGTGCCTATTCTTGACACCTTGGCCGGCGACTACGTCGAAAGCCGTGGATGCGCGCCGCGAGCAGCAGCGACGCCGCGACGATGCCCAGCGGCCGGCGGCCGCGGACGATCCAGTCGCGCTGCATGCGCTTGGTGAGGCGAAGTGCGGTGAGGGACACGGCCTGTGGGTGAGCGGTGGGTGGAGAGGCAACGGGGAGCTGGTCACCGAACTCCATCTGCGAGGCGAAGCGGTTGATGTAGAGGGAGGGGTCGATGGGCTTGACCTTCAGACTAGATGTGATGCGCGATGCGGATGATCACTTCAGCTCCTTGTTGAGCTTCATATACACCGAGCCGAGGCTCCAGCTAGGGGTGATCAGGAATATGAATGACTACACATCCGTCTGCAGCAGATCGGCGAAGTCGATGAGCATGGTGGGGTTTTTGTTCAGGCGGCAAGCCACGTATAGACAGGCTGCGCAGACGTGCGTCGCCTTGCGGCCCTGTGTGAAGTTGTTATTTACGGCAAGAGAAAACACGCGGTGGGCAGCATCGACCATGGACTGCAGGTTGAGGCCGGCGGCAATCTGCTGGATTCGCTTCCGTCCGTTGAGCAGCGTGACTTCTCTGGATTCTTTATATCTAGCGGGGAACGCGCACCCAACGGAATTACGAGTATCTTCCGGACGCCGATGTGAAGGACGATGATCCGTTTTCGCTCACAATCTGTCCCACCAAGCTACGCGTGAAAACGGAGGGCAATCGCAACGCAGACCCCTCGCCATTTCCAACAAACTCCACGTTGTTGACAATGACGTTCTCATCCAAAACGCACCCGCAGTTCGTACAACTAGGAGTGATGATCGACACACGACACAGTCGCCTACATGGACTCTCCGCTTCCGACCCCGAGATCATATACTTCCTTGCCGCAGTTCGGGCAGGTCACCATTTTGAATCTGTGAAAAGACGGTTCAAGAAAACGGGGCGATTTCTCTGTTCGATTTGTGTGGAAATCCTTCCGTTTTTGTGGCAAACCCGTGAAGAACACTCAACTCTCTCGAATACACCGTTTTTCGTTTCTGTCATTGTAATATGCACGGCCTATTCCCATACGCCGTGCTTCTTTTTGCATCCCTGCTGTGTATCGCGCAATGTCAGCAGATGCCTGAACCGCATTCTGTCCATGGAAATTTAAAGGAGTTCACCGCACAGAACGTGCAGGAAGGAATCCAGAAGGGATCCGGTCAATCGTCTATTGCTGAAGAAGTGCTTACTTGTGTATTTCTGGTATTGCTGCTGTTTCTTTTTGGAGGCCTCCTAATCGTGGATGAGTTGTATTGCTCGAATCAACTCTGCCCAGAACTGGCACCCAGGCCTACACCCCCTGAAGAACGCTTTGCTTTTGATGATACCCTGACCGTCCCCTTTACGAGTGACACAGTTGTTCCCATTCGTCCCACTACTATAGAGGACGTTAGTCAAACGCAAGAGGTACCGCAGAACGTAACTGTTGAGCCTGTAACAAACGAGAACTGCTATGAGAGCTCATTTGCAGAAGAAACCGTAAATCATCCAGTGGCACTGTCTTCTATGGACAATTTCCCCAGTCATATCCATCTCATGGAGGAGATGGAGAAGCCTAAAAGAGTGTATGTATCTTTTGTTACTCATATGTGCTTTTGTTTGTTTTACCTAGAAGAATAGACTGGCGATGGGGATGGGGAAGAGAAACAGGCATCCTTTTGAATCGCAACGGGTCTGCTGGAATCCAATGACGGAGGAAGACGAAGTTGCCATCATCACTGAAGCAGGAGACGAAAAGGACGTTGAGCGGAAGGAGGATAGTGTGATTGAGGTGGTCGAGGAGGAGGCCTCGGAATCGGAGGAGAGCGACGATGAAGAAGAGGAATACATAAAGGCTTCTCGCTACTCCTTCAAGCTCTCCAAGGACAGCTACATATTCGATTTCCAGGACGTCGATCCGGAGGAAGAGTCCGACGAAAGCGAAAACAACAATGAAAATGAAGAAAACGACGAGAATGAGGAAGAGGAAGAAGAAGAGAATGAAAAGGACGGAATGGAGGTGGAAGGCGCTGTGGAAGAGGAGATGACGGAGCAGCAGCGGGTTGGGGACGGAAAGGCGCTTCATTGGTAGTTGCAGGCCGAACGCGACGCGCGCGATGCTGTGGAGAAGAACGTCACTCGGAGAATGGGCTGGTTTGATATGCTTCGCCGTCTGGAGAAGAAGGTCGTGAATGGTACGATACCTTCGTTCCTGTCACCCGCAGAAAAGCAAATGGCGCAGAGCGGAGGGTACGACCTCTCCGACCCCTTCATCGACGACGAGAACCTCACCGCGCAAACCACCGTCGTTTCCGTAGCCTCCTCGCCTCTCCCTCCCCGTAGATCCCCGCGCCGCCCTCCTTCCAAGTGATGCGCTACGTCGAGGAGGACGCACAGGCCTCAGCTCCCGCCGCCGCGCCGGAAAACCCCACAGAATCGAGTCGGCGCCGTGCGTCTCGCACATGAACGTGACCCGTAGGCAAGGGCGAGAAGGTGGCGCTGACGGACAAGCAGAAGGAGCAGCTGGCCAACTGGTCGCCGCCCGCGCACGTGAAGGCGCTGCTGGAGGACCTGCGCGTAGCCGTGCATAGCGCTGCTGAGGCGTAGCAGAAGGCAACGGCGCTGTTCAGCGACTCGAGCAACGTGAACCAGATGCCATCGGAGCTGGACGAGCTGCTGAGCGAGGTCGCCTCTCTTCTCCTCCTTCATCGTAGCTGGACAGCGAGGCCTGCAAGGGCCAGCGCACGCGGCCGGCGGCGCTGGTGCTGGCGCTCACGGAAATCTTCCCGTTCCACCCGCAGACGATCAAGCTGCGCCTGCGCCTGCTGCAGCGCCGCCGGGAGTACGAGGCGCTGGATGCGGCCTACACGGCGCAGCGCAAGCAGTTCCTAGACTTCGTGGGCGTGTCATAGTCGTATGACGGGTAGATGGGGGAGTGGGCGCGGACGGCAGGGTCGCCGCCGCAGTGGACGATGGAGACCAAGCTGAAGATGAACGAGATCTACGCGCTGCTGGAGCGTCGCGTGGAGAAGTGCGCGCAGTACGTGCGTTCGCTCGGCGTCACGCGTAGGCTGACGAAGCTGGAGCGTGCGGACCACGCGCTGGACTTCGCTACGGAGTTCACGAGTCTCACCTCGGCGGTGCTGGGGCTGTTCACGCCCGGGTCGCTGAGCATCGTGGACCTGCAGCGCGAGTTCGAGCTGGCCGCCCACGACGAGGAGCTGTGCAACATGGCGGAGGAGGGCGAGAACGGCAAAGAGGGCGAGAACGCGAAGGAGGAGGAGGACGTGGCCGTCATCACCAGCGTGGATGCGCCAGTAGAGGCGGAGCAAGCGAAGCCAGCAGAACAAGCTGCGCAAGCAATGCCAACATCGCAGACATCACAGACGGTGCAGGTTGTGCACCTATCACAGACAGCGCAGTCGCCACAGCGTGATGCGCATAGGGAGACGGAGGTAGAGGCGGGAAAGACAAATGCAACGGTGATCGAGGAAGTGGGTGTGGAGAGCCCGAAGAAGAGCACACCTATGTCTCCGAAGAGCGTGAGAGTGGCATCGCAAAGCGACGGTGTGATTCACAACCTGAAGGGAATAGCGGTTGTATGGGTTTGAAGCGTGGGTAACGGGTAGGAAAAGGTGAGAGGAACGCATTTTGCATCAAAACCGTTTTCTTTGGACGATTTCCCGTGAGTCTGTTTTCTTAACAAATTCCGCTCTCTTTTTGTCACATCTCGTTCACGGAGAAGCGAAATCCCTTATGCTTATGCCGATTTTTCAATTTGGCCATCT
>ERZ827156.1663-NODE-1663-length-25386-cov-8.658876_pt1 | contig 25386 bp, 22 predicted proteins | sample MGYA00519919_ERZ827156 | MGnify/ENA primary metagenome ERZ827156 (study PRJEB31778, sample SAMEA3449269) | human gut metagenome | biome: human gut; feature: human-associated habitat; material: faeces | place: United Kingdom | collected 2010/2012 ...
GATACGGAGGTATTCCATAATCTTCCATTAAATGTAACAGGTGTCATTTTTCTTTATTGCCTGATCTTCAGTATATTTTGGTTCTGGGGATACCGGATCAATCTGATGCACCAAAAACAGGAGCTGGAAAAAGAAGAAAAATTTAAAAAGGAACTTCTGATAGCAGCAAAAAAAGCAGAGGCAGCTAATCGGGCTAAGACGGAATTTCTCCAGAGGATGAGTCATGATATCAGGACGCCGATCAATGGAATCTGTGGCATGGTCGATATGGCTGACCATTATGCTGACGATATGGAGAAACAGATAGAATATAGGGAAAAAGTCAAATCGGCTTCTCATCTGCTGCTGGAAATGCTCAACGATGTACTGGATATGAGCAAGCTGGAGTCGGATGAAGTGATGCTGGAAGAAATTCCATTTAATCTGAGCGGCATTTGCGAAGAAGTGCTGGTTGTGGTTGAACAGATGGCTATTGAACAGAATATCCGCATCATGTGGGAAGAAAACGAAATCATACACCGTAATTGTATCGGAAGCCCGGCGCATGTAAAACGGATTTTGATGAATATTCTGTCAAATGCTGTGAAATACAATAAAGAAAATGGAAGCATTTATATCAGCTGCAGGGAACTTATATCAGAGCAGCAGGATATGACGACGATAGAATTTGTCTGCCGGGATACAGGAATCGGAATGACAGATGAGTTCCAGAAGCATATTTTTGAACCATTTGCACAGGAGCATACAGGAAGCCGCACAAAATTTGCCGGAACAGGTCTGGGAATGCCGATTACCAAAAAACTGGTTGAGAAAATGGGTGGAACCATTACTTTTGAAAGTGAAAAAGGCGTAGGGACGACATTTGTGATCCGGGTTCCATTTAAAATAGATCCGGATGCGGATAAACGTGAAGAACAGAAGGATGTATCCGAAAAATCTATAAAGGGATTGCATATTCTTCTGGCGGAAGATAATGAGCTGAATATGGAAATCGCTGAATTTATGCTTCAGAATGAGGGCGCGGACGTGATCAAAGCGTGGAATGGGCAGGAAGCGGTTGAGCTGTTCAGAAATAGTGAACCTGGTGAATTTGATGTCATTCTTATGGACATTATGATGCCGGTAATGAATGGTTATGAAGCTACAAAGATGATCAGGTCTCTAGACAGAGAGGATGCAAAGACAATACCGATCATTGCAATGACAGCAAATGCGTTCACGGAGGACAGAATAAGAGCAAAAGCAGCAGGGATGGATGAACATGTTGCTAAGCCAGTTGATGTGGAATTACTGATAAAAGTAATTCATAAATTGGTGAAATAATGGATACGACAGTGTCAAATAAGCGGTGAAATATAGGCAGGAGGATTAAAATATGACAATGCAAGAGTGTTATGAAGCTATTGGAGGAAACTATGAAGCTGTCTTGGGACGCCTTCACAGCGAAGCACTGATTCGGAGATTTGCATTAAAGTTCCTTGAAGATCAGAGTTATATACAGTTAAAACAGGCATTGGAAAATAAAAATTATGAAGATGCTTTCCGCGGTGCACACACACTGAAAGGGGTGTGTCAGAATCTTTCATTTGATCGTCTGTATGAGGTTAGTAACGATTTAACAGAACTTTTGAGAGATAGGACCGGAGAGCAGCCGGGGATACCAGAAGCTATGAAAAAAGTAACAGAAGTATATGAGATGACGATTGAAGAAATAAAGAAGGGAATGTAGCATTAAGCGATGCGAAATTTAACAGGGACATATTGAAGGAGATTCTTGGAGATGCTTATAACTATCTGGAAGCCGAAAACGGAAATCAGGCAATCCAGATGATAGGAGAAAATATTGGAATTGATCTGATGCTTTTGGATATCAATATGCCACAGATGAATGGTTTTGAAGTCTTGAAAATAATGAAAAGAAGCCAGTGTATTGCTGAAACTCCTGTAATCATGATATCTTCTGAAGATGCTGTTGATACTATGCGTAAGGCATATGAGCTGGGAATCACAGATTATATCACACGACCGTTTGATTCTGTGATTGTAAAGAAAAGAGTTCAGAATACCTTGGGCCTCTATATGAACCAAAAGCATCTGATAAATGTGGTTTATGATCAGGTTTACGAAAAAGAAGAAAATAATAATATCATGATCCGGATTATGAGTAATATATTGGGATCCCGTAACAGCGAGAGCAGAGAACACATCCTGCATATAAAAACAGCAACGGAGATGATGCTGAGACAACTGGTAAAAGTAACAGATGCTTATCCTTTGACAGAGGCAGATATTGCTTTGATTACAACTGCTTCTTCCCTTCATGATATTGGTAAGATCCGTATTCCGGAAGAATAAGACAGTTGTACACGGAGCTATATAAAGAGAAGAAAAAGACGAATCCCAAAGCGGACTGTCTGTTGTCTATATGTGATGCATTGGAGATTACTCCCGAACAGCTTTTGACAGGAAAAGGCATTGATCCGGAATATAAGGATGAAGATGCGAATTATGAAGTAACCAGGTCGGATATTAAGATTTTAAAGCAGATTCACAGCCTTGGAGATGAGCAATATAAAAGACTCATGGCGTATATGAAAGCCTTGCAGAAGTTGGAACAGATGGAGAACATGGTGGAGGAATAGAGATGGCAAATAAAATAGTTAGGGAAATTATTCACGCAAAAGGAATTGATATTGGGATTTACACGAAAGATTTTGAAAATGAATATATTTCGTTGACAGATATTGCAAAATATAGAAATGATAATGATCCCAGATTTGTCATTCAGAACTGGATGCGAAACAGAAATACAGTTGAGTTTTTGGCTGTTTGGGAAGAACTTCATAATCCAGATTTTAACCGTGTGCAATTCGAGGCGGTTAGAAGTGAGGCAGGATTAAACAGGTTTGTTATGACGCCAACCAAATGGATTGAACAGACCAATGCTATTGGAATAGTGTCAAAAGCAGGCAGATATGGTGGAGGAACTTATGCACATAGCGATATTGCAATGGCATTTGCTACATGGATTTCTCCGGAATTTCAACTGTATATTATGAAAGATTACCGCAGGTTAAAACAAGATGAAAATAGTCGATTTTCATTGGACTGGAACTTGAACAGGGCTTTATCAAAGGTGAACTACCGTATTCACACAGATGCGGTGAAGGAAAATTTGATTCCACCAGAGCTAACACCAGAACAGATTGCTTATACATATGCCAGTGAAGCAGATCTTTTAAATGTTGCTTTATTTGGTCAGACTGCAAAGCAATGGAAAAATAATAATCCGGGTAAAAAGGGGAATGTGCGTGATGATGCAAATTTAAATCAGTTGTTGGTGTTGGCAAATATGGAAAGTTATAATGCTATTTTAATTGAGTAGGGGAAATCGAGAGTATCCCAAGTAATTACGCCATTTGATATGGTAACATCTAAAACTTCATTCAATGTAATTCCTGCACTTTTTAATACTTCTTTTGGCAGTCTGATTCCCTGGCTGTTACCCCATTCTTTTACTTGTGTTTGCATGAAAAACCTCCTTACAGATAGACGTATATACTTAGTATATACACAGAAAACAAATTTATCAATACCTTATTATCACTCCACCAACAAAGCCACCTGCGTAATAAACTTACTCGGATCCGTATGTGCCGGCGGACCTTCGAGATAGATATGCCGACAGGTTCCCTTTAAAGAAAATCCATGTTCCTTCGCATATGCGATCAATCTGTCGCGTATGTCAGGAATCGATTCATAGCTGCCGTGGTAAAAAATGCAGAGTGCTTTTTCTTCCGGCAGTCTGTGAATGTATTCGCCCTCACTCTGCGGTGGGACTGCAATACAATAGGAAATCAGGTTCGGGTCTTCTAACGGATATTCAATAAAATACATGCGTTTGCTGGTGTCTGAGCCGTATTTTCGCATAGCATCAGGGATAATATCCCGTAAATGTTCTTTTCTCTGTTCTACGGTGTCAGCACGCATTGTGCGGCGGTAAATGGTCTGTTCCGGGATCGTGACCGTATGGAGTTCAAAGTCATTGTCGCTTTTTACACGCTGTTTTAGTTTTTCAATATTGAGATTTAATTCATCACGAAGCTTTTCTAAACGCTCGATCATAGGCTCCATATCAGTAGTTCCGTCGTAATATGCCTGGATGTCATCCAAAGACAGACCGAGGTTTTGCAGTACGCGGATCGTCCGTATCTTCGTCAGGGAGTCTGCCAGATAGTAACGGTTGCCGGTAGCCCCGTCTTTTACATCTGCCTGCAACAGATTTTTTTCTTCATAATTCAATATAATTCTTCGTGTGATGCCAAGGGATTTTGCAATTTCTCCGATAGACATCAGACGATCTTCTTTCTGACTCATAAAACCTCCCAAAAAGCTGTAAAATTTAGAAAAAACTCTTGTATCGTACACTGATGTACGGTGTAATATATATTATATAAAAAATGTAAAACTATGTCAATTTGGGAGTATGGATGTAAGGAGGTAACACATGAGGCAGACAAATAAGATAAGAAAAGGGATTGCCTGGCTGCTTTGCACAGTGCTGGTACTTGGAATATTACCAATGCTGCCACAAATGTCAATGCAGATATCCGCAGCAGAGAATGCCGCGAGCGTATTTGTAGATGGTGTGGAATTGCATGCGGGCGGTAAGGAGTATTTTAAAAATGGTGATACTGCTGATAGCGGTGCAACAGGTACTTATGAGGACCATAGTGCATATTACGATACGGCGGGTGAGCTTTGGCTGAATAATTTAGAGGCACATACGATCAAAGCGAATGGAAATCTTACCATATATGTATGCAACAATCAGGCTACAAATACGAATATCGTGACTGCCACGCAGAATGAAACAGCGATAGAGGTCACCGGTTATTTGACGATCCGCTATGGCGGATATGGTGGCGGAACGGGCAGTCTGACAGTGGAAAGCGACGGAAAAGAGGCAATACAGGCTGGCTCCGGCATGACGGTCTCGGATGGCGTGGAAGTGAAAGCCCGGGCGAAAAGTGGTGCTACAGCCATATCATCGGGAGGAGTGCTGAAAATCGATGGGATTAGGACGAAGCTTGAAGCAGCGGGCGATGGCAGTACGGGAAAAGGTATTTTTGCACAACAGAGTATTTATGTGAAAAACTCTGCTGTTCTGACAGCTTTTGGAGGTGCTGCTTATGAGTCTCCTTCCGGTATAGATAAGAGTGGGTATGGTTATGAAGACTATAATGTATTTACCGGCGATGCTGCACCGGGAACACAGGCAGCCAAGGATACGGTATTAGATGGTTATAAATACATACGGATCGAGCCAACAGGTGTTGCAAATGTTAAGACATTGACTGAGCTGCAGGCGGCAGCCCAAAATCAATATATCAGTCTTATCAATGTCATGAATGACATAACGATCACAGATACGGTATATGTCAGAAGAGCAGTGACGATCCAGAGTCCGGATGCATCCAATGTATCAAAGTTGATCCGGGGTAAGAGTCATACAGATGTAATACTGGATTTTGATGGTGCCAATGGTCATAAGTCAGATGTCGTTACATTGAAGAATATCATCGTGGATGGAAATAAGGACGGAAATACACAGACTGCATCACCGGCACTTAAATCTAAGAGTATTTTGGTAAATTTAGAAAGTGGTACCGTGATTGAGAATAACCATGCAAAGGAAGGCGCAGCCATATATGTAAATCATTATAGTACGGTGACTATGAAAGAAGGCAGTGAGATCCGAAATAATGTATCCGAGAGTGACGGAACGGTTTATGTGATTGGCAATGGTGGATATTTTGAAATGGCTGGTGGAACTATCAGTGGTAACACAGTTGCCGGCAATGGAGGCGGAATCTATGAATTTGGAGGTGGTTCCGCCCGCATGACTGGTGGAACCATCAGTGGAAATACTGCTAAAGGAAACGGAGGCGGTGTCTATAATGTAGAGAGACTGTATGGAGGCACGATCACCGGCAATAGTACAAGTGGAAACGGAGGCGGTGTTTTCGTTCCGGTAAGTGGAGCATGTCTTTTAAACAGTGATATCAATATCAGTGGCAATTATAAGGACGGTATCTGGAGTACAACAGAACAGCGCTATACCACAGGAACAGCCAATAATCTTTATCTGTCGGATTTCGGATCAAATGTATATGTGGAAGGTTCCTTAGCGGGAAATGCTAAGATAGGTATTACCAGTGCTCTCGAAACCTATCCTGTTTCCATAGGTGGAGGAGATGCCAGATATATCTATGGTAAAGGTTATGTGTTGAAAGAGTCGGATGTATCTAAATTTGTCAGTGATAAGGATGGTTTCGTAATAAAAGAAGACAATAATGAGCTTTTTTTGAAAAAAGAAGCTGCTACATTAAAAGCATCCGATTTTCAGTTTAAAGCACCACAGAGTCTGATTTACAATGGGGAAGCAAAGGCAGCAGAAATATCGAAAAAAAATGGGACTTCCTGCGGAGATATCACAGTAGAATATTATCAGAACGGAAAGAAAGTCACACCGGTCAATGCCGGAACATATATCGCAAAGATCAATGTGGCAGAAAATGATAATTATCTTGCAGCTTCCGGTCTGACAGACAGCAGCTGGACATTTACCATTGAACCGAGAAAACTGTTAGTATCCGTTGCGGATGTTGTGATCGACAGAGGTGATGCAATGCCGGCACTTACCGTCAGAGTAGATGGATTTGCAGATGGCGAGGATGAGAACAGTATTGCAGGATTCCAAAAACCAACTGCCAAAGTAAAAGGAACCGTGAATACAAATGATACCAATGTTAAGAATTTTGAAGTAACTTACAGCGGTGGAAAGGCAACTGCAAACTATCAATTCGTAGAAAATACAATTGCAAAGATTACGATTAATTCTACGGACACAACAGCACCAGAGATTACCGGTGTTACGAACGGAAAGACCTATTGCAGTAAGGTGACAGTAACCGTTACCGACAAGGACTTAGATACCGTAAAATTAGACGGCAAAAAAGTAACTTTAAAGGATGATAAGTTTACGGTCTCTCCAAAGAGCGGAAAACAGAAAATAGAAGCAGTAGACAAAGCAGGGAACAGGACTACCGTATCGATTACAGTCAATGATGGTCATACGGCAGGCAACTGGATCGTGGATAAGAAAGCAACCGTTGAAAAAACAGGAAGCAGGCATAAAGAATGTACCGTATGCGGATATGTGATGGAGACAGAGAGTATACCAAAACTGACACCAAGTAACCCGGAGAATCCAACAAAACCAGATCCGGAGAACCCAACGAAACCAGACCCGGAAAAACCAACCAACCCGGAGAAGCCTACACAGAAGAAATATAAGGTGATCGAGGGGGCAGATGTTACCTATACGATCAATAAAGATGGAAATCTGACCATGCGTGCAGACAGTAAGTATAAGAATTTTAAGGGAATTGAAATCGACGGTAAGACTGTAGACAGCAAGAACTATACGGCATGGAGCGGTTCTACTTATGTAAAATTCAAAAAAGATTTTGTGAATACTTTATCCGTAGGAAAGCATACCGTAAAATTCAAATTTACGGACGGCTATGCAACTACCAGTCTGACGATTGCAAAGAAGGATAATTCTGATACTAAGAATCCTTCCGATAATAAAAAACCGGATACAAATACGAACACATCGGGCAATGGAGCAAACAATAGCACAACCACTGCCAATGCACAGGTAAAAGCACCGAAGACCGGTGATACCTTCCAGCCGATACTCTGGGCAGGAATACTGTGTGTTTCTGTAGTAGGAATGGCAGGAGTTGTAGCAGCCGATAAAAAGAGAAAGAAATGTCAGTAGGAAGTAAAAATAAGAAGTATTAATATAAAGAGTTCATAGGAAACACAAACTGAGCCTCATCCACAGAAAGAAGTGGATGGGGCTCAGAGTTTTATTGCTAATCACAGAGGAGGGGAACGGTCAATCTGACTAATTATTTTCATATCATAGAGCATGCAGATGAATTGACGCAGATGTTAGCGGAGAATCAGGGCATACAGTGAGAACGGACAGAGCCTGACCGTTGCGATCATCGTAGAATCTTAACATATTACAAAAATCCTTAAAATCTTCCTTTACATTACTGTTTTATCATGGTAGTATACTAAAGTACAGTGAATGAAAAAGGAGGATTTTTTTATGAAAAGAGCAACCGGATTTACGGCAGTGCTTATGGCAGCGGCAATGGTATTTACAATGGCAGGCTGTGGAAGCAGTAAAGATGCAGATACATCTGCAAAGAAAGAGACAAAGACAGAGGATTCTAAGGATAAGGAAAATTCCGATAAGCAGTTTATCGTTGGATTTGATGCAGAATATCCTCCATATGGATATAAAGATGACAATGGCGAATATGTAGGATTTGACTTGGATTTAGCACAGGAAGTATGTGCCCGTAACGGCTGGGAACTCGTAAAACAGCCAATTGACTGGGATTCTAAAGATATGGAGTTAAATTCAGGTTCCATCGACTGTATCTGGAACGGATTTACGATGACAGGACGTGAGGATGACTATACATGGTCAAAACCATATGTAGATAACTCTATCGTTGTAGTAGTAAAAGAGGGTTCAGGAATTGAGAAAAAAGAGGATTTAGCAGGAAAAGTCGTAGCCGTACAGGCAGATTCTTCAGGACTTGCAGCTTTGACAGATGAAGAGGACAACGAAGAAAACTTAAAATTAGCAGCAAGTTTTTCAGACTTACAGCAGGTAGCAGATTATAACACAGCATTTATGAACCTTGAGGCAGGAGCCGTAGATGCGATCGTAGTAGATATCGGTGTGGCAGATTATCAGTTAGAATCCAGAACAGGATTTGTAATGTTAGATGATAAGATCCGTACAGAGCAGTATGCAGTTGGTTTCAAACTTGGAAATGAAGAGTTAAGAGATCAAGTACAGAGTACATTAGATGAGATGGTAAAAGACGGTACATTTGATGATATCGCAAAAAAATGGGATTTATCAGATATGGTATGTCTTGGTAAGTAAGGAGCAAAGAAATGGCATTTGATATCATGTTTCGTCAGCTTTTACCGGGTATGGGGGCATCTGTTTCCATATTTGTGCTGACGTTGCTGTTTTCTCTTCCATTGGGACTTTTAGTGGCATTTGCGAGAATGTCTAAGATAAAACCGCTTCAATGGATCACAAAATTTTATATATCCATTATGCGTGGAACACCGCTGATGTTACAGCTTTTAGTGGTTTATTTCGGACCGTATTATGTATTCCGGCAGAATATTTCCACCGAGTACCGGTTCTATGCAACGATCATCGGATTCAGTATCAACTATGCGGCGTATTTTGCAGAGATTTACCGCTCCGGTATCCAGTCGATCCCGGTAGGACAGCGTGAGGCAGCAAAAGTCCTTGGATATTCCAGGGTCCAGACATTTTGGAAGATCATTTTTCCACAAATGGTAAAAAGGGTGCTGCCGCCGGTAACAAATGAGGTAATTACACTGGTCAAAGACACCTCACTGGCATTTGTATTGGCATATGCAGAGATGTTTACGATCGCAAAACAGATCGCAGCGGCACAGACCACGATCGTACCATTGTTTGTAGCAGGACTGTTTTACTACATATTTAATCTGATCGTAGCGGTAGGTATGGAATATTTAGAAAAACACCTGTCTTATTATCAGTAGGAGAAATGCGATGAAGTTATTAGAGATAGAGAATTTAAAGAAAAGTTTTGAAGACCTCGATGTACTGCATGACATTTCTCTTGGGGTAGAAGAAGGAGAAGTCGTTGCGATCATCGGTCCGTCCGGTTCCGGAAAATCTACGCTGCTGCGTTGCTGCACAGGCTTAGAGCAGGCAGACAGCGGAATGATCCATTATGAGGGAAGTTACGGACTGGTATTTCAGAATTTTAATCTGTTTCCACACTATTCGGTGTTGAAAAATATTATGGATGCGCCGGTCAGTGTCCAGAAGCAGAGTAAAAAAGAAGCAGAAAAAGAAGCAAGACGTCTTTTGGAGAAGATGGGCTTAGGGGACAAAGCAGATGCCTATCCGTGCCAGCTTTCAGGGGGACAGCAGCAGAGGGTAGCCATTGCAAGAGCACTTGCATTAAAACCGTCAATTCTGTTTTTTGATGAACCGACAAGTGCATTAGATCCGGAACTGACCGGAGAGATTTTAAAAGTAATCCGTGAACTTGCGGAAGAAAAAATGACCATGGTGATCGTGACACATGAGATGAGCTTTGCAAGGGATGTAGCAGACCGCGTGATCTTTATGGATGGCGGATATATCATTGAGCAGGGTGATCCAAAGGAAGTCATCGAACACCCGAAGGAAGAACGGACCAGACAGTTTTTGGCAAGATTTATGCAGGGATAAAAATCGAATTCACAAATATAGTTTGCATTAGAGGGAAGGTTGTACTTTCCCTCTTTTTTTGCTCTATAGGAAATACCCAAAACTACCCTTTACACAGGGGGAAAATACTCTTATACTACTATAGAAAGAAAAAACACAGAAAAGGGGACGGTATGAAAAGAACCGAAGAAAAACAGGGAACATTAAGATGGGATAAATTAGACAATACAGCACATGTATTTCCGGTCATTGCCGGAAGTGAGATGACGAATGTGTATCGGATCAGTGTTGTCTTAAAAGAAGAAGTACAACAGGATCTGTTACAGCAGGCATTGGATATTGTATTGCCGAAATTTGAAATTTTTCATGTGCGGCTGCGGCAGGGAATTTTCTGGTATTATTTTGAAGAAAATGTAAAGAGGGCTCCGCGGGTGCATGAGGAGGAAACCTATCCATGCCGTTACATTGTACAGAACAAGAATCGGAGTTATCTGTTCCGGGTAACTTATTATAAGAAGCGGATCAATTTAGAAGTTTTCCATGTGCTGACCGATGGAATGGGCGGTATCAATTTTTTACGGGAGCTGACTTATCAATATCTGCGTCTGGCTCATCCAAAACTTCGTGAGCAGGTGGGCGGCGATGCTCTTTGCAGTGAGACTTCGTTAAATACAGAGGATAGTTTTATCAAGAATTACAGAAAGAGCAGCCAGAAGATTTATAAGACCCAGAAGGCATATCTGCTCAAAGGAGAAAAATTCAAAGAGCCGGAGTTTGGCGTAATACACGGATATTTGAATATCCCACAGCTAAAAAGTGTCTGTAAGAAGATGGGAGCAAGTATCAATGAATATTTAGTCAGTGTCTTTATCTGGAGTATTTATACGGAGTATATGCATGGGATGCCGGAGAAACGTCCGGTCCGTGTCGCCGTTCCGGTCAATCTGCGTCCGTTTTTTAACTCTGTGACGACAAAGAATTTTTTTGCAATGGTCTCGGCAGAATTTGAAGCCAAAAAGGAAACCTATACCTTTGAAGAGGTACTAAAGATCGTGTGTGAGAGTCTGCGGTCACAGATCAATAAAGAGCATTTAGAGGATATTTTTTCTTATAATGTATCCAACGAAAAGATATTGATCGCAAGGGCAGTCCCGTTGGTATTGAAAAAACTTGCCATTCGTTCGGTCTATACATCGGCGGCACTGGCAAATACTTCTACCATTACCAATATAGGAAATATTTCCGTGCGGGAGGAATATGAGCCATATATAGAGGGATTTCATGCCTATCTTGCGATGTCCAAAGGGCAGAACTTAAAAGGAACGATCTGTTCTTACAAGGATACACTGGTGTTTACGTTTAGTTTTATTTTAAAAGATACTTCCGTGCAGAAGGCTTTTTTCAGAAAGTTAGCGTCCGATGGACTGGATGTTTCAATAGAAAGTAATGGTGTGTGTTATGAGTAAATGCAGAAATTGTAAAATAGAGATTTTAGACCGTACCGGAGTCTGCCCGCTGTGCCATTGTGTGGTGGAACAGGACGGAAGCGAAAGAGAAGCGGCATATCCTGATGTGGGAATCCGGGAAAAACGTTTTGCACTGATCATCCGTATCTATGTATTTTTGGCCGTTATGGCAGAGGCACTGTTGGTATTCATCAATGTAAACTATCATAAGGGGATCTGGTGGAGTGCGATCACGGCAGGAGGATTTATTTACATTTATCTGATCATGAAGATCGGAATCCAAAACGATGCAGGCTACCGCAGTAAGATTATCCTTTTGACGATATTCAGTATCGGACTGCTCTTTCTGATCGATGAAGTGGCCGGTTATCGTGGCTGGTCTTTGAACTATGTCCTGCCGGCAGGCGTGATCATGCTGAATGTGGCGATCATACTTTTGATGATCGTAAACTGGCGGAACTGGCCGAGCTATCTGCTGTTTCAGCTTTTTTGTATTTTGTGCAGTATCTTTCCGATTATTTTATGGAAGAAGGATGTCATTACAAAACCGTTTTTAAGTGAGATCGCACTTGCTGTTTCGATATTTTTGTTCCTCGGCACCTTTATCATTGGCGGAAGCCGTGCGAGAGCGGAATTGAAGAGAAGATTTCATGTTTAGGAAACTGAGGCGTAAGGAGTAAGAAGAAAATATGGCAGAAAGTATCAGAGGAAAAGTGATCCGCGATCTGATTGCCCGTTTTTCAAATGATCTGTTGATCGGCAAAAAGATAAAAAGCGGAGAGTTAAGAAAAAGAGCTGTGGATTTAGAACCGGAGTGGAAATGCCCGGAGCAGTTTACCAATACCATGATCCTTATGGAAAATTTTACCATGGAGCTGTTAGAGCCGGTGGAAAATGTGGGCAGCCGGGTGGTGCTGCAGCTTCATGGAGGCGGATATATTGCCACGATGAAGAATGCATACCGTTCGTTTGCGGCACTTTACAGTGAGTTAGGCGGCAACTGCCGTGTATTGACCATTGATTACCGGGTTGCACCGGAGCATCCGTATCCGGCGGCATTAGAGGATACGATCGCGGCATATCACTGGCTGTTAGAGCAGGGATATCCGGCAGAAAAAATTGTTGTGGCAGGAGATTCCGCCGGTGGCGGATTGGCATTGGCACTCTGCCTATGGCTGAAAAACCATAAAGAACCGCTGCCATCCGGTGTGATCGCCATGTCACCGTGGACAGATCTAACGATCAGCGGCGAATCGGTGGAAACAAACTTTGAGAAAGACCCATTGTTTGGAAAAACAAGGGACAGCATGTTATATAACAAGGACTACCTTGGAGAAAATGATCCGACAAATGAATATATTTCTCCATTATTTGGTGATTATGAAGGATTTCCACCATTGCTGATACAGGTGGGCTCCTATGAAATGCTCTTAAGCGATTCGACCAGAGTTGCGAAAAAAGCAAAAGAAGCCGGAGGCAAAGTAAAACTTTCCATATATGAGGGAATGTTCCATGTGTTTCAAATGGCAATGCTGCTGATGCCGGAATCGAAGAAGGCATGGGCAGAGATCAAACGTTTTTTGCATTACTTAGATACAGAAGAGAATGAAATGCAGAACATAAGTAAAGAGGAAAAAGCATAGGATTCTACAGAAAGAAATATACTGTGGAGTTATCATGAAAAAAGCTGCAAAATGGTTGTTATGTATCAATCTGCTGGCATGGACACTGCTGGCAGTTCAGGTTTTGACTGTAAACATGGAGCAAAGAGTCGCACAGAATACGGTTCCTGTTCAAAATGGAGATGTGCAGGCAAAAGGAGAGGACGCAGATGCAGTGAAAAAGAAGGTAGCACTGACTTTTGATGATGGTCCTGACCCGGATTATACGGAGATGCTCTTAGACGGACTGAAAAAGAGAAACGTCAAGGCAACCTTTTTTTTGTTGGGAAAGCAGGCAGAAGCATATCCCGATATCGTAAAACGCATGCATAAAGAAGGGCATATGATAGGAAATCACTCCTATGACCATGTCAATCTAGCGAACCTTTCTAAAACGGATGCGGCAAAGCAGATCCGGATGACAAGTGAGGCAATCCATAAGATTACCGGAGAATATCCGCAGTATTTAAGACCGCCGTTTGGAAATGAGCCACCGGAATGCAGTTGTGCGAAGAATATGATGACCGTGCTTTGGGACGTGGACCCGCTCGACTGGTGCTGCGGAAGTTCGTCTACGGTCATAGAAAAGGTGGTAAAAGCAGTAGAAGACGACGACATCATTTTACTGCACGATGCATCGGAAAGCAGTGTGGAGGCAGCACTTGGGATCATTGATGCCTTAGAAAAACAGGGATATGAATTCGTTACCGTGGATGAGGTGATTTTTGAATAAAAATCCATAAAAATGAAATTTGTATTGCTTCAACTTGCAAAATGATGTATATTTTATAAGGATAAGGGGATAAAAATGGATTTATTTGACTACATGAGAGAACAAAATATGCAAAATGAATCTCCGCTGGCAAATAGAATGCGACCAAAGACATTAGAGGAGGTGGTTGGACAGCAGCACATTATCGGAAAGGATAAGCTGCTTTACCGTGCGATCCGGGCAGACAAGTTGAGTTCCGTTATTTTCTACGGACCACCCGGTACCGGAAAGACCACACTTGCAAAGGTCATTGCGGGAGCAACGAAGGCAGAATTTGTGTCGATCAATGCAACTGCCGCCGGAAAAAAGGATATGGAGGCTGTGGTCGAACAGGCGAAGAACAGTCTTGGCATGTATGGAAGACGGACGATCCTTTTTATAGATGAGATCCATCGCTTTAACAAGGGACAGCAGGATTATCTGCTTCCGTTTGTCGAGGACGGTACGATCATCTTGATCGGGGCAACCACAGAGAACCCGTATTTTGAGGTAAATGGGGCACTGCTCTCAAGGTCAGTCATTTTTGAATTAAAGTCATTAGATAAAGAGGACATCCGCATACTTTTAAGACGTGCCGTAACCGATGAGGAACGGGGAATGGGTGCCTACCATGCCGTTTTAGAGCCGGATGCCGAGGATTTTTTAGCGGATATCAGTAATGGAGATGCAAGGGCAGCATTAACGGCAATAGAGCTTGGCGTACTGACCACGGAGCGGAGCGAGGACGGTAAGATCCACATTACCCTAGACGTAGCACAGGAATGTATACAGAAGCGGGCAGTACGGTATGATAAAATGGGAGATCAGCACTATGATACAATCTCTGCATTTATCAAAAGTATCCGCGGTTCGGACCCGGATGCAGCCGTTTATTATCTCGCAAGAATGTTGTATGCAGGCGAAGATATCCGGTTTATTGCAAGGAGAATGATGATCAGTGCGTCCGAGGATGTGGGAAATGCAGACCCGAATGCATTGAATGTGGCGGTCTCTGCCGCATTAGCAGTAGAGCGGATCGGGATGCCGGAGGCAAGGATCATTTTAGCACAGGCAGCTACTTATTTAGCGTCAGCTCCAAAGAGTAATGCATCCTATTTAGCCGTTGACCGGGCAACCGAGTGCATGAAGCAGACGATGACTGCTCCGGTGCCGGTACATTTACAGGACGCCCATTATAAAGGAAGCGAAAAATTAGGACATGGTCTGGGTTATTTATATGCACATAATTACCCGAACCACTATGTAGAACAACAATATCTGCCGGATGCCTTAAAAGACGAGGTCTTTTATGAGCCGACAGAGATTGGTTATGAAAAACAGATCAAGGAGCATTTACAGTTTTTAAGAGGCAATCAGACAGAAAACTAATATGATAAAGCATGAAGGAGTTTAGGAGGAAATATGAAGTCTTATCAGGAAATGTCAAAAGAAGAGTTGTTACAGGAAAAAGAAAGTTTGAAAGCAGCGTATAAGGAATACCAGAAGATGGATCTGAGTCTGAACATGGCAAGAGGAAAACCGGCAGTCGAGCAGTTGGATATGGTCATGGATATTTTAGACGTACTGGATTCTAAGAGTGAGATGGTTGCAGAAAACGGAATTGATGTACGCAATTACGGTGAGATGGATGGTATTCCGGAAGCCAAAAAACTGATGGCAGATATGATGGGAACAAAAGCTGAGAATGTACTGGTATTTGGAAATGCAAGTCTTACGATCATGTATGATACCGTGTCACGTTCTATGACACATGGTGTCTGTGGAAGTACGCCTTGGTGTCATTTAGATAAGATTAAATTTCTCTGTCCTGTTCCGGGATATGACAGACATTTTGCGATTACCGAGCATTTTGGCATCGAAATGATCAATATCCCGATGACAGAAGACGGACCGGATATGGATATGGTAGAACAGTATGTCAATAATGATCCTTCCGTAAAAGGAATCTGGTGTGTGCCGAAATATTCCAATCCACAGGGTTATGTCTATTCCGATGAGACGGTAAAACGTTTCGCAGCGTTAAAACCGGCAGCAGAAGATTTCAGGATTTTCTGGGATAATTCCTATGTAGTACATCATTTATATGAGGACAGACAGGCAGAGCTTTTAGACATTATTTCAGAGTGTGAAAAAGCAGGAAATCCGGATATTGTCTATGAGTTTGCATCTACTTCTAAAGTGACCTTTGCGGGAGCAGGAATTGCAGCCATGGCATCTTCAAAAAAGAATCTGGATTTTATCAGAAAGAGTATGACCATTCAGACGATCGGTTATGACAAAGTCAACCAGTACCGTCATGTAAAATATTTCAAGGATTTAGATGGCATCAAAGCAAAGATGAAACAGCATGCAGACATCCTGCGTCCGAAATTTGAAATGGTGGATGAGATCTTAACCAAAGAATTAGAAGGTCTTGGTATCGGAACCTGGACAAAACCTCTTGGCGGATATTTCATTACCTTTGAAACTTTAGAAGGCTGTGCAACTTCTGTGGTAAAAAAAGCAAAAGAGGCAGGCGTAGTCCTGACCGGAGCCGGAGCACCATTCCCATATGGAACCGATCCAAGAGATTTTGTGATCAGGATTGCACCGTCTTATCCGACTTTAGAGGAACTTCGTCAGGCAGCAGAAGTCTTTGTCCTCTGCGTTAAATTAGCTTCAGTAGAAAAATTATTAGAGGCATAAAAACTGCTACAACATCAGGGCAGCGTAAACATGTGATATAGAAACTTCATATAAATAAACAGGAAATAAGTGGCAGAATGTCAGAAATCCGCAGGTATGGTTATGGTAAGGGCTGTACTTTGCGGAAGGGATGTTCTGCCATCCTGCTTTTTTGATAAAGGATTTTCTATAAAAAAGACACATTCTGCTACAAAATATGCCTATGAGAAAAATGCTCCGAAAGGTACAATACAGATAAATAACAAGGTGGAGGGCATATCATGTTAAAGATTAAAAATCTGACAAAAGTATATGGAGACAAAAAGGCAGTGGATAATCTGTCCTTACATATCCGGCCGGGAGAAATCTATGGATTTATCGGGCATAATGGTGCGGGAAAAACGACAACCATTAAATCCTGTTGTGGAATATTACAGTTTGAGGAAGGGGAAATCCTGATCGACGGAACCTCCGTAAAGGAACAGCCGCTTGCATGTAAAGCAAAGCTGGCATATATTCCGGACAATCCGGATCTGTACGACTTTATGACGGGGATACAGTTTTTAAATTTTGTGGCAGATATTTTTAAAGTGGGTGCGAAGGAACGTCAGGAGTGTATTCGCAAATATGCAGATATGTTTGAATTGACGGAGGATCTTGCACAGCCGATCTCTGCTTATTCCCATGGTATGAAGCAAAAACTGGCGATTATTTCCGCTCTTGTCCATGAGCCGAAGCTGATCATCATGGATGTAAACTGGTGTAACAAGATAGCTTGTATATAGAGTGTATACAGTTGATATGAAATAGAATATAGGCATTATATACACAGATAATGAAAAAATATGTGTATGCAGTAGGGGAACATTGAGTGGGGAATATGAGTAGTAAAAATAATATAGATGGGAAGAAAAAAAGAACTGGTTTATATCCGATAAGAACATAGATTGTCAGTGATTCGAAAGTTTTAGATCTGCTTGACTTGAGCTACGATATCGTAGAGGAACAAGGAATAGATGGTCGGATAATTTGTAGATGTTCATGCCCTGACGGTTGCTGTCAAATGTCTTAAGACTTTTTCATTTTGTTATTTATATATTTCATGATACAATAGTGTTACGAGTTAAATTTGAGGGAGGGATTTCTACGATAGCGCTTTTGGAGAGAATTCGTGAAGTAATAAATAAAAGAATACAAGAGAAAAAGAAAAATGAATTTACAGATTTGGCGCCTATTGATGATATTGAAAATGGAGCTGAATATTTAAAGGCATTACATTGGGCGATAAAGAAAGAGAAAGTTAAAAATATTGCACTGGCAGGCCCATATGGTGCGGGCAAGAGTAGTATCATTGATACATATTTGAAAAAACACAGAATTACTAGAAGGAAAGCTCTTCGTGTTTCAATGGCAACTTTTGTTGAAAATAAAACAGATAAAAATGGGAATCCTAAGAAAATTTCATTGGAACAAGATGAAATAGAATTAGGAATTTTGAAGCAATTATTTTATAAAGTCAATTATAAAAAGATCCCGCAGAGCAGATATCGAAAACTACACAAAATTAATTGGAAACGTGTCTGGGGATATTTGGTTTTGATATTTTTTGTCTTTGGAATAGTAGAATTTATATTTTTTCCAGATACTTTTCAAATGATAATCAAAAAAATAGAAGTGGCAGGGGGAAAATTTGGATTAAAAGGAATGGTTTCGAATAGTATTTTCCTTGCTTTTTGTGTGGGAATATTGGCAATTATCGCTCGAACATATCGTTTGGTGTTGTTTCGCTTTAAAGTAAATGAAGTAAAATTGCCAGCAGAGACCGTTTTGAAAAATTCTGAAACAGCAGCGGAAACTGTATTTAATAAAAATATGGATGAAATTGTATATTTCTTTGAAGAGACAAAGTACAGAATTGTATTTTTTGAGGATTTAGATCGCTTAGAAGATCCATCTATTTTTATTCACCTACGAGAATTGAATATACTATTGAACAACTATGATGGGATTAAAGGGCGCATTGTTTTTGTTTATGCTATTAGAGATGATATATTTACGGATACAGACAGAACAAAATTCTTTGAATTTATTATTCCGGTAATTCCAATTATAAATTCTACGAATTCAGGGGAAATCTTTTTACAAAAGCTTGAGGAATCTGAAAAGAAAGGGATTGTTCATGAAATCTCACAGGAATTTATATTAGATGTATCTCCATATGTTGAAGATATGCGAATTCTTCAGAATATATATAATGAGTTTATTGTATATAAGGAAACGATTCGTACTGACCAGGAGCTTAAATTGTCAGATGAAACAATGATGGCATTGATTATTTTTAAAAATTTATATCCACGAGAGTTTGCGGAACTTCAAATGGAGAGAGGAGTTGTGAAACAAGCTTTTGAGGATAAGCAAAGATATATCTCTGAACAATGTATGCAATGGCGAAATGAGATTGATGAACTTACACAGAAACTGGAAAAATATCATGATGACTGTTTAGAACAAGTTAAAGAACTTAAAACAGCTATGCTTGGTGCTATGGTGGATTGGCAAGGCATTCCATATAGTATTAAGAAAAACTATTGGGATAAATATTCAGTAAGTAAAATAATGGAAGATTCGTTTGAATTATTGCAACTGGCGGAATTAAGGGATGTTGAAATTGAGTATTATACATGGAATAGTTACCAGTCGGTGAAATCTGTGAATAATTTTCAAGAAGTTTTTAAACGATATTATGAAAGAATTAAAAATTTTCAATTTGTCCAAGAAAAAGGTGTTAGTTCAATAAAAGGTGAAATTGAAGATTTGAAGAAGAATATACATGAACTTTCAGGTTGGTCACTTAAAAAGCTGATAGAAAAATTTGGAGTTCATAATGTACTATCTGAAAAAGTTGTTGAAAATAAATTGCTCGTATTTATGCTTCGAAGAGGATACATTGATGAAAAATACGCAAATTATATCAATTATTTTAAGGGGACAAGCATCACAAAAGAAGATATGAATTATATACTAGCAGTAAAAAATATGGAAAAGCTGCCATATAATTATAATTTGACAAAAGTTGGAATGGTTATACAGCGTTTACAACCTTATGAATTTGAACAAAAAAGTATTTTTAATTTTATTCTGTTGGAATATTTATTGTCCGAAGAGAATGATGATAAAAAACGTATGATATTAATCAATCAATTATCTGATAGAACAGTAGAAAGTTGGGAGTTTATAGATGAATTTATTGAGCAAACTCAATATAAAGCGAGACTAATTCAACTATTAGCATTGTGTTGGTCAGATATGTGGAATGATATTGTCCAGAATATATCGATAACATATGAAAGGAAAATTTTTTATTTACAGTTACTTATTGATAACGTGGATACAAAACGCTTATTTGAATTAAACGACAATAATAATATGAGCGGCTTTATAGAGGAAAATCCAGATATATTACAGCAGCTATCATCTATTCAAGATCAAAAGGTGATTTCCTTAATTGAAATACTTGGAATTATTTTCACGAATGTTTCTATTGAAAATGTGTCGGAGGAAGTTTTGAGATATGTTTTTGAAAATCAGTATTATGAGTTAAATGATACGATGATACGTAGGATTGTAGAATTTGAAAATGATACAATGCTTTCAGGTTTAGATACTCGAAATTATACAACAATTATTTCACTGGGATATGAACCGTTAATTAAATATATACAAGAAAATTTGAAACAATATGTGAAAGGAATTATATTAACACCTAATAATACTAAGGAAGATGTTAAACAGGTTATGGATTTGTTAGAAAGAATGTTGGAAAACGATCCAGAAGAGACCAAAATCTGTTTGGAATTAGTGAATCATGAAGAAATTTGTGTAGATGATATTTCTGAATGCTGTGGAAAGTTCGATTCTGATTTTGATAAGGATGTGAAAATTCTTTGGGATGAGCTATTGGATAAAGAAAAAGTAAGCTTGAAATGGGAGAATATCAAATGTTATTGGGATAGATATAAGATTACGCAAGAACTACTTCAATACATTGAAACAAACAGTGAGCAGCTTGCATGTTTAAAGAATCAATGTTTAAAGAAAGAGTTTGCTGAAGAATTTATTACAAGTGCAATTGACGATTCTGCTTTCGAAAAACTGTTACCTCAGTTGGAATTGGAATTTGATATTCCAATTGAGACGGTTGAGAAACAGAAAGTGGAAATTTTGATTAAGAAAAAATATATTCCTTTTGATATTAAAAAATATGATGAAATTAAAGAGGTTTATCCTGATTTATGTCCAGATTTTATTTTGTATAATCAAGCGGAATATATGGAAGTAATGGAAAAAATTCCAATGGGAGAAACATTATTAGAAACACTATTGCTTTCATCTGTTCTCGATTCTTCTAATGCAGAAGTTCTGTTGAATGTTTTTGGAGAAAATTATATGACTACGCATATTGCACAATATTTACTCCAGATAGATGTAAAAATTAGCATATCGGTATTTAATACAGCATGGACATACTTATTAACTGACGAAATAAAAAATAAGTTGATGCTTAAATATTGTTCCATTTTGAATGCACCAGATTTTGAAGAATGTTTTTCAGAGCTTTCAAAAATATATCCTAAATTTGGTGATAGAAGTAAAAGACATAATGCTGAAATGGCAAATACAAATGAAAATAAAAAATTAGCTGACCGGTTAAAAGAAGTGGGTTACATAACTAGCTATACTGAACAAGAAAAAGATGATTTTGATCCAGTTAAGGGAACGGGAGGTAAGAAAAATATTATTTCATGTTGGATAAAAATGGTGAAAATGTGAAAAATGGAAACACGATTGCATTCATAGGATAAAGGTGGGGAGAACTCCGCCTTGTTCAAAAAGGAACATTGTGATAGATCCCTCTCCCGGACAGGCTGGACAGCCGCCGGGAGAGGGATATTTTTTAACCGGCTGGGAAAGAACAGGGAGTGTTCCTCAAGCAGCAGCGGTATCAGGACCCCAAAGTTTCCGCAGGTTTTGGGGCATGGAAACTTAGAAAAGTGTTCAAAACAGGCACTTTTGCAACGATCCGTTGCAGCAGAAAAAGGCATCTTGGCTTTATGCCAGACGAAAAAATGAAAGAAGGGTGTGATTGTGATGATAGTAGGAATCTCTAAAAATTGTTATTAAGATGTTGTGGGAAGTGGAGAGAAAAAAGGAGATAAGTCACTCAGTTGAATTTATAGCAGAAAGAAAAAAGAAACTTCACACACATAATATTGAAGAACTATATAAAATGGCATGTGAGAATAAAAATATAGATAGAAGGATTCCTGCATATTTTGAAAATATAGAAGATATGATTCAGTTTTATTATTTTGATGAAGAGGGAGATGCTTTTAAATATGAATTAAATAAAGATGATCAACCGCATATGATAAAAAATAAAATTTCTCATATAAGTATCGAATTATTAGAAACGGAATTTAAAGAAGTAATGAAAAAGTTTGATGACTTGATTTGTTTTTTAGAAAGCTGCGTTGATGAATATTCGTTAGGGACATTTACAAAAAGTTTATCAAGAGTCGATATATGGGAAATTTCCAAAAAACTTCCGGCGTATGAAGAGTGGAGTACAGAAAAATTTAAAGAGGTCAAAGAGCAAATTAAGCAGGAATACCGACTTGGAAGTAAAGAATTATCAGATGCTTTAAATTTAATCAAGGAACATAGACTGTTTTCAACCAATATTGGCTGCGAAAAAATTTTTGGAACAGTTACAGAAGATGAGTTGAAAGAGTACGCATCATTGGTTAAATGTTATGAAGAAAAAGATAAATCGAAAGAAAAAATTGACTGCTTTACAGGTTCCGTCCTGCCAGACGTTCTTCAAAATAAATTTCAAGCTGGGAATGGATCTGTCCCCAGTCCTGCCTGTGTCCGGTCCATTTTTTCGTGATATCCATGGTTGCCAGATACAGCATTTTCAAAAGGCTGTCATCCGACGGAAATACCGCCTTGCTTTTAGTCACTTTCCGGAGCTGGCGGTTGAATCCTTCAATGGCATTTGTGGTATAAATCAGCCGTCTTACTGCCTCCGGATATTTGAAATAAGTGGACAGGGTTGCCCAATTATCATGCCAGGATTTATAGATTTTTGGGTACTTGGAATCCCATTTATCCTTGAACAGTTCCAGTTCATTTAAAGCGGTTTCTTCCGTCGGAGCTGCATATACAAGCTTCAGATCAGCCATCAGTTTTTTGATGTCTTTGTATGAAACAAACTTCGTTGAATTACGGATCTGATGGATGATACACTGCTGAATCTCTGTTTTTGGATAAACAGCCTCGATTGCCTGTGGAAATCCATTTAAACCATCAACGCATGCAATCAGGATATCCTCAACGCCTCTGTTTTTTAATCCATAATCAATCAACCTTACGAAAAAAACATAATAAAATTTTTATGTTGAATATTGTTATTCCATATGGATCTGCGTTTCTTTTAGGAACGTCTCTTGCAACACTATTTATAAAAAAAATATTGCCTATTAGCATCATTATTGGAATAATAACCTTGGCTTTAATATATTTGATAAATTATCTTTTTTTATCAAAATTCCTTCATTTTTCCTCAAATCTTCAGCAATAGACAATAGGGAAAAAGGAGTTATTAAATAACTCCTTTTTCCCTATATATTTTCATTGTTTATATCTTTCCACCACTTATAAACGGTATGCTTTGCAAGTCCTGTCTCTCGGATGCAGTCCGCTTTCTTTCCTGTCGGGTGGCTCTCCTGCCATTCTCTGACTGTCCGCTCTGCTGTTGGTCTGCCCTCTTTTACTACTTCGCCTATAACTTTCATATCCTCTTTTTTTCGCCTTGCAAGATATAAATGAGCCTCTTGTTTTCTGTAATTTCGCTTATTTGCTGGTATCGTAACCTTTGTGTTGTCCTCTATCCATTCCCGGCTTGCTATCGTTGACAGCCTTTTTCTGTCCCCTTTCAATGCCCGGAGAGCGTCTTTTACATCTGCCCGGCTGAAATGGTTGTCCTCGTCCTCGGTAAGGCTCTCTAAATGGTCCAGGAACGCATAGGCGTCTCTCCGTATCTTCTGCTCAGATATGCCACACTTCAAGCCATAAGAGCATAACGCCATAATGGAAAAGTAACGCCCTCCAGCTTTCACTTCCTCGGTTATTTTCCGTTTCCACCATTCATATAAAGCTTCGTTACATACCCACGTACCGCCCTGCTTCTTACTTTGCTGCTTCGGCTCTCCCTGCACGATCCGCTTCTCATACCATTCCGGGTACAGTTCCTTTGCTTCTTCCAGCGTAACGGTACTTCTTCTTCTCGGCTTCTCATACAACGGAGCAAGGTCTACCTTACAGCTCGGTATGCTGGCTTTTATGTCCTCCAGCGTGTAACGGTTCTCTGACAGCTTATAGGCTTTTACTGGGAAATCTGCACCCAGCTTCGACTGACTCCCTACACACCGAAACCCCTGATAAATTCCGGTTATATCCGGGCTGTCCGGACGGATAGAGCTGGTATCATTCCATAGCCGCCGGATAAGGGCTTCTTTTAGCTCCGCAAGCACTTCTTCCCTGTTTCGATACAACTGAACCGGCTCCTGCAAGAAATAGTAAAGATGTACCCCCTTGCCGGAGCTGACAAGATAAGTCGGACAAAGCTGCACACCATTCCCAAACTGCTTCAACAGGTTCTTTAACTGCTGTTTGCCTACATAGTCCACGTCCACCACCACCGCAAACAGCTCATGAGCGTTCTCTTTCGTGTGTGACTTTCCGTAAAAACTAATAGGCGGTATCAGCCCAAACCTATCCCCTACGACCTTATCCAACATTTTCAGACTATCATCAATTACCCACTGCCGGGTTCTTCCTTTGCCGGACGGTCTAATCTGTGTCGCTATAATATTGCCTTTTCCGTCCTCCGGCTCTTGCTGGAGACTGCCAGCCGGAAACAACTCCCGATAGAAATCATGAGGACTTACTTCCGGGTATCCCCTCTCCAGCATAAGGGCTTCTTTCTCCCGATAAGCAGACTTCCACTCATACCCTCTTTTATCTCTCCTTTTGGTGTATTTTGCCATAGTCTTTTACACCTCACTCCCTCTCGCCTTGACCGCTAATCTTATCAATAGGTTTTTGCACCTTTTTAATCTAACTAGATATATTTTCACCTACCAAACATGCTAGACGCTAGCATAAGAAATACTAAAATATTACAGACCATGCCACCCCAAAACAGGTACAGTTTCAAGCCCTCATATCTGAAAAAGCTGTTCTTACTTTCCTCCAGCTCCCGGAGTTTCTGCTTCATCACGCTCGTAAGTGTATCAGACTGCTTCTCAAGAAGCTTTGTCGCCCTCTGTATAGCCTCTATATTCGCCTGTAACGCCTTTCTAACCTCTTGGACGG
>ERZ827156.1665-NODE-1665-length-25384-cov-4.011015_pt1 | contig 25384 bp, 42 predicted proteins | sample MGYA00519919_ERZ827156 | MGnify/ENA primary metagenome ERZ827156 (study PRJEB31778, sample SAMEA3449269) | human gut metagenome | biome: human gut; feature: human-associated habitat; material: faeces | place: United Kingdom | collected 2010/2012 ...
GGCGACCAATACCCTTGATGGAGGTCAGGGCGTAGACGATCTTCTGCTTGCCATCAATGTTGGTGTTGAGCACACGAAGAATGTGCTGGAACTCTCCCTGGTTAACAAGACTCTACGCCACTGGTCAGAACGGAAGCGCTCAATAAACGAAGCATCCCTACCATAATGAAAGGTGTTATCGGAATAAGACTGGTCAGCCATCCACCTCTTGTCGCAACCCGCGGGAATTTTGATTTGTTCTCCACTGCGATAATCAACGCTGGGAAGGAGAGGAGCGCGTGGGTGCGCATTGGAAACGATAGAGGAAGGGTTTATAGAGGGATAGAAGAGTTTTCACGGAATGGCTCATGACCATGGCAAGGACAAACAAAAGTGGTGAAACTCGTGGTGTGGAACAAGGAGAACACACCTATTACAAAACTAAAGGAAGTGGGAAAACCCCATTACAGGACGGCGCAGCAGTACTTGTTCTTCACTTCATAATCCAAATGATCCGAGTAGAAGGTCTAGGAGTCACGCGGGAGAGGACAAATGCACTTGATCGATCGGTTCTCCCTTCTCGTCTATGAAATGGACTTTCCTCTCACTTCGCTGTCTCACGGAGGGGACAGAGGAGCGCTGCTCTCTAGAGGTTACAACGAGACAGTGGGAGAACGATGTAATCGGAACGAGTGGATAGGACGAGTAATCTCCCAGCTCTATTTCCTCCAAATCGCTTGATGTCACGATTCTCTTATCGCTCTGCGTGTAATCCACTCAACGGAAGATATGCCATAGAAGGGATCAGAAAGAGGGCAATGCGAGTCGGTGAATGATAAGAAATAACAGTTTGAAGAAGTTCGGTCATCTCCTCCCGTATGGCCCCTAATGCATTCAGAATAGGCGCTAGTCGCTTCTGCGCTTCCTTTTCTTGGGATATTCAAATCAATGATTTGAAAGTACTGTAAGGATTTTGCCGGTAGCAAGCGCTCTTTCACACAGTCAATTGTGCATTGCAGTTCCTTCCCTTTTGATTCGTCCGCAATTGCGAGTTGTCGACAATCAACATGCGCGCATGGCATCCGCTGTATCTTGTCATTCTGGGAGTACTGCTGTGCCTGGCCTGCCTCTGTGTTCTCAGCACATGCACTATCATCACTGCGTAGAGATGGAGTTGTTGTGTTGCTGATTACTCCATTTGGGTACTTTCTCTTTTATGCTATTACCATTAGAAACGATTCGAATCATACGTAACTGTGTGAAGTAGGATACACCATAGAATGAAGTATTCAGCGATCTTACCAGCCAGACCGTATTCTGTGTTTACAGTACTTGATCTGTAGCTTCACTCGGAAGTTCGGAATAGAGAATCGATCGATTCCCCAATGGAAGGTGTATTGCGAAGGGGTGTGTCCATTCTTGCTTATTCAATGTAGAGGGAATACAGAAGGACACGAGAACCGTTGAGATTCGTATTCCACAGAAGCCTATGCGTCCTGCGCGGATGTGGGGATCGTCGCCCCTTCCTACAGCACACTCTCCCACACGTCCCGCTTTTCATACTCAGTAATGCGTAGCAAGCTCAAAACCAACGGAGACAGCAACGCCTGCCCCCATCGCTTCATCCGCTTCCCACAAGGCAAACACCGTCGAGGAGCTGTTTTCCTCGCAGTCCCTGGACAAGCCGCTGCTCACCATCGCAACCACCCTCATCCAGACCGAGGTGATTGCGCCGGCCCGTCTCCATCCTAGGACCGGACGAAGATGCTCATCCAAGAGAACACACTACGCGTCCTCAACTCCTTCTACCCCTTCATGCGGACGGTCGTCTTTTCCAAGACCACCATCGAGCTGGCGGGCGTGACGGACCACCTTCTCTACCAGAGCTCCTTCAAGCAGGCGCCCGGCACTGGGATGAGCCGTAGCACCAACCCCTACGGCACGCCCTTCTTCAAAGACATGATGATCCACCTGGAGCGCACCTACGCCAGCCCCTTCTACGGCTTCTGCAACGGCGACGTGCTCTTCCACTCCTCGCTGCTTCCCGCCCTGCAGGAGATCCAGCGCAACATCGCGCTGAAGACGCTGCTCCCCACCGCAGGCGGCTTCCTCGCCTCTTCACCGTAGGTGTTCATCGTGGGCCGGCGCGTGAACTACGACCTCGGCAACATCCAGCCGATTCCGCAGCCGCTCGACCAGCAGGACGCCTTCATCGAGACGCTGGGCGCGCGCGGGTACCTCTTCCAGACGGACGCCGAGGACTACTTCATTTTCACCAAGGGCTCCGTGCCGTGGTCGCAGCTGCAGGACGTGGTGATCGGGCGGCCCGGCTACGACAACTACCTGGTGAACTACTTCTACTACCACCCGACGGTGGCGTCGCTGATCGACAGCACCAACGCCGGTGGGGGTAGGCCGCGGGCGTGAGGCGTAGTGCTGTGCGTGCACCAGACGGACAAAGACGGCAGCAAGGCGGGCTTCCGCGACAACCCCGACCGCAACTGGAACCTGCGGCTGATCGGCACGCAGTGGTACATGGGCCGCACGGAGTTCGCGCCGTTCATGCTGGGTGGGAGAGGCGGCGTGCGGTGAGGCGTAGAGCGGACGGCGGCGAGTCGCTTCCTGCTGACGCGGCGACAGGCGGGGCGGATGGTGTGCGACGACGCGTACACGCAGCAGGAGCTGGAGGTGCTGCGGGAGTTCATCAAGCCGTCGATGGTGTGTCTGCAGTACCTCCACCGCAGCACCTGCGGGACGCTGCTGCCGCTGTGCAAGGAGGTGTACGTGGTGCTGTGGCACGGGCAGTTCGTGAAGTGGGAGCAGTGGAGGGAGGTGAGGCGTAGCATGCAGCGGAAGCTGTGGGAGAAGGAGTCGCGGATGCACATCGTGCCCGGAGTGGGAACGGAATCGTGGGGATCGATGGGGCGGATGACGCCTAGAAGACTCCCCATCCAGTCGCAGCAGTCTTTCTCCTCCTACGTGAAGGCCGCGACCACGCAGAACATCAAGTACGACGTGGTGATCAACGACGGCCATGTGAAGCCACAAGTGGCGCTGGCTGTGAAGAGCGAGCTCCCTCTCGGAGGCCACATGATTGTGTTTGACACGGCGCGGCCGGATAAGAAGCATTACGAGATCATTTCGCAGTTCTACCATCTTGTGAAGGAGTGAGGGCTGGAGAGGGAGTTGATCCTAGCTATCCGGCGTCGGTGATTGTGGGGCAGGAGTTTTCGGGAATTCGCGTGTACAGGAAGGATGATGAAGCAAGGCTCAGTCCGCTTCCTAGTTGGTGGTGATTGTGTGTTTGTTGTTACGTGTAACGACCACGGTGTGTTGGAACAAACAAAGCACCTACAAATGGGTGAGATATGGAGGCACCACAGGGGTTAGGGCTTTTGGGAAGCTGCCTGAGATGTACTATGTACTCTAGCGTCTGGCGTGCACTCGATGTAGACCTGCGCCACGAGAAAACCTCGCGAAGCAAATGGAGTCTCCACTGATCGAAAGACATCCCCATGAGTAGCACGCGGGCGTTGCCAGTCACGACACTTACCTTCGAGGCAAAAACAGGCACGGTAGAAGGAAAGAATGAGTGGTGAAGGAGCGGATGAAACGCCCTTGGGCGTGGCAAAACGATGCCCGACGAGAAAGGGTGCGGATCGGTTGGATAGGGTGAGATGTTCCCAGAAAAGGGAAAAGGAGACGAGATGATGAATGAGTGCGATTTGAAGCTATTAGTAACGGTTATGAGAGGAGAGGAGTGAAAGCAATCCATAGCAAGAAGGCGGGAGGAAACGAAGAGAAGCGCGGGTTTTGAATCGGCAGAAGAGTGTATCGGGGATGAATGTTTTGGGCGAAAAGAAGATTGCGGAGCAGAGCAGGAGCGTGGGTGCTTTCATTTCCTTCTACCCCGTGGAGGACCTCGATTCGGTTCCCGCTGAGATTTCGATAGACACATTTGAAGCATATGCAAAGTACCGTGCGGAGCGTAGGAATTGGAGAGCGCAGGGCTGAAAACGTAGTGTACATGGCAATTGACCAGGGAAAGCTGGATTTGAAAGAGAGCTCGCAGAGCGACGATTTCGAAATGCGCAGTCTGGCTTCCGTGGATCAGCAGTCTCGCGTGGGAGCCGCTTGGGAATGGTGAGGCCTAGGAGAGAGATATCATTTCCCACTTTATCATGAGGGCCGCCTTCTCTACAAACGCATCGGACAGGATGAAATTCATCGAGCGAGAGGTCCATCTCTTTTCGTAGGCACGATACACTCGTTTGACGCGTAGATATCGCTTGAAGCTCTTTGCGAAGGACGATTCCCTGCTGGACCTGTTCGGCATCAAGGTGAATACTGTGCGCTACGAGGATATGAAGGAACTGTTCACCGACCCGACCTACCTCGAAAAGGGCGATTACTTCTCCGTGCCCTTCGAGAAGGCCCTTCCCTTCGTGAGTGACATCAGCATCGGCTGACGGACTAGCTGTCTTCCCGCGATTTGCTATTGAAGAACGGAGTAGCCTACATTTCGCTGGAGCGCGTGAGGAAGTACACGATCTCCCTATTCGAAGAGGAATTGCGCGAAGGCATCGAGGATTTTGCGTCGCGCAAGCACGTGTTTAGCGACGAACGGTACGAGGAATCGCTGAAAGCGCTCACCAACATCGTCATTCCGGGTCCTTCCGTTCACCCATAGTATGTGCAGGAAGAGAGCGTGTCGGACACGACACTCACAGCGGCGTCTATTCCAAAGGCATCTGCGCTGTGTTCGCCTCACCGGTAGATCGCGCGGCAATCCTTCCCGCTCTGCATGATGTCCATGTACAAGCGACTCTGCGACACGAGCCATCTCTTCTACGACGGGCGCGAGCAGCTGGGACGTTTCCTGCGCGGCATCGGCCTGAGCATGGAGGGAAGTCTGGAATTCTTCCAGAACCAGTTCACGCGGAAGATCTCCATCGACAAGTTCAACAAGGAGTACGCATACAACATCCGGTACATGTACGGAAAGGAGGGAAGGAGAGTGCCGCTTCCGCCCCATCCATGCAGCGTCCTCATCAAGACGCGGCCTTCAGGCGAGCAGTGTCACGGCTGTCCCTTCGCGTACATGCGAGACACGGAATTGCAGGGATTGCTGAGAAGTCTCCATGTGGACTTGGAGCACACGTCGCACATCGTGCAGTATGCGCGAGACCACAACATCGAGGTGAGATTGCGCGATGGGAGTGATGGGTAGAAGGCGTGTCGCGAGTACTTCTTGGCGCTGCATCCCGGTTATCCGGATGAGGGAGTCGGTGTATATGATTGAGGTGAGGACTAGGTGGCAATGCATCCGGTGATGTGGTACAACAAGAGCAGAAAGTACTACGAGGAGAAGGAAAAGGAGAAGAAGTGTTCTGTTTGTTGCAAAGCCCGAATCCCTGTCATTATCCTTTTCAAGATGAGTTCAACTGAGGCTGGAGCGAGGGGAGAGGAGCACGATTACCGGATGGAGCTACGCAACGCCTATTACACGACGCGAGCGACGGCGCGCTGTCTGGCCGTGGATCTGCTGGAGCACTACAGGGCGTTTTTGGCGCACACGCCGAAGGTGTCGAAGAAGGACAAAGCCATGCTACGTGCGCATTCGTTCGCTGTGTGACGGATAGAGCAGGTGTATTTCGAATACCAGTCGTTGCTGGATCACGATGTGAATTTCGCCCTCCAGAGACAGTTGATGCTCCAATCGGGCGCCTCTCCCTTTTCCCGCAAATCGCTCCTCGCGCTGAGAGAGGTGATCGACAAATATGCGAGTGGCATTAACTATTTCTGCTGATTCACAGAGTACCGCTCCCTGCCCAAGGTGGTGGATGACGGAGTGGAGATGGAAGTGTACCCGAACGAGGGTCTCGAAATGCAGCTCAACGAGGAGGAAATGGTGGGACGAGGCGAGAGGAGTGATGCGCAGTTCAAAGTGGAGGATTTCATCATGGCGTGCAAGCCCAAGCTGGAGGAACTGGAGGAGAAGAAGGAGCGACTGTACCTGATCTTTGATCGTGTCGTGTGCTTGAACAAGGAGTTCGAGGACATTTCGGAGGCGGAGGCGTGCGTCTGCGTGAAGGCCATCCGCATGCTGCACGAGCTGCCCTCCTGGAACACAACAGAAATGAAGCGGGAATCCCTCTGCTGGCACTTCAAAAAGGCCATCGAGATGTTCTACGGAGTGATTGATTGCTGCTTGCGTAATCCATAGGACGGGGAGAACTACCGTCTTCCTCACGTCCCCACGGAGTTCGCACAGGACTTGGAGAAGAGCGAAAAGCAGAGTGGTTGATGGTGGTTGGAGTGATATATAGTGCGTAAGGCCGTCCGCACCATGAACCACCCGGTCGATTACACATGCTTCTCCACCGAGGCTCCGGTGAAGGAGCCGTCGTCCTGCTGCGGCCTACGCGTGCGCTGCGACGACGTGCTGTGGGAGTTCCAGCCGTTCAACAACGTGCGGTGCGTGTGCTTCCCGCCGGGCAATCGCAGCGACGCGAAGTACGAGCCGCTGCTGGGACGGTACGAGGGGAAGTACGTGGTGGTGGATAGCACGTTCGCCAACTCGGCCTGCGCGAAGAAGAGGGAAATGGAGGCCGATTCGCTGGAGTACACGGTCAGCGACGACGAAGAGTTCGAAAGGGAGCGCCGCTTTGAGAGGGATGCGATGGTTTCCGAGGAGGAAGACGACGGCGTTGAGAATGACGTTTTTGAGCAATAACATTCTGTTGGCGATGTGCGCAACGAAGCTCCGTTCCATATGTGTAGTCTTGCGCTCTGTTTGGTTGATAATCACCCTCCCCTCCAACGGTTCTCTTCTTCAGTCTGTAACTTCCTCCTTTGATGCTCCATCCATTAGCACCAAAAAGACTTGAATTGATCCACCTCCGAGGAGTTTCATTGGTTCACTGGCTTTGGTTTTACGTGGCGCAGAAAGCAGATTGTGATTCCATTCTGTGAATAGACCCGGATTCGTATCATTGATGGAGGCAATTCTTGATTTTTCCCAGCCCTTCAATACTGCATTGCTGGACGAGATTATCTCGGCATTCTACAATGTGCGCGATCCGCAGGTATGGAACTGACTGGTGGTGAAATGATCCGATTAGCAGCAGAAGGCAGGCCAAGTGCTTTACGCGCTGAAGGAGGATAATCGTTCCTGGGCTGCAGCGGACAAAATCATCGAGAATTGCAAGGATCCTCGCAGTATATTCTTTGGCTTGATCGTGGGGACTGCCGAATTGGACTGACGGATAGCTGCTGGAAGAAATGGTCCAGCAGAGATGGACGGTGATTCCCCCGGAGCAGCGCGAGTCCGTTAAGAATTACACTCTGTCAAAGGTGATGTCCGTAAGCACTATGTAACTCTGACTCACCGCGCAGTACTCGAGCTCGATGGAATCGATCCAGAACAACGAGGATTTGCTCCACAAGTGGGACATCATCCTAGTGGAGATCTTCAAGAAAGAATGGCCCCAGAACTGGACCAGCTTCGTCCACGACCTCGTTACGTCGGCGCTCGAGAGCGAGAGCCGTTGTCGGAACAGCATCTTCATTCTGAAGATTGTGGTGGAGGACGTGGCTCTTTTTTCTGCCACTGACAAGTAGGTGTTCCAGTTCAGCGACACGACGCTGACGTCTCAGTTTAGTTCCCAGATTCAGACCGCATTGAAGAATGACATGCTGGAGGTGTACAACGTGCCTTCTCCCCAACCACATAATGCATAGCTCTGCACGCAAGTGCTGGTGAACACACAGGTGGTGTCGCTGCTGCTGGACACAATCGACATCATCCGGCTGATCATCAAGTATCTTCCCAACGAGTGCGTGTTCAGCTACGAGCTGGTAGACGTGCTTCTCAAGTTCATCACGCTGGACCCGTTCCGCACGGCTGCTATGGCCTGTCTCCACGAGATCTTATGCCACCCAAGCAGTTCTCGCTTCCCGTCGCTGGTGTCTCAGAGTCTGCGCCGCTTCCTGGATTACATGGTGCCGTTCCGGCGGGGCGCTGAGGCGTAGAAGGGCTATGTGAATATCGAAATGGACCTGAAGGCGCTGTGGCCGACGCTGCCGGGCGAGCTGACGGACTTCATCAACGAGCTGACGCTGTTCCTGACGAGCGTGTGCCGCCAGCACCGCGAGCTGCTGGAGGCCAACGCGGAGTTCTACGTGCAGCTGTGCGAGTACATTTTGTTTTTGACGCGCTGCCCCGACCGCGAGGTGCTGAAGCTGTGCATGGACTTCTGGAAGACGTGGGCGCACTCCATCTACGACCGCTTCAAGAAGAACGCTGTGGGAGCGGTGAGAGGGCGTGAGGATCAGAACGGCGTGGTGCCGCGTAACGTGGACCAGCCGGAGGGCCCGTACACGGGGCTGACGCAGCAGGTGATCGACATCACGGTGCAGCGCATGAGCCGGCCGGAGGAGGTGATGGTGATGGAGAACGAGGACGGCGAGGTGGTGCGCGTAGAGACGAAGGACACGGACGGCATCGCGCTGTACAAGACGATGAAGGAGTGCCTGGTGATGCTGGTGAGTGTGGACTACACCATCACCGAAGCGATCTTTATGAACTACCTTGACATTCAAGTGTTTGTTGGCGGCGGGCTTCATCGTAGATGCAGCTGTCCGCGCAGGAGCCCTTCCGCAACTCGCTGCAGCCGCTGATCTGGTCCATCGGGTCGATCAGCGGCGTGCTGAGCGAGGCGGACGAGCGTCGTCTGCTCATGACGACCATTTTAGATTTGCTGCGTCTGGTGCAGATGAAGGAGACGAAGGACGACAAGGCGGTAGTGGCGGGCTGTCTGATGTACGTGATCCAGCAGTACCCGCGGTTCCTAAAGCAGCACTTCAAGTTCCTGAAGACGGTGATCATGAAGAACTTCGAGTTCATGCACGAGAAGCACCCGGGCGTGCAGGACATGGCGTGCGACACCTTCAAGAAGATCGCCAAGAACTGCGGGAGTCAGCTGGTGGTCCCGCAGCGCGTGGACGGCGTGGAGTACCCGCCGTTCATTCAGGACATCATCGTGAAGATGGGCGCGTACATGGAGGCACTCAGCCCGCAGCAGAAGGACGTGTTCTACGAGGCGGTGGCGAGCGTGACCAAGTTCGAGCGGAACGAGGAGCGGCGCGTGGTGCTGGTGCAAAACATGATGTACTCGCTGAACGAGGCGCTGAAGGCCGTGATCAAGGCGGGCCTGGAGGACGGCGCGGCGTTCCACACGAGCGAGGCACTGCAGACGGTGCGGAACGTGCTGCGGTACAACCGTGTGGTGTGCGCGGTGGTGGGCAACGACTTCACGTCGCAGCTGGTGGGGTACTTCCAGGACTTCGTGGACCTGTTCGTGCTGTACGCGCAGACGGTGGTGGCGGCGGTGCGCGAGAAGGGCGAGGTGGCGACGGGCTACCAGCAGACACGGCAGGAGATCATCATCAAACGCGAGGTGATCCGCATCGTGCAGACCTTCCTGGAGACCTACAAGCAGCGCGGCGACGCGAGCGGGTCGATCGTAGACCTGAAGCAGTTGTGCGGCAAGTTCCTGCCGGTGCTGCTGAAGGACTTCAGCGAGGCGCCCGACTGCGTGAAGGAGCCGGCGACGCTGCAGTTCTTGGCGGTGATGATCGAGAAGCTGAGGGTGGGCGTGGGGTGTGGGAGTGAGTCATAGGAGGGCTGTCAGGAGTTCATTCCTGATCTGCTGAATTCGGTGTATCTGTCGTCGTTGAGTCTGATCACGGTGGACCGGTTGAAGTACTCGGAGCTGTGTCTGTCGTTCTTCAAGATGATGGAGAATTTGTCGCGGTTCGCGTTCCAGTTCGTGTTTGACTTCTCGGAGGACAAGCAGAAGATGCTGGTGGACAGCATCATTTGGGGATATATGGACACGGAGCGCCGCATTTACGAATGCAGCCTGGACACCATGATCACCATCGTCAACTCGGTGCGCGCCAGCAACGACGCGTTCAAGCAGCCGTTCTATCACTCCTTCCTCGTGTACATCATGACCCACACCTTGTAGCGGCAGCCCGTCTTCTCACCCATAGGGACTGTCTCACGGACAAGATGCACATCCCCGCGCTGGCGCAAATCACCGCGCTGCTGAAGATCTTGTTCTCCATCCTGATGTCGCAGGAGGTGACGCAGCCGCTGCTGCCCTCCTGTTCCTCCTCCTTCCAGAACGGTGTGGAGGTGTGTCACTATCTCGCAGACTACCTGATTCAGAAGTTCCCCACGTGCGCGCCTGACGTGGTGAACGGGTACGTGCTGGCGCTGAGCAGTTCGGTGAACAAGACGGAGAACGAGTTCAAGGTGATCAACCGCGACTTCCTGATCCAGCTGAAGGCGGTCACCAACGCGAACTACGACCTGTTCGCCGACGAGAAGGAGCGGAAGAAGCAGGAGGAGGCGGCGGCGGACCTGGAGCGAAGGAAGCAGATTCCGGGACTCGTTTCCGCCAACGAGATGCCCACTGATTTTGATGAATTGTTGGGTGTTTGTTGGAGAGTGTGTGGGGAGTTGGTGGAGGAGACAGCACATCAGAGAAAGAGAGTCTCTTGTGAAGAGCGAGTGAAAAGAAACAGGGGAATTGAAAATGTCAATCTCATCATCGCTACTATCAAACGCGCTGCTCTGGTTGTCGGGGAAGATGCGCAGATGCTCCACATCGATGCTCGTGTCCTTGTAGGCACGCAGCAGCGTGATGATGCTTTCCTTCAGCATGTTGCACAGAGCCTCCGTCGTCTTCGGAATGTCCACTACTCGTCGCACCCATTCATCACCCCTACAATGCTCGTAGTGCGACTTCAGGTCGATCAGACGAATCAAACACTGGCTGAGGAAATCGTTCTCATCATCCAACTCCTAGTCGTTACTCCGTAAATAATACACCTACGCGCTGCTTGTTCTCGGGAATGCAGTTGCGGCGGTTCCGCTTCAGGATAATGCTCTGCATCTTCACCATGTGCTGCTGCACGATGTGCAGGTCGTTTTCCAGCTTCGCGTTCGGGCTGGTGTAGCCTACACCTCACTTCTGGCGTTGGCGACTACGGACGTGGACATTCTCGGGGACATTCTGAACGACCTCCTCCGAGAGGTTCGGCGTGAACACATCGACGCTGCTCTCTTCAGGGAAGGAGACGCCACGGTTGCGGAGGGAGCGGTAGAGATTGCTGAAGAGCTTGTAGTCCTTGCCCATGGAGGCGAACGACAGCGCAAGCAGCTGGACCAGCGCCGCGGCCTCTTTGGCGTTTTCGGGACTCTAGGCTGAAGTGCACGAGCAAGAGTGTACCTGCTCCTCAATCGCGATCTTGAAGAGATTGTCGAGGAACTCCTTCTGGCACACCGCCTTGTGGAAACAGCCGTTGCAGTTCTTCTCCATCGTGTCAAGCAGGGCGATGGTAAGGGCCACGGTCTTGGGGTTCTTGCTCTTCAGTCGCGCGTCCATGGCGCCCACGACCTCCTTGCAAAACGCCTCTCCCCTTCGCATCACTCCCCTTTCGAGACACGCACTTTTGGTTGGCTTTGTCGCAGAGAGTGATGAACATTCCCCAGTCGGGCTCCTCGAGATCGGGATTCGTTGCATCGTACACTAACTATGCATAATCTGCTGACTTTGGGGCTGTACTTGAGACATGGTATATAGTAAAGACAAAATAACGCAGAGATTCTTTCGATTTGGCGGTTTGGAAAAGAAGAGAGCGTTTCCTTTTGCGCAATCCCCATTATTTGGAAGCACCACCCCTCGTTTTGAATCCACGTGGGCGTTTCCCCACCTATGTCGTTAGTGAAATCTGTTTACGGGGATCATTTTAAAACCATGAGCCGTGCAGAAGAACACACTGAGAGTAAATCAATCATCCCGGGCCTCGCTACGATCCTAAAAGACTACGTTGCATCCCATTACAAGACAGTGGAGTCCGACGGAATGGAATATGGGATGGAGTTTTACAAGAAACCACATGCGAACGAGTACGCACTATATGAGTTGAAGGATGGCAAATGTGAGGGAATGATTCAGGTGTACCGCTTTGGCCTGCTCCTCTACTCATGGAACGTGCATAACGGAGTGCCGGAGGGCGATGTGACGGAATACGACAACGGTTTGGCTGTACAGACCGTGAACTGGTCCTACTATCTGAAGAAGGACGATATGCGCTGTGTGCGGTTCACCCCGAACGGATCCAGCATGTCGATCGTGGATCGCTCCACGAACGTGATCGTGTATCGCGGAGACTATGACCGGAAGGGAATGGTGCGCAGTGGCTACGGCATCGTGTGCAACAAGGACACGGGAAAGGAGGAGCTGTACGGGTATTTCGAGGAGGACCGTCTGGTGCACATTTGCCAGCGCTTCCTGGAGAACGGCGTCATGGTGGAGTACGACAACAGCAAGGAGGACAACACGGCGCTCGAGCGCCAGCGGCCCGTGTACTACGGCGGGTACGCCTACAGTGAGCAGAGCGGGACGTTTGTTCGCCACGGGAAGGGTCGGCTGCTCCACGTGTTCACAGGCATGACGCAGTTCGAGGGCGTGTGGAACATGGGGATGATGGCTCAGGACGGCGTGAAGTACACGGACGGCAAGAACGACTGGCGGATCAACAACTACTCGCTGCGCGAGCTGACGGACAAGATCGCCAGCAACGTGGTGAGTGTCAACTCCTCGTCGTTGCTCGAGAAGCTATCCAGCACCGTGTCGGACCTGACAATCACGCAGGGCGGCAACGACACCCATCTCTTCTTCTCCTCGTTCCGGTGTCTGCGCACACTGGTGCTGGAGGACATGTGTTGCAGTCAGGCGAGCTTCGTTCTCTACAACCTTCCCCTGCTGAAGAAGCTGTCGATTGGGAGCCGGTGCAAGGTGACTGTGGGCGTGGCGGTGGCGTGTGATAGGTAGCAGAAGGTGCTGATCGCGGACTGCCTGCGGCTGGAGGAGTTCACTCTCGGGAGCGATTCCTTCAGTGCCGCGTCGTTCGAGATGAAGAGTGGGAGAGAGGGGAAGCGGTGATGGGTAGATCTGCCGAAGCTGAAGCAGATGGTCTTCTCTTCCAGCTCGCTGCACGACACGCAGACGTTCCTGCTGACGAAGTGCGACGAACTGGAGACGCTGACGATCGGACCCAATTGCCTGACGACGGTGCGGGAGATGACCATCAAGGACTGTCCCAAACTCAGGGACATCAGCATCCACCCCTCCTCGATCATTGGCGACGATGCGGCGGAGCAGAAGTGGAGCACGAAGCCCCCGTTCTACTACAAGAACAAGGTGACGCTCTTGAGTGGGAAAGGGGAACGAGAGTGACGCGTAGATCTCGTCTCTCTCCACAGTATCCAGGTCCAGGAATCAGTGCGGTCCCAAAAAGGCGGATTCGTATGTCAAAACCAGGGCCTATTCGGTAATCCATATAATAAAGGAGGATTCGGTGGAAGGAACGATTCCTCCTCTTTCGAGCGCATTGGCTGGTTCCTGCAGCAGAACCTTCCTCTGCTGTCTGTAGTGAACGTGCCAAGAACCGCCTTTGCCGATGTGTACAATCTTGCGGGAGATGGTGCGATCGACAGCACGGATTGATTCGTAGAGGAGTCGCAGCTCAGTTCCCTGATCAAATCGCAGACAAATCACAAACAGAATTCGTGTGTTTGTTGTCCCAATTCTATACGGGACGGCCCGATTGAAATGGATTAGGGCCGGTAGCCATTTCGCAGAAAACCACAGCCATGGCGAAGAAAGGTGAAAAGAACGGATCCGAAAATCCTCTGTTCAACGCATACATCGAGGTCTCGATGAAAAGAGAGTGCGGGATCGCGTTTTCGGTTCATCGTGTAGCGAAAAGGGAGCCGTCGTGCCGTACGTGTCCGCGCAGTATCCCGAAAACAGCACAAAGTCGCTTCCCGGAGATCTCCCCTACTTCATGACTCCCGACTACAACGAAATCAAGCCGATGAGCGTTTACGAGCCGTAGGTCCTGCGCTCCAATCTTTAATCCGTAGTCAGGAGTACACCGTCGTGCTGACCGGCGACAGCGGCGAGCGCCTGTACGGCTTCTGCCGTCGCTACCTCCCGGAGGGAGTGGGTGGCCGCTATGACGTGGGCGAGCGCCTCCCCCAGGTGATTTGCTACGTGACCAGCCGGTTTGCCCTCCAATAGGAGTTACGAGCGTAGTCCGTACTTCACAATCTTCTCCCACCTGCTGAAGATCACGCAGACCATGACGCGTCTGGAGTCGGACAAGGTGCTGGGCTTCGTGCAGGAGTGCCGCGAGGTGGCCATTCCCGAGCCGAACGAGACCTTCCACATCGGCGAGTACGAGTTCGTGCGTCCGCGCGACATGGACGCTCCGCTCATCGATGTGAAGCTGGCGCCGCTGGTGTCCCGCTTCGACGTGAAGAGCCTCATCCTGCTGCTCAGCGCGCTGATGTGCGAGAAGCGCATCATCTTCATCGGCGATGATCTCAGCACGCTGTCCGAGTGCATCCACGCCGCCGTCGCCATCCTGTGCTCGCCTCTCCACCCCGTCACGCGTAGCTGCCCCTTCTCCTGGCATCACATCTTCATCCCCATCGTGCCCGCGTCGCTGCTCTCCTACGTCACGGCGCCCATGCCCTTCCTCGTCGGCATCAAGCGCACGCTCCAGCCCACCATGGAGAAGCTGCCCATGGAGGCGGTAGGCGCCGCGGCGGCCGCTGAAGCGTAGTGCGTGTACATCGACGTGGACAACGGAACGGTGGCGTACAGCGAGAGCGACCCGATCATCGACCTGTACCCAAAGACGCTGCCGACGAGCGGCTCGATGGGCGGCGTAGGCAAGGGCGTGTCGACGGTGGGCGGTGGTGGCGGGCGTGAGGCGTAGCTGGAGAAGAAGATGGGCGTGGACATGTCGAGCGTGCGGTCGACGATCAGCGTGCTGTCGCGCGCGGGCCACAAGGCGCGCGAGACCCTTCAGGGCGCGGACCCCGTGGACTTTTTGGTGCGCGCGCTGAAGTGGGTGCAGTGAAGAAGGGTGAGGGGTAGCTATGCGAAGCAGATCGCGGTGGGCCGCACGGTGCTGGAGGAGAGCCGTCTGTTCTACTCGTTCCTGTCGTTCTTCGTGTCGGTGTTCGGCTGCTACAGCCAGTTCTTCACGAAGAGCAAGGAGAAGGAGACGCAGGGCGAGCTTGTGTTCGACAATGAGGCGTACCTGGAGAACTTCTCGAAGCACGTGAAGGGCCCGATCAACGAGGTGCTGAAGGAGTTCCCACACTCGCAGATGTTCGAGCGCTTCATCGAGCGGCGCCTGCAGGTGGAGCAGAAGATGCTGCGGCCGCAGGACCTGCAGGAGGGCCTGTTCGAGAAGCTGGCGGTGATGACGGACGGCACGTTCAGCCCCACGGTGGTGAAGGACAAGGTGAACAAAATGTGGGGGTCGTGGGGGCGTGTGAGGCGTAGCAAGGAGGACGAGAAGACGAGCAACTACCGCAACCTGATCATGGAGATCACGTCGAACAACGCCTCGCGCATCAGCGTGCCGAAGACGCTGCACACGCTGGCGGCGGCGACGTTCTCCTCCTCCAAGTGCGGTGAGATCATGGACACGCTCTGGTGGCGTTGCAACGACAGCGCGGCGGGCAACTGGAAGCACGGGCTGAAGGCGCTGCAGGCGCTGGCGTACCTGCTGGTGAGTGGCAGCGAGCGCGTGGTGAGCGAGGCCATCCAGAACATCCACCACATTTTGCCGTTCGTGATCTACGACAACAAGAGTCTGAACCAGCAGCGCATCCAGCAGAGTGGGTGTGATGTGCGCGCGTGAGGCGTAGTTCAGCTGTTCGGGCAGCGCACCTACCGCCTGCTGATGGAGACGGACCGCCTGCGACACGAGCGCGCGCGCAGCGCGGAGAAGAAGCAGGCGGCGGAGAAGGAGGAGGGCGACGAGGAGGAGGGCGAGGAGGTGCTGACGCCCGTGATCGGCGCGAAGGACGTGGAGACGACGAAGATGCTGACGCTGGACCTGATCAAGGCGGTGGACCAGACCTTCGCCGACCTGCACGCGACGCTGCGCCCCAACGAGAGCATCCTGCCGGCGGAGTGGGCGAGGAGGGGAGGCGTGAGGCGTAGGCTGAGCTGCACGCCGGTGGTGGCGGGCCTGACGACGGACGTGTTCGCGACGAAGCCGACGGGTGGGTGAAGGGCGTGGGCGTGAGGCGTAGCGACGAAGAAGAAGGCGAAGAAGCTGCTGGACCCCGAGGCGATGCTGGGCGAGAAGCCGACGCTGCAGCTGCAGAAGTCCGTGGCGAGTCTGCGCAGTGGTGACGAGGAGGAAGAGGAGGAGGAGAAGCCGAAGAAGAAGGTGATGAGAAAGGTGGTGAAGAAGGTGGTGAAGAAGAAGGCACCGGAGCCCGAGCCGGAAGAGGATCTGTTGGGAGACGCGTTTGCTGAGCCTGCGAAGGAGGCGGAGCCTGAAGAGGATTTGATGGACGCGTTTGACGAGCCCGAGCCTGAGAAGCCGAAGAAGAAGGTGGTGAAGAAGATTGTGAAGCGCGTTGTGAAGAAGAAGGCGCCCGAGCCTGAGCACGAGGAGGATCTGTTGGGAGATGCCTTTGCCGCTCCTGAACCTGTGAAGGAGGCGGAGCCTGAAGAGGACCTGCTTGGTGGCTTTGACGAGCCCGAACCTGAGAAGCCGAAGAAGAAGGTTGTAAAGAAGGTAGTGAGAAAGGTTGTCAAGAAGAAGGCGCCTGAGCCCGAGCCGGAGGAGGATTTGCTTGGTGATGCCTTTGCCGCTCCCGAGCCTGTGAAGGAGGCAGAGCCTGAGGAGGATCTCATGGACGCCGATTTTGACGAACCGGAACCGGAAAAGCCGAAGAAGAAGGTGGTCAAGAAGATTGTGAAGAAGGTGGTGAAGAAGAAGGCACCGGAGCCGGAACCTGAAGAGGATCTGCTTGGAGATGCGTTTGCCGTGCCTGAACCTGTGAAGGAGGTGGAACCCGAGGAAGATCTGATGGACGCGTTCGCCGAGCCGGAACCTGAGAAGCCAAAGAAGAAGGTGGTCAAGAAGGTAGTGAAGAAGGTGGTGAAGAAGAAGGCGCCCGAACCCGAGCCGGAAGAGGATCTGCTGGGTGATGCTTTTGGTGAGCCTGCGAAGCCCGAGTATCACCCCGAGGATGATCTGATGGCCGGATTCGATGACTTTGACATTGATTCTCCTGCTCCTCAAACCAAGGCGAAGCCGAAGAAGGCGGACGAGGACGACTTCCTGTCCTTCTAAGAATTGCGATTCGTTGTTTGTTCGGAGATGCTCGCTGTTTTGGAGGAGTTACGGGCAAATGGAAAAACGCACTTGATTCCCCTCATCCCACAGATTTGAATCCAGGCGATTCCCCATCATTTTCTTTTATTCCATGGTGTCTGTGGCTCTCTTTGTCCCCAACATTATCGGCTACGTCCGCGCTATCACCGGCATTATTGCCTTTTACTTTGCGGAATCCAATCCCCGGTGCGTTTTTGAAACGCGGGTAATTGCATAGTCTCTTCTGCCTGCTTTACTTCATAAGCTACATCCTCGATGCGTTCGACGGTGTGGCAGCGAGACATCTGGGACAGTGTTTGGTAGCACACTGCATGGTGACGAGTAGGCTCTCACTTCGGAGCCGTGCTGGATATGGTCTGCGACCGTTTCTGCACCTGCTCTCTCTATCTTGTTCTCTCCCACATCTATCCCGAGTACAAGTACCCCATCATCCTCCTGCTCATTCTCGAACTCGTTAGCCACTGGATTCAGATGTTCAGGTGGGGTTTGTTTGCATTTGTTAGCATAGCGCAACCCTCGTGGGCAAGAGCCATAAGGCGATTGACAGCGAGCGTCCTTGGATCCTGCGCTTCTACTACGTCGTTCCGTACTCCCTCTTCTTCGTCTGTCTTTTCAACGAGGTGTGGCTTGTGAGCACGTATATGCTCTACTAGTGCGTGTTGCTGTCGCTCCTCATGACTAGTATCGAGAAGGGAGTCATCGGGGCTACCTTCCGCATTTGCTGGAAGTTCTTCTTCTACTGCTTCGCACCTGTCTTTGTATTCAAGCAAATCGTGTCCCTCGTCGCTCTCTTCGATAGTGCGAAGAATGTGATTGAGTTCGACGAGGAGGAAAGAGCGCATAGCAAGAAGGAGTAGAGTGCGGCTTAGGATAACGCGTGCTGTTTGTTCCAATCATTTCGTTGTAGCATGTCCTTTCAGTTCAAGAGGAAGAGAAGGAACACGAATCTTCGAAAGAACGACGATTTGAGTTCTGAAGACGAGGTGAAGGTTGTTTCGAATGAATCGAAGAAGCCAGCGGTTTGCTTTGTGCGGATGAATAAGTCAATAGAGCAATATGCTGCTGACGCCGTCCGTGAAGCCGAAGGAGGTGGCGTTGTAATGACCGCTCTGTTGCCATCAGCAGTAGGAACATCAAGTCGGACATGTCCAATTCGACATTTCAGGCATCGGGAGGCGTGACAACGACGATGGATTATGAAGACAAAGAACAGTGCTGGTAATTCGTTTGCGTGAGAAGTAGTGACAAGATTGCGCAATTGAAGGAGCAAATCCGGAGGCAGGAGGAGGCAGAGAAGAAGGGGGAGAAGCTGGTGCTGTTTTGGTTTGCTGTTGATGCGTAGGACCCGAACGTGTATCGCGGATCTTCGGGGTACCATCAGTACATCAAGAAGACGGAGGCGCAGCTCTCTGCGAACAAGTACACCGGAACGCAGGGCCCGATCCGCTCTTCCGGTCACATTGCCATCAGCAATCGGTTTGATTACAACCCGGGTGGGAACGCGCGGCCGTTATGATGCGAAGAGATCTGCAAGGACTACAAGGAGACGGGATACTGCTCCTTCGGTGACTCGTGCAAGTTCATCCACGATCGCGGCGACTACAAGATGGGTTGGGAGATTGTTGGATTGAGGAGACGGTGTCAGGAGTAGGACCGCGACTGGGAAAAGGAGCAGGAGGAGAAGCGAAAGAAGCGCGAGCGAGGAGAGGGTTGGCGGAGGAGGCGTGACTGAGGAGTAGATGTTGACGATGATGACGAGGACAACAAATACGTGATCGAAAGCAGCGATGAGGAGGAGCTGCCATTTGCCTGCTTCATTTGCCGGAAGGAGTTCGTGAACCCTGTGGTGACGCCGTCGTGTCGGTGTTCTCTGGTGATGCGTAGCTGCGGACACTACTTCTGCGAGAAGTGCGCGATCGAGCAGTTCCGCAAGACGCCGAAGTGCTTCATTTGCGGAAAGAACACGAATGGCTGCTTCAACAAGGCGACGGAGATCATCGAGCGTCTGGAGAAGAAGCACGCGCACGACAAGGACACGGAATCGGACGACTCGTCATAGTGTGGTGTTTTTGGGAAACACAACAGCACGGAGAGGGAGAAATCGGGCGAAAGAACAAAGGAACAAAAAACCGCGGGAAAAGGAGTCCAAGTCAAATTCTTCCTGAATTCGGCATCAAATCCCTATTCAATATGGAAGTGGAAGAGGCTGGCAGCTATGATAACAATGACATGGACATGGAGGATATGAGAGAGATCACGGAGGTTTTGGACAATGGGGGCGTCTCACGCGTAGGAAGACACATGGACAGTCATCAATTCATTCTTCCTGGAGAAGGGCCTCGTGAGCCAGCAGCTGGACTCCTTCAACACGTTTTTGAACACCACGATAAAGGACCAGATCACGGACCAGTCTGCGAGAGGAATCGAGGCAATCTCGGAGGCACAGGTGGATATTGGGGCCGGATAGTGAGCGCATAGTACACAACGGCCAGCGACACGGATAACGAGAAGCTGAAAGTGACCGTGACGATGGGTAATGTGCGAGCCACGCGTCCGACCATCTCCGGAACGGGCGTGGAGCAGGGAAGCACATTGTGGCCGAGAGAGGCGAGACTGCGCAGCATCACCTACGCCACCACTATATACGTTGAAATGACACAAACCTCGGTGAAGTACACGCAGGATGGAAGCGAGGAGCCGGTGACGGCGAGCAAGACGTCGGACAGCCGCCTCTGCTCCGTCGCTTTTAATTTAATCAGTTACACATAGATTCCGGCGATGCTTCACTCGCAAGCCTGCAATCTCTACGGCATGAGCCAGGAGCGCCTGGCGAGCATCGGCGAGTGCATCTACGACCAGGGCGGCTACTTCATCATCAACGGCAACGAGAAGGTGATCATCGCGCAGGAGCGCCAGACGACGAACAAGGTGTACGTGTTCGAGAAGCACCAGCCCTCCAAGTTCTCCTGGACGGCGGAGGTGCGCAGCATCCCCGAGGGCACCAACGGGCTGGCACAGTCGCTGAAGCTGTGCATGTACGCGCACCCTTCCAAATCGCAGGTGGGCGTGGGCGTGGGACGTGAGGCGCAGGTGAAGAACAAGTACTGCATCTGGGCGGCACTGCCGCAGATCAGCGAGGGCGTGCCCATCTGCGTGGTGTTCCGCGCGCTGGGGTGTATTGAGGACCGCTCGATTCTCGAGCACATCTGTTACGTGCGCACGAGTTTGTGCGGTGAGGCGTAGAACTTCGACGACGTGGAGATGATGGAGCGCTTCCGCCCGTCGCTGATCGAGGCCTCCGAGATCCGCACGCAGAACGTGCGCACGAGTTTGTGCGGTGAGGCGTAGGACGCGCTGGACTTCATCGCGAAGCGTTGTCCGAACATGACGGGCGACGACGGCACGTGGACGAAGGCGAAGCGCATCGACTACGCGCGTCGCCTGCTGCAGAAGAACTTTTTGCCGCACATCGGGATGGAGATGGGTGCGAACAGCAGCATCAAGAAGAGCTTCTACCTGGGGTACATGGTGCACAAGCTGCTGAACTGCTCGCTGGGCCGCGCGGAGGAGGAGGACCGCGACCACATCTCGAACAAGCGCATGGACCTGGCCGGTCCGATGATCGCGCGGCTGTTCCACGGACTGCTCTACCGCTTCAGCAAGGAGCTGCGGCAGTACATGACCAAGGTGGTCAACAACAAGAAGGGGAGTTTCATCAACATATCCATCGGCGCCAAGGTGCGGGCGGCGTGGCGGCGTGACGCTTAGACGGGCATTATTACCAGCGGTCTGCAGTACTCCTTCGCCACGGGCAACTGGGGCGACCGCACGAAGGGCGCGCCGCCGGCGACGGGCGTGTCGCAGACGCTGAACCGGCTGACGTACTCGTCGACGCTGTCGAACCTGCGCCGGCTGAAGTCGCCGATCGACACGACGTCGAAGGTGACGAAGCCGCGTCTGCTGCACAGCACGCAATGGGGCATGATGTGCCCTGCCGAGACGCCCGAGGGCCAGTCGTGCGGTATTGTGAAGAACTTGGCGTTGATGTGCTATATCAGCGTAGGCAAGCCGGTGGGTGTGCGGCGCGGGCGTAAGGCGTAGCTGGACAAGATCCAGAAGATTCTGGAGAACAATGGGGTGGAAGAGCTGGAGACGATCGCGCCGTCGCTGATTCCGAAGACGACGAAGGTGTTTGTGAACGGCATTTGGCTGGGCATCCACCGCGACCCGCAGAGCATTCTGGACCGCCGCGACGACTTCGACACGGACATCTCGCTGGTGTATGACATCCAGGAGAAGGAGCTGCGCATGTGGGTGGTGTGTTCTTTGATGTGTGCTTTGATGTGTGATGAGTGATGTGATGTGATGACTGTGATGAGTGATGTGATGTGATGACTGTGATGTGATGTGATGACTGTGAAAACAGTGATGAGTGATCATCAAATGATTGTGATTATGGAACAACTAAACTCACACAACGCAGCACCGCCGACGCAGGCCGCTGCTGCCGCCCGCTGTTCGTGGTGAACCGCCAGGAGCAGAAGCTGGACATCCGCAAGGCGCACGTGAACGCGTTGCGCCAAGGCGTGCCGTTCAGCGAGCTGGTGCAGTACCGGCTGATCGAGTACGTGTCCGCGGAGGAGGAGGAGTATTGCATGATCGCCATGGACCTGAAATCCATGCACGCCGCCGTGGCCAACCACTCCTGCACCACCTACACGCACTGCGAGATCCATCCGTCGATGATCCTGGGCGTGTGCGCATCGATCATCCCCTTCCCCGACCACAACCAATCGCCGCGTAACACCTACCAGTCCTCCATGGGCAAGCAGGCCATGGGCATCTATGTCAGCAACTTCCGCCAGCGCATGGACACCACCGCGCACGTGCTCTCCTACCCGCAGCGCCCGTTGGTCACCACCAAGGCCATGTCCTACGTGCGGTTCAAGGAGCTGCCCGCCGGCTGCAACTGCGTGGTGGCCATCTGCTGCTACTCGGGCTACAACCAGGAGGACTCGCTGATCGTCAACCGCAGCGCCATCGAGCGCGGGCTGTTCCGCTCCATCTTCTACCGCACCTACGCCGACAAGGAGGTGCGCCAGGACACGTCCTCCCCCAACCGCAGCAACGAGGTGGTGATGGGCAATGAGCGCTTCTGCCGGCCGCTCAGCGAGCGGTGCATCATGGGCAAGGACAGCGGGCTGTACGCGCACCTGGACGAGGACGGTTTGGCGCTGCCGGTGGGCGTGCGCGTGGGCGGTGAGGACTAGGGCTCGGCAGTGACGGGCGACTCGATCCTGATCGGCAAGGTCACGCCGACGGGCGAGGTGAACACCAAGGGCAGCGCGAGCCTGAAGGACAGCAGCACGGGCCTGCGCCACGCGGAGCGCGGCACGGTGGACGAGGTGATGCTGACGACGAACGACAAGGGCTATCGCTTCGTGAAGGTGAAGGTGCGATCGGTGCGCATTCCGCAGATCGGCGACAAGCTGTCTTCGCGCCACGGCCAGAAGGGCACCATCGGCATGACCTACCGGCAGGAGGACATGCCGTTCACGTGCGAGGGCATCGTGCCGGACATCATCATGAACCCGCACGCCATTCCCTCGCGTATGACCATCGGGCAGCTGATCGAGTGCTTGCTGGGCAAGGTGGCGGCCATCCAGGCGCGCGAGGGCGACGGCACGGCCTTCAGCGACGTGACGGTGGAGGACATCTCCACGCAGCTGCACCACGAGGGCTACCAGAAGCGTGGCTACGAGGTGATCTACAACGGGCACACGGGTCGTCGCATGGAGAGTCGCGTGTTCATGGGGCCCACCTTCTACCAGCGTCTGAAGCATCTAGTGGACGACAAGATCCACGCGCGCGCTCGCGGCATGAACAGCATCTTGGTATATCCTTGTCACTGCGGGAACGGGGCTCCTTCACTGCACGCGCCAGCCGCTGGAGGGCCGCGCGCGCGACGGCGGACTGCGTCTGGGCGAGATGGAGCGTGATGTGCTGGTGGCGTACGGCGCGTCGCAGCTGGTGCGCGAGCGGTTCTTCTACTCGTCGGACGCCTACGTGGTGGCGGTGTGCGACGACTGCGGACTGATGTGCACCGCGATGGACAACACATACTACTGCAAGAACTGCAACAACAGCCTGCGCGTGGGAGAAGAGATGGCGCATGAGATGTAGATCTCGCGGGTGGAGATCCCCTACGCCTGCAAGCTGCTCTTCCAGGAGCTGCTGAGCATGAATATCGCGCCGCGCATCCGCACCGGCGGCATGAGCGGCGATGGCAAGGACCGCTTCGGTCACGACGTGTGGGCATAATCTGTACGCCGTGTTTGTTGCAGAGACGCGCTGGGAGCGGTCTTCAAAGAAGAAGAATGCTCGGTGCCTGCAGAAGAATGATCAGTACTGTCGCGTCGCTGAAGATCCCAGAAATCTCAAAACGAATGGCCATCAAGTTTGTGCCCACCATCGAGGCCGGTTCGCACTTTCGGCCGCAGTCACTCCTAGCGAAGGTGGACTCGCCCATGGTTGTGAAATTCGTGACGGAGGAGAATCTCACCATCCTCAAGGCGTCTACGCTCGTAACGGTATCTGAAAGGAGTTGGCGCTCACCCCTAGAATCCCACCATCGCCATGCAGATGGAGAACCTCACCGTTGCGCCTCGCAGCATGTGCACAGTTATGATTCCCGAGTGACCGTTGCTGGAGTTGGTTTACCCGCAGCCAGACTCTGTGGAACGACAACTTCGGAAGTGTGTATAGAAACCGCCTTATGCTCGTCTCCCTCGGAAAGGAGGCGGATGTGAACCTGAACGTGCGTCTCTATGTTCGTTGTCATGTACAGACGATTCGCGAGTGCGTGAACACGGCCACGGTGTCGCTGCGCAATCTCAACCAGACGCGCGCCGTTATGGAGATCCCGAAGTGCAAGACCCTCTCCCCCGATAAGGTGGCGTCGACCATGGCGGACGTTTGCCTTCTTCCCTCTCTTCAGGGTAGATCATCGTCTGCAGCAACCACCTCGCCCACGACGGAAAGTACTTCACCTCCAAAGACAAGCAGGGAACGCTGCTGAAGGAGGTGGAGCTGTTCCCCAGCCAGATCGAGGACAAGCAGGAGAATCAGACGATCGAGCAGGCCGTGAAGTTCGGAGCCCTTCTCGGCGAGGGTGGCTCCTTCTCCTTCCATTTCACCCAAAGGAACCGTGAACGCGCGCATGTGGGCGAATGAGCAATCCAGCGAGATGAACCCGCGCACCCTGGAGCTGCTGTGCCGCGAGGTCTGCGACAAGAACAACATCGAGATCAGCGTGCTGCAAGCGCCCGACCTGCACCGCGAGAAGCTGAACCTGATCGAGGCGGTGGGCCAGGGTTCTCCCGTACCGCCGCGTCTGATCGTCATGACGTACATGTGATTGCTGTCCTTCTCCGTCACTGCTAGTGGCGACAACACCAAGCCCAAGTTCACGGGCCTCGTCGGCAAGGGCGTGTGCTTCGACGCGGGCGGTCTGAACCTCAAGCCCACCGGCTCCATCGAGGACATGCAGCTGGATATGGGCGGCGCAGCGGCGGTGCTGGGCGCGCTGGAGACTCTGGCGCGGATGAACGCGCCGGTGAACGTGGTGGCGGCGATCCCCGCGGTGGAGAACATGGTGGACGCACAGAGCTACAGACCGGGGTCGATTCTGCAGTCGTATGATGTGGAGGTGGTGGTGGCGCGTCAGAAATAGGGCCAGTTTGTGGAGGTGTGCAACACGGACGCGGAGGGCCGTCTGATCCTGGCGGACGCGATGGCGTACGTGCAGAAGAAGTACGAGTTGGAGAGCCTGGTGGACGTGTGCACGCTGACGGGCGCCATCTGCGTGGGGCTGGGCGAGTACACCGCGGGACTGTTCGGCAACTCGGGCGAGCTGGCGGCGCAGCTGATGCGCGCGGGCGCGGAGGTGAAGGAGCCCTGCTGGCCCATGCCGATTCTGAAGGAGCACGTGAACGAGATCAAGGCGTCCACGGTAGCTGATCTGCGCAGCATGGGCGCTGGGCGCTACGGTGGTGCGTGCACCGCGGCGGCATTCCTGAAGCAGTTCGTGGGGAAGGATTTGCCGTGGGCG
>ERZ827156.1666-NODE-1666-length-25366-cov-7.360436_pt1 | contig 25366 bp, 20 predicted proteins | sample MGYA00519919_ERZ827156 | MGnify/ENA primary metagenome ERZ827156 (study PRJEB31778, sample SAMEA3449269) | human gut metagenome | biome: human gut; feature: human-associated habitat; material: faeces | place: United Kingdom | collected 2010/2012 ...
TCCTCGTTGGTGTTTTTCAGTGCGGTGCGGTTCACGATCTGGTTGGGGCTGGTGCAGAAGCGCGAAGAAGAAATTGTTGGCGAGGCCCGTGCCGAAGCAGCCGCCCTGCGCGCCGCTGCTGAAGCTGATATTGCACAGGAACGCAAGAAAGCAGTCAACGACCTAAAAAATGAAATTGGCGGCATTGCTGTTGATATTGCAGGCAAGGTAGTTGAGCGCGAAATCAACGAGACGGACCACAAGGCCCTGATCGATGAATTTATCCGGAATGTGGGGGATGCCTCATGACCGAAACCGGAAAGCGTTATGGCACAAGTTTGTATGAACTGGCTGCGGAAGAGGGCCTGACCGAACGGATTCTGGCGGAGCTGGATGTTGCTGTCAACGCAATGCAGGAGCCCGGCTATCTGCGCTTGTTGATGACGCCCAGTGTCCCCAAAAAAGAGCGCTGTGCGTTGCTGGATCAGGCGTTTGCGCAGGCGCATCCGTATCTTGTCAACTTCTTAAAGATTTTGTGCGAAGCAGGCATTCTGCCAGAACTGCCTGCCTGCGCAAGAGCTTACCGTGACCGATACAACCAGGACCATAACATTTTGGAAGTTACGGCAGTATCTGCTGTTGCACTGGACGAAAGTGCCCGCAGCAGACTGCAGGAAAAATTGCAGCGTGTAACCGGCAAAACCATTACCCTGACGGAAAAAGTGGACCCCAGTGTTCTGGGCGGTCTGCGGCTGGATCTTGGCGGAACCCGCCTGGACGGCACTGTGCAGGGCCGGCTGGAACGTCTGCGCAATGAAATCAGCGGTGTGGTGATTTGATTTGCACCTGCCGCCGGATTCCACCTTCATTTTATAGATTGTGTGGTGAACCAAACAGTGCAACTGGAACCTGAACAGATTTCCCGCATTATTCGTTCCCAGATCAAATACTACCAGAATGCCATTGAGCAGACGGAGACCGGTACTGTTACGATGGTAGGCGATGGCATTGCCCGCGCCGCCGGCCTTGATAACTGTATGGCCGGTGAGCTGGTGCAGTTTGATAGTGGAACCTATGGTATGGCGCAGAATCTGGAAGAAAACAGCGTATCAATCGTTTTGCTTGGCGATGACAGCGGCATCAAAGAAGGCGGTACCATCCGCCGCACCGGCAAAGTTGTGTCGGTTCCGGTCGGTGATGCTCTGATTGGCCGCGTTGTCAACGCCCTGGGCCAGCCTATTGATGACAAAGGCCCGATTGATGCTGCCGACTATCGCGCTATTGAATCCCCGGCACCCGGCATCCTGGACCGTCAGCCCGTCAAGCAGCCTTTGCAGACCGGCATCAAGGCCATTGACTCAATGATTCCCATTGGCCGCGGCCAGCGTGAGCTGATTATCGGCGACCGCCAGACCGGTAAGACCGTGATTGCTACGGATACGATCATCAACCAAAAAGGCAAAGATGTCCTTTGCATCTATGTTGCTATTGGCCAAAAGCGTTCTACTGTGGCCTCTCTGGTTGAAAACCTCGAGAAAAACGGAGCCATGGCTTACACCACTGTAGTGTGCGCCACAGCTTCGGAGCTTTCGCCCCTGCAGTATATTGCGCCTTATGCCGGCTGCGCCATGGGCGAATACTTTATGTATCAGGGTAAGCATGTGCTTATTATCTATGATGACCTTTCCAAACATGCGGTTGCCTACCGTGCTCTGTCGCTGCTGATTCGTCGTCCGCCGGGACGCGAAGCATACCCCGGCGATGTTTTCTACCTGCACAGCCGTTTGTTGGAACGTGCCGCCAAATTGAGCGATGCAAAGGGCGGCGGCTCGCTGACAGCTCTGCCCATTATTGAAACGCAGGCTGGTGACGTTTCCGCTTATATTCCAACCAACGTCATCTCCATTACCGACGGCCAGATCTTCTTGGAAACCGAGCTGTTCCATTCCGGCATCCGCCCGGCTGTCAACCCCGGCATTTCTGTTTCCCGTGTCGGCGGCAATGCGCAGATCAAGGCGATGAAAAAGGTTGCCGGTACCTTAAAACTGGTTTACTCCCAGTACCGCGAGCTGCAGGGCTTTGCCCAGTTTGGCTCCGACCTGGATGCCGACACCAAATCTCGTCTGGCACAGGGCGAGCGCATTGTGGAAATCCTGAAGCAGGACCGCAACAGCCCAATCCCGGTAGAAAAGCAGGTTGCCATTTTGTATGCAACAGTCCACGGCTACCTGAAAGACATTGCCGTAAAGGATATCGCCGCGTACGAAAGCGCGCTGTATCAGTACCTTGATGAAAATGTAACCGCTGGCGGTGTGATGGAAGCCATCCGCACCACAGGCGATATGAAGCAGGATACCGAACAGCAGATGAAAGATGTGCTCGCCGCATTCACGGCAGACTTTATCAAAAATGCCGGATAATCACAAAATACGCCAAAGGGGGTGCTGCCGGTGGCTGGTTCCATGAAAGAAATCAAACTGCGCATCAAAAGCGTGGAAAGCACCATGCAGATTACCAAGGCCATGGAGCTGGTAGCGTCCAGCAAGCTGCGGCGCGCCAAGGAACGGGTGGAAAACAGCCGTCCCTATTTCGAAACGCTTTATGCCACGCTGTTTGATATTGCGGCTGCGGATTCTGAGTTCAGTAGCCCATATCTGGCCAAATGCGAGAAAAAGTGCTGCCTGTACATTGTAATTGCAGGTGATCGCGGCCTTGCGGGCGGCTATAACAGCAACATTTTAAAAGCCGTGGAAGCGGATGCTGAAGGGCGGGAATATTGTGTGCTGCCCATCGGCAAAAAGGCAGTGGAATACTTTGAGCGCCACAAGATCCGGATTCTGACGGATTCTTTTGCCATCGCAGGGGATATTTCGGTCAGCGACTGCTTTGAAATTTCCCGCCTTGTGTGCCAGAAGTTTCTGGAAGGCGCTTTTGATGAAATTCGCATTGCCTTTACCCAGTTTATTTCCATGCTGACCCAAACTGCAATCATTCTGCCGGTTCTCCCGTTTGATGCCGAACCGCCGGAGCCGGGCCACGAGCATCAAAGTCTGATGCTCTATGAGCCAGACAGCGCCGCCGTGTTTGATGCCATTATCCCGGAATACTTGGCCGGGGTTGTGTATGGCGCTTTGTGTGAAAGTGTTGCCAGTGAACAGGGTGCACGCCGCACTGCCATGGACTCTGCCACCAAGAACGCTGGCGAAATGATCGAGCATTTGAACCTTTATTATAACCGCGCCCGTCAGGCAGCAATCACGCAGGAAATCACCGAAATAGTGGCCGGTGCAGATGCTGAAAGCTAGGGCGCACCAGAAAAGCCGAAATTTTATCCGATTTCTTTGCCTTCAGGTATGCCTTTGGGCAATATCTGATGCAACAGTGCTGAGAGTTTTTTCAGACACACCCGGAAACAAGCCCGACAGCACGCTAAAAATTCACTCAAAGGAGTGTGTGCAATGCCAGAAAAACACATCGGTAAGGTCGTGCAGGTCATGGGACCTGTTTTGGATATCCGCTTTGCCGACGGCGAGCTGCCGGAACTGCTGAATGCGATTGAACTGCAGAACAACGGCAAACCGCTGATTGTAGAAGTTGCCCAGCATATTGGCGATAACGTGGTGCGCTGCATTGCTATGGCCGCCACCGATGGCCTTGTGCGCGGTGCCGAAGCCGTGGATACCGGCGGGCCGATCAAGGTTCCCGTTGGCGATGCGTGCCTTGGCCGTGTGTTCAACCTGCTGGGTGAACCGGTTGATGAACAGCCTGCCCCCACCGGGGTAGAGCATTGGCCCATCCACCGCCCGGCCCCTGCTTTCGATGAACAGGAATCTTCGACTGAACTGCTGGAAACCGGCATCAAGGTCGTTGACCTGATCTGCCCCTATGCAAAGGGCGGCAAAATCGGTCTGTTCGGTGGTGCCGGTGTCGGCAAAACCGTGCTGATTCAGGAACTGATTTATAACATCGCTACCGCCCATAACGGCTATTCTGTTTTTACCGGCGTTGGCGAACGCACCCGTGAGGGCAACGATCTTTACGGCGAAATGGCCGAAAGCGGCGTTTTGAGCAAGACTGCGCTGGTCTATGGCCAGATGAATGAACCGCCGGGAGCCCGTATGCGCGTGGCGCTGTCCGGTTTGACCATGGCGGAGTACTTCCGCGATGTCAAGCATCAGGATGTTCTGCTGTTCATTGATAACATCTTCCGCTTTACCCAGGCTGGCTCCGAAGTTTCGGCACTGCTGGGTCGTATGCCCTCTGCCGTTGGCTATCAGCCCACGCTGGCAACGGAAATGGGTGCACTGCAGGAACGTATTACTTCCACCCGCAAGGGTTCTATCACTTCTGTTCAGGCTGTTTATGTACCTGCGGACGACTTGACCGACCCGGCCCCTGCCACGACCTTCACCCATCTGGACGCTACCACGGTTCTGAGCCGTGATATTGCTTCTCAGGGCATTTATCCGGCTGTCGACCCGCTGGATTCTACTTCCCGCATTCTGGCCCCGGAAGTTGTCGGGCAGGAGCATTACCAGATTGCCCGCGCCGTGCAGCAGGTTTTACAGCGCTATAAGGAACTGCAGGATATCATTGCCATCATGGGCATGGATGAACTTTCGGAGGACGATAAGATCACCGTCAACCGCGCCCGTAAGGTACAGCGTTTCCTTTCACAGTCGTTCCATGTTGCGGAGCAGTTTACCGGTATGCCCGGCCAGTATGTGCCGTTGAAAGAAACCCTGCGCGGCTTCAAGATGATTTTGAACGGCGAATGTGATTCCATCCCCGAAAGCTGCTTCCTGTTTGCCGGTACGATTGATGACGTTCTGGCTAAGGCCAAGCAGCAGTAAGGAGGCAGGACCATGTCCAGTTTCCCACTTAAAATCATGACGCCGGACGGCACTGCTTTTGATGGGCAGGTACAGTCGGTGTCCTGCCGGACCATCACCGGGCAGGTTCAGTTGATGGCCCGTCACATCGATTATTGCACTGCCCTTGGCATGGGGGAGGCCCACATCACATTGGAGGATGGCACCCAGCGCAGCGCCGCCTGTATGGGCGGTATGTTGAGCATGTTTGGCGGCGAATGCCGCCTGCTGGCCACCACCTTTGAATGGGCCGATTCCATTGACAAAGAACGTGCTGAGCGCAGCAAAGCCCGCGCCGAGGAATTGCTGGCCCAGAAAAACCTGGATGCCCGTGAGCTGGAACTTGCCCAGGCCCGCTTGAAACGTGCTTTGGTGCGCAGCAATGTTGCTGCGCGTGCTCAGTTTTGATTGATCCGCTCCCGGCCGAATAAATCACAAATAAAAAGTTCCTGAAATCGCAGCAGGTTGCTGTATGGTTTCAGGAACTTTTTATTGTAAGCTTTAGGGCAATACCGCATAATTCTAAGTGCCGATACGGCGAGCGAGGTGCGGCAGATGCCAAGCCAAAAGCGCAGATAATACTGGATGTCTTATCGAGCATTTTGGCAACGCAGATGCCGTGCCGCAGCTGCCGGAGCGGTGCTTAAGCCGCAAGGCGGGAATTGTGCGGTGTTGCCTTAGCATTTACAGCAATGAGCTAAGCGAACTGTGATTAAAAGTCGGATTTGCTGTAGCATGCAGTAAATGTAGTTTTGCCCACTTGTGGGCAGCGGTACGAGTGATGCAAGTGAAGGATTTTTCGGTGCATCTTGAGATGCGTTCCGGTATAAAGCCCTTCTAGGGCTTACTCAAGCCTCCGGCTTAGCCGGGAATTATGACTTTTGGGATAGTCCCAAACCCTTTTGAACTTAATCGTTCCCTTTACCCGACATGCGGAAATACAGCCCAATAGCCAACAGCAGAGACAAGACATCCGCCACAGGCTGTGCCCAGATCAGTCCTGTTTCGTGAAAGATCGCCCCAAGGATGAACATAGACGGAATGTAGATCAGCCCCTGACGGGAGATATTGACAATCAGGGATTCCGTCGCTGCGCCGCGGGCTTGCAGCGCATTGGTCAGCACATACCCTTGAAGATTTGTACGGTCTGACTGTTAGTAAATCAGACGGAGAAATCCGTCTGAAAGTCGATACTTCCAAAGGCAAAGACCGCTCACGAACTCCGGAAAATGCTGTATGCCTGGAAAGCGCAGGCTGACAAGCTATCCTCCGAGGAAATCAGTAAAGACAAATACGATGAGTGGCGTTACCATTACCCGGAGTTTGATACCACGCAAATCTGGGCGAAAGTACCATCGCAGGCACTTAGCGACGCGCTGGTCTAATGTTCCAAGACCAGCTCAAACCAGATAAATAAAGACGACAAAAAGCCCTTAGCTATGAGTTTTACCCACAGCTAAGGGCTTTCTAAATAAATAATATGGATTTACTTGTTGCACAACCACCTATCAATCATTCTCTAACCCCAAAACCACTGGCTTACAAGAATAATAGCTCTCATGCAACCGTTATCAAATTGTTATCAAAAGACTTCTTGAAGTGCCTCAAACCCGCATAAACACTGGATTTTTAAAGCATTTCAAATTATTCAAACTCGATCGTTGCTGGCGGCTTGGTGGTATAGTCGAACAGAACACGGTTGATATGCTTTACTTCGTTTACGATGCGGTTTGCTGCGGTGGTAATGGTTTCGGTGGGCAGCAGGGTAACTTCCGCGGTCATAAAGTCGGTCGTGGTCACAGCGCGCAGGGCGATGGCGTAATCATAGGTGCGCTCATCACCCATAACACCAACGCTGCGCATGTTGGTCAGCGCGGCAAAATACTGGCTGGGGCGCTGAGCGGCGGGCAGCTTATCCACTTCCTCGCGCCAGATTGCATCAGCATCCTGTACAATGGCAACCTTTTCCTGGGTGATATCGCCGATAATGCGGATGGCAAGGCCGGGGCCGGGGAACGGCTGGCGGGCGACCAGATATTCAGGCAAGCCCAGTTCACGGCCAGCCTGGCGGACTTCATCCTTGAACAGGTCGCGCAGCGGCTCCACAATTTCCTTAAAGTCTACATAATCCGGCAAGCCGCCAACATTGTGGTGGCTCTTGATGGTAGCAGATTCACCGCCCAGGCCGCTTTCCACAACGTCCGGGTAGATGGTGCCCTGTGCCAAAAAGTCTACAGCACCGATCTTCTTGGCCTCGTCCTCAAACACACGGATGAACTCTTCGCCAATGATTTTACGCTTGCGCTCCGGCTCGGTAACACCGGCCAGCTTGCTGTAAAAACGTTCGCGGGCGTCCACGCAGACAAAGTTGATGTCGAACTGGCCGCCCTCGCCGAACACTTCGCAAACCTGCTCACGTTCGTTCTTGCGCAGCAGGCCGTGGTCAACAAACACGCAGGTTAACTGCTTACCAATGGCCTTTGCCAGCATGGCAGCACATACGCTGGAATCCACACCACCGGAAAGAGCGCACAGCACCTTGCCATTGCCGATCTTCTCGCGCAGGGCGTTCACGCTATGCTCCACAAAGGAGTCCATCTTCCAGGTACCGGCACAGCCGCAAACTTTGTAAACAAAGTTATGCAGAATCTTAGTACCGTTTTCGGTATGCAGCACTTCCGGGTGGAACTGCACACAGTACAGGCCACGGGCGGCATCCTGTGCAGCGGCAACCGGGCAGTTGGGGGTGTGGGCAATAATATCAAAGCCGGGGGCAGCCTGCTCGATATAGTCATTATGGCTCATCCAGCAAACATTCTGGTTCGGCAGGCCGTCAAACAGCGGGCTGGTGGTATCCAGATCCACAACCGTCTTGCCATATTCGCGTTCCGGAGCCTTGCAAACCTTACCGCCCAGCATATGCATCATCAGCTGGCTGCCATAGCAGATGCCCAGTACCGGAACACCCCAAGTATATATTTCGGGATCGATGGTAGGGGAATCCGGCAGGTAAGCGCTGTTGGGACCACCGGTAAAGATAATGCCCTTCGGATTTTTGGCCTTGATTTTGGCCAGGTCAGTACGGTAAGAATAAATTTCGCAATAAACGTTGCATTCACGGACACGGCGGGCGATCAGCTGGTTATACTGGCCACCAAAGTCCAACACAATGACAGTTTCCTGCTGCATGTGGTAGCTCCTTCCCAAACATCTAAATTTGCACATATAACAGCGTATACAGATATTATACCATAGCTCCCGGCAAATAGGTAGGGGGCTTGAGAAAAAAGTCGAGATTCTTCGATTCTGATTTGTCGCACAGCCGGAATCTGTTCGCTTATTCTGCATAGAATCAGATTGTCGGTCGGCGCCCCAAAGCCATAAAAATGCCGCACATCGGGCAAGGAATCGGGGCCGGTTCCTCCTTCCAATGTACAGCATGATATTTTTGCTATTGTTTTATCTTTTCCGTTATTCGCCGCTGCGCCAGGTCCACAAAAGATATTTTACATTTGTTTTCAGGTAGCGGTGGAACAGGCGCTTCGGGTCCTGCATCAATCGGTAAAGCCATTCCAGGTTGTGCTTCTGCATCCACATGGGCGCACGCTTAATGTTGCCCGCCTCATAGTCAAACGCCGCACCAACGCCGATCATCAAGGCTTGTACGCGATCCTTATGGGCGGCCATCCAGCGTTCCTGTTTGGGGGCACCAAGGCCAACCCACACAAAGTCCGGCTTTGTTGCGTTGATTTCCGCTACCGCCTGAGCGTCCTCCTGCGGGGTCATCTCGCGGAACGGTGGCGACATCATACCGGAAATCACAACACCAGGGTAGCGCTCTTCCACCTTTTTGCGCAGCAACTGCAACGTTTCCGGGGTAGAGCCATAAAAATAGTGCCGCCAGCCTTTTTCTGCGCTGACCGCCAAAACCTGCTTCATCAAATCCGGCCCCGTAACGCGCTGCGCAGCAGCATACCCCTGCCTGCGGCTGAACTGCGAAAGGGGACCGCCGTCCGGCAGCGCCATGACCGCATGGTTCTGAATATAGCGGTACTCGGCATCCTCGTGCGCCGTTACGGTGGTATGTACATTGGCCACGCAGATATATTTCCCACGCCATTGTTCCAGCTGGCTTTCCAGCAGCGTCATGGTTTTGTCCATGTCCGTTACCACAATGTTCACACCCATAATATTGCAGGTTTCCTGCATTTTCAGGTCGATCACATACAACCCGTTTACGGTATTATCCATTGTGCGGGAAGAGAGAAAGTCCGAATAGACCGGAATTACACTGACCTTAATGCCATAATTTTCTGCAATCGCGGTGATCTGCAGCAACTCGCTGCGGTTCTGGGTTTCCTCCGCAATCACAATATGGGTAATCCGGGTACTTTCCAGAATCTTATGCAGATCGGCTACTGTGCCAAGGTAATTCGGCAGTTCCACTACCGGGTTCTGCGCTGCATAGCCGGCATACTCTGCCGATACATCCTTGCCCTTTACAACATCATTATAATAGCGTAATGCCAGGTTTCCATTGCCGACCAGCAAAACGCGGGCTATAATATGGCGCCGCTTTGCATACCAAAGGCTGATCCGGTGCAGCAATAACCGCTTGATCGTAATGACCACGCTGGACAGCAGGTAATAGTAAACAAGCAGCAGGCGGGAAAACTGCGAAAGTTGGAATACATACAAAATGGTTGCTGCCAGCGCAAAGCCGCCCAGGTTTCCCAAAAGGGCTTTTACCAGTTCTCTCACTAAGCCGCGCCGCTTAAAAGTGCGGTATTCACCCTGTGCAATATAAATCAGAATGATTGCCGCTGCGTATACAAGTGCCAGCGGGCGGAAGCGGGCAACATCGACCCACCAGAACGTTTCACCCCAGGGGCTGTGCATACGTAGCAGGCTGGAAACCTCATACGCTCCCAACAGCAGGAAAAAGTCCAGAAAAGCATCCAGAATATGCAGTGTTTTTGATGTAGAATGGTTCATGATACAATTAAAAGCCGCAAAAGTATGAAGAAAGACCGTTCCCTTTGCGGCATGTGAAACGGGCTTTCTGCCACGCATGATGGCCCCGGAATATAGTAGGGCAGCAAACCGTAACTTGCAAGCCTATTATACCCAGCGTCCAAAGCGGAATTTTGGCTCAATTGGTTCTTTGATGGAAATTTCTTTGTTCAGGTAGACATCAATGGCATTTTTCTGTAAAAGTTTTGCCGTTGAACTGCTTATCTGTGCCATCCCGTCTTTCAGGTTTGGCGGGCGGGTTGTAACAGAATGGCAGTCAGAACACATCAGATGAACTAAGTTCCAATCCAGCAGTTTGTGCAGCCATTTGGCCGTATGTCCACCGCGCACCAAACCCGAAGCATTGATCTGCGCCAATGCGCCGGAGCTGACCCAGCGGTACAGCAGGGTAGGATCCTCGGTAACATAGGGGTAGCGCTCCACATGGGCCAAAATGGGAGTATACCCACGGTTTTGCACCGCAAACAGGGTATCCTCAATTCCACCAGGATGGATGCTGGTCGGGAACTCAATCAAGATATACCGCGACCCTGCAAATGCCAATTTGGAAAGATCCAGGCTGGCCAACGCTGTGGTAAAATAGACCTCTGCACCCAATTTGACGGCAAGGGGAAGTTTGCGTTCTGCCAGCTGCGCCACAACGCTGCGATAAGCCATTTTGCGCTGCTGCACAAAAGCATCCAGCGTAATGCGCTCATAATGGAAGTGCGGTGTGAACACAATGCCAACAACCCCGTCTTCCATTTCTTTCTGGATCAAGGACATGGAAACATCCAGGTTTTTGGCACCGTCATCAATGCCAGGCAAAATATGACAATGGAGATCAACCAGTTGCGAACTCATTATGCCTTACTCCGGCTCTTCTTTCCAGCTGCATCGTCATTGCTGTACCCGTAAGCATAAGAATAGTAGTAGCCATCCTTCTTACCGGTCTTTTTAACATCATATCCGTTCAGTACTACGCCAAGGATGCGGGCATTCACAGCTTCCAGGTTTTTCTTGCTCAGCTGGGCACCTTCAATGGTGGTAACACCCGGGCGTACAACCAGCAATGCCCCATCCACATACTTGCACAATACTGCAGCATCGGTAACAACAGAAACCGGCGGCGTATCTACAATAATATAATCGTATACCTGCTTCAGGGCCTCAAAGGTATTTTCCATCGCCTTCGTTGCCAACAATTCCGATGGATTCGGGGGGATAGTGCCAACAGGTAGCACCACAATGCCCAGGTCTTTGAAGTTGACCAGTGCATTGGCCAGTTGGGTACGGTCCTTGCCCGTAATGGTGTTGGTAATGCCGATATGATCACGCGGAATATGCAGGTAGCGGGAGATGGTAGACTTACGCATATCGCAGTCAACCAGCACCACACGCTTGCCACTGTCTGCCAGGGTAATCGCAAGGTTTACTGCGACGTTGCTCTTCCCTTCGCCGGGGACAGAGGCGGTAATCAGGATAGTCTTGCAATCGCTGGTTGCGGCAAGGAACTCCAGGTTGGTTCGCAGAGACTTGTAAGCTTCTGTAAACTGGAACGGTGCATCTGAGCCAACCATAAACAGCTTATGATGTTCACGCTTTTTACTCATTCCTTTTTACCTCCCTGATCATACTGCGGGATCACGCCCAGAACAGTCATATCCAGATACTTGGTAACATCTTCCTCCGTGTTGATCTTATTGTCCAGCAAAACCTGCAGCACAATAATACCAATCACCAGAACAAAACCAACCGCTGCGGCCAACATCGTGTTCTTCATAATGTTGGGGGAAACCGGCTCCGTTGCCAAAGAAGGATTGGAGATCACTTTGACAGAACCCGCTTCAACAGCCTCTTTGATCACATCCGGAGCCACTGTAATGATCTGTTCACACACCTGCCGTGCCCATTCCGGGCTGTCGCTCTGCACAGTGATCTTCATAACCTGGGTATCGTCCACAGCTGCTACGGTAACGCGCTTGTTCAGCTTAGCATAAGTCAGGTTCAGGCCCAGGTTATCAATAACCTGCTGCAGAACCGTATCACTCTTGATAATAATGCTGTAAGTAGAAACCAGCTTGGTTGCAGAATTGATCTGGTCACTGGTAACATTGGCGTTGACATCCTGCCGGGTATTGACAATCATCAGGGCAGAAGAATCATACTTTGGGGTCATCAAAAACTTAGACGCCGTAAAGCCAACCAGCGCAGCAGCCAAAGTTACAAAAATCAGTTCAAGAAGATGCTGGCGAACCGCACTTAAAATTTCTGTTAGGTCAATTACTTCATTTTCTTCATTATCCACAAAAGGCACCTCTCTAATCTCTTAATTCCTGTTTTCCAGTCAAAGATGGTTGGCCAGGTCTGCCGCTTCGGTCGGCTTTTTGACGCAAAGCACCACTCTTACAATTGGGGCCCGCAGCTGCCCCACATGCAAAATCTTAGCACGCATGTTTATGTAAAGTAGCTGTGCTTTACGGCAATTTGGCCACAGATAGCTAACATGATTTTAGCACAAATTCAGGTGTGTTTCAACCGTACATCGAAATGTCTTGATTTTTGGCAAAATACACAATTTTGTTTGCATCCCTTCCGCAAGTGATAACAATTTCTCAAAACATTTTTTACCATTGATGTATAAATTGCTCCTATTTTTCCCGTTGTTTGCTCCTGTGCAAACATATGTTAAGGCAATACCGCATAATTCTAAGTGCCGATACGGCGAGCGAGGTGCGGCAGATGCTAAGCCAAAAGCGCAGATAATACTGGATGTCTTATCGAGCATTTTGGCAACGCAGATGCCGTGCCGCAGCCGCCGAAGCGGTGCTTAAGCCGCTAGGCGGGAATTGTGCGGTGTTGCCTTAACGCTTTTGCTGCAAAGTCTGCTCTGTCCGCATTCCCGTTTCCCGGTAAAATTCATCCAATTCTCCCTGCTTTTTTGATCACACGCACTTCCTCGGGTACTGCGCAAAAACCTGGCGATTTTTTCAGTTTGCCTGCGGGTACGGCTGTCCGCTTTTTTTCCAGCGGGCGTACCTGCCTGCCCAATATATGCTGTACGCAGTCAAGCTGCAAGGCATTTACACCGCGTATTCCTACCTCAGCGTCCGCGCCACTGTGGACTTGCCGCTGCCAGAAAATTCGATCCATGCAATTTTATTTCAGCTTCGCCTCCTTGCCCAGCGCCTTCTTTTTGCACTCACTTCAAAACCGCAAAAGGACATTTATTATATCAGCTACAAGGGGAAGTTGTCAAAAAAATTGCCAAAGAGATACAAATAGGCTATAATATAAAATAAAAAATTGTGTATTGAACGGTTTTTACCCCATTTGCACCCGGAAGGAGGTGGCAAGCACGGATACTTTACAGACAAATAGTGCAACACAAACTGCTGAGATGCTCAAATTAGAGGGCGTTGTTGAGCATGTGATATACGAAAACCCGGATACCGGTTATGCCGTGTTTGAAGTGGATGCCGGTGGCACCGATATTGTGGTGGCAGGCAACGTGGGCAGCGTGGATAACGGTATGTCCATTACGGCGTATGGCTATATGGTCAACCACCCCAGCTATGGCGAACAGTTCCGTGCCGAAACCTGTGAGGCCAGCCTGCCGCAGGATACCGCGGCTTTGCTGAGCTACCTTTCCAGTGGGGTATTGCCCTATATCGGGCCTTCCACAGCAAAAAAGATTGTGGCAAAATTTGGGGCGCATACATTGAACGTCATCTCCGAAACGCCGGACAAACTCTGTGAGCTAAAAGGTATCACCCCGCAAAAGGCCGCCGCCATCTCCAACGAGTTCCGACGTATGTACGGTGTGCGGGAAGTGGTTGCCTGGATGGCCAAGTTTGGGCTTTCCGCCCAGATGGCTGTTACAGCCTACCGCGCGTTTGGCCCCGCCACGGTAGAAGCACTGAAAAAGAACCCCTACATGCTGTGCGGGGAGCCGCTGAACCTGAAATTCAGCCAGGTCGATGGTATCGCCGCCCAGCTGCAGGTAGGACAGGGAAGCGACCTGCGCATTGCCGCCGGGCTTTTGTACGCTTTGCGCCACAACGCCAACAACGGCCACACCTGCCTGCCCGCAGATAAGCTGATCGAAAGCACTGCGCGCTTTATTCGGGTGGAGCCGGATGCCGTAAAGGCCGGGCTGCAAAGCCTGTTGGAGCATGACGAAATGCGCGCCTGCACCTTTGACGGAACGAAATATATTTACCTGCCAGATCTGCTCAGCGCAGAGCAGGATATTGCTGCGCGGCTGGGGGAGCTTGCCACATTCCCGACAGAAAGCCCCAAAACGCTGGAAAGCGATATCCGCGTTTTGGAATTGACCCAAGGTTTTGAATATGCCCCTTTGCAGCGGGAAGCAATCCGCTTAGCACTCTCTTCCCGCGTAATGGTTTTGACCGGCGGTCCCGGTACCGGCAAAACCACAACGGTCAAAGCGATTCTGAATTTGTATGAAGGTATTTATGACCGGGTTGCCCTGTGTGCCCCCACCGGCCGCGCCGCCAAGCGGCTGACCGAGCTGACCGGCCACAGCGCTTCCACCATCCACCGATTGCTGGAAGTGGACTATTCTACCGGCAGCGTGCGTTTTATTCATAATGAAAAGAATCTTCTCCCGTTTGACGTTATCATTCTGGATGAGATGAGTATGGTAGATGCCAAGCTGTTCCAGGCGTTGTTGGCCGCCGCGCGTTACCACTGCCGCATTATTATGGTAGGTGATGCCGACCAGCTGCCCAGCGTTGGCCCCGGCAGTGTGCTGGGGGAGATCTTGCAGGCAGACGTTCTGCCCACCGTACGGCTGAATGAGATCTTCCGCCAGGCGCAGAAAAGCATGATTGTACAGAACGCCCACCGCATTGTGGAAGGGCAGATGCCCATAAAAGGCGGGCGGGATGATGACTTTTTCATGATCGAATCCACCGGTCTTGCCTGCCAGAGGCTGATCTGCGACCTGGTCAGTACCCGGCTGCCCAAAAGTTATGGCTATGACCCCGTGCGGGACATCCAGGTGCTTTGCCCCACCAAGGTTGGCCCCACCGGGAGCGTAGAACTGAACCGCCGCCTGCAGGCCATTTTGAACCCGCCTGCACCGGATAAGCCGCAGATCATTTGGGAGCAAAGCGGCCGTGTGCTGCGCTGTGGCGACAAGGTAATGCAGATCAAAAACGATTATGACATTCCCTATGAGCGGGACGGTGCCGAAGCCGGTGTGGGTGCCTATAACGGGGATATGGGTATTATTACTGCCGTTGACCCCGAAAGCCGTGCTGTGACGGTACAGATGGATGACCGAAAGTATATTTACGGTGCTGACCAGCTTGCCGAGCTGGAACCCGCTTACGCTGTAACAGTGCACAAAAGCCAGGGTTCTGAATTTCCGGCCGTCATTATGCCAGTGGCAGATGTACCCGCGCGCCTTTGTTACCGCAACTTGTTGTACACCGGGGTTACCCGCGCACGCCGCCTGTGCATTCTGGCGGGAACCCGGCGCACCGAGCAGGCCATGGTGGATAATGTGCGCCAGAACATGCGTTACAGCGGGCTGCGCTACCTGCTGCGCGAGGCAGTCACTCCGGCTGAAAAACGCAGATGAAACAGAGAAAACGTATATCTCTGGATTGGCTGGACCGTGGGCGAACGGCTCTGGAACCGCTGCTGGCCCTTGCCTATCCGCGGCACTGCCCGCTGTGCGGCACGGTACTTGAGCAAAGCGCCTGGAAAGCCGCCGTGTGCCGTTCCTGTATACCGGAAGCCGAGCGTCTGCGGCATCTTCCACCGCGTCTGCCTGTAACGGAGCACGCCTTTTACGCTGTCAACACCTGCGCAGCTGCCTTTTACTATGCAGACAGCGTGCGCCATGCTATCCTGCTTTGCAAGGAGAACGGCAACCCCTGGTATGCGCGAGAACTGGCGGATTTGATGGCTGTGCTGATTTTTGGCGCACAGCCCGCCCGTGCCCCAGGGTACCGCCCGATATACGAGAATCTATCCGGCATTTCGCTGTACAGCGCCATTGTTCCGGTGCCGCCGCGCGTAAAGAAGAACCGCGCGGAAAATATGCCCCTTTTGCTAGCGCAGCGCCTTGGGCGCATCCTGCACATTCCGGTCATCCAGCCGCTGTGCCTAACCCGGCAGGTTTTACCGCAAAAATCGCTGGACCAGCAAAAGCGCTTTGCCAATGTCAAGGATGCTTACGCCTGCCGTACTGGGGTTGATCTTTCCGGAATGCGGCTGCTGTTGCTGGATGATGTGATCACCACTGGTGCCACCATCTCTGCCTGCGCCAAAGCGCTATTGGAGGGTGGCGCTGTGAGTGTGGACGGCGTGTGTGTTGCAGCGACGGAACTGATGCCCAAAAGCCACGGTGCCGCCGGAACACCAAAAGAAAGCAAATAACTTTTATCTGCCGGATGGTTGATGGCAATTCACAATAGATAACAAAGTGCTGCTTCTGGCAGCAAGGAGTACCAGATAAACATGAAGCAATATGATATCGGCCTTGATCTTGGCACAACTTCCATTATCATTGCCACACAGGAACAGGGAGTTGTGTTCCATCAGCCCAGCATTGGTGCTGTTGATACCCGCAGCAGCACCATTCTGGCAGTGGGGGACAAAGCCCTGCGCATGGTGGGGCGTGTGCCTTCTTATATTGATATCATCCGCCCTTTGCGGGACGGTATTATTCAGGACCACCGCATGACAAACGAACTAATCGTGCGGTTTATCAATGAGGTATGCCGTTCGCGCATCATCAAGCCGCGCGTATCGGTCTGCGTTCCGGCAGCCATTACCGGCATTGAAGCTGACGCCGTGGTAGAAGCCGTCATGGCAGCCGGGGCACGGCAGGTTTTCCTTGTGGATGAGCCTGTCGCCGCCGCCCTTGGCGCAGGGCTGGATATCCGCAAACCCATGGGCTGCATGGTAATTGATATCGGCGGCGGCTCCACGGATATCGCCGTGATCAGCATGGGTGGGCGGGTGCGCGCCGCCAGCCTGCCGGTCGCCGGCAACGCTTTTGACCAGTGCATTGCCCAGTATGTTCAGGAAAAATTCAACATTGCCATCGGCCCTCTAACCGCCGAAGCGCTGAAAAAGCAGGTTGCCTGCTGCACCAAAAGCGAGTTTGAGGGCGTAATGGAGATCCGTGGTCATTCCTGGGAGACCAACCTGCCCGCCCGCCGCCTTGTCTATACGCGGGACCTATACCTGCCCGTGCAGGAACTGGCCGCCCGCATTGCCGCCACTGCCCGCAATGTATTGGAAAGCACCCCGCCGGAACTGGCCGCTGATGTTGCCAAGAACGGCATTCTGCTGACTGGCGGCGGCTCCATGCTGCGTGGCCTGGCTGGTTATATTGCCGGGGAGCTGCATGTGGATGTTGCCATCGCACCAGACCCCATCAACTGTGTGGCACGCGGAACCGCAGCCAGCTTAACGCTGGGCCAATACCTGACAGCCGGTTTCCGCGATGCCACCCCCAGAGCGTGGCATAACCGACTGCAATCCCCAGAAGGTTTTTCCGATTAAAGCGCAGCTTTTGTGCAGGTTGTAAAAAGTATGATTTTCTGCGGATACCTCCGCCAGCCTACTTTTCTATCCGGCAAAAGTGTGCTATACTATACAGCGTTTGCCAAAATTCCCAGCCCTGCATGGTTCCGGGCTGGTTCTGCCATATAATATAAGGACAGGTTCATTATGCCCGATACCATTACCACTGAATTTCTGGCCCTGCGGGACCGCTATATTGCTTCCTGCTTTACTAAGCTGAACCCGGTGCAGCAGCAGGCTGTGTTTACCACCGAAGGCCCGCTGCTGATCCTGGCAGGTGCAGGCTCCGGCAAAACCACCGTTCTGGTCAACCGCATTGCCAATATCATCCGTTTTGGCCGCGCCTATGGCTCCAAAGAGGTCAGCCGCCCGGTTGCGCAGAGTGATCTGGAGCAGCTGCGCACCGCCATCATGTGCGACCAGCCGGTTCCGCAGTCCCTGATGCCGCTGATGAGCGTTGCCCCGGCCCGCCCGTGGAATGTGCTGGCCATTACCTTTACCAATAAAGCCGCCGGAGAGCTGAAAGAACGCCTGAAAGCCATGCTGGGCGATACCATGGGCGGGGATGTATTTGCCTCCACTTTCCACTCTGCCTGTGTACGGATCCTGCGCCGCGATGTCGAACGCATTGGCTTCCCCGAAAGCTTTACGATTTACGATTCCGACGACCAGCAGCGTGTCATCAAGCAGATCTACAAAGAACTGATGATTGATGACAAGTTCCTGCCGGTCAAATCAGCCATCTCCCAGATCAGCGGATACAAAGATAAACTTCTTTCCGCCAAAGATGTCGCCGCCGAAGCGCCGCGCGATACCAAGGCTGCTTTGATTTCCAAAATCTATACCGCCTATTCCAACCGGCTGCGCACGGCTGGTGCCATGGACTTTGACGATCTGATTTTCCATACCGTGCAGATGCTGAAAACCGATGCCGAAGCGCGGGAATACTACCAGCAGAAGTTCCGCTATGTTGTGGTGGACGAATACCAGGATACCAGCGTGGCCCAGTTCCACCTGGTGCGCCTGCTGGCCGGTGGTTCCAACAATGTATGCGTTGTTGGCGATGACGATCAGAGCATTTATAAGTTCCGCGGTGCTACCATTGAAAATATCCTGAACTTTGAAAAAGTTTTTGCCGGGGCCAAAACCATCCGCCTGGAGCAGAACTACCGTTCCACCTCCAACATTCTGAATGCGGCCAATAGCGTTATCAAGAACAACAACGGCCGCAAGGGCAAGACCCTGTGGACCCAGAACGGCGATGGTGACAAAGTTCACCATTATACGGCGGCTTCGGAACAGGATGAGGCCAGCCATGTGGCCGAGGTTATTGGCCAAAACCTGAAAAATGGTGCTTCCTTAAAAGACCATGCCGTTTTGTACCGCATGAATGCGCAGTCCAACCCCATCGAAACTTATTTTGCCCGTGCCGGTATCCCGTACCGCATTGTGGGTGGCCAACGCTTCTTTGACCGCAAGGAAGTCAAGGATATCAACTCTTACATGGCCGTTGTGGTCAACCCGCGGGACGACGTGCGCCTGCGCCGCATCATCAATGAACCTGCACGAAAAATTGGTGCCACCACCATTGATAAGATCGGGGAACTGGCCGCCGCCAACGGCGTGCCGATGATGGAGATCATCCGGGAGGCTTCTTCTTATCCCGCACTGGGCCGTGCCGCCAGCGCGCTGAACGCGTTTTACTCCATGTACCGTGAACTGTGTGATCTTTCCGTCACCCTTCCGTTGGATGAATTTGCCGGTGAAGTGATCCGCAAGACCGGATACGAAGCCATGCTGAAAGCGCAGAAAGAAGAGGGCGAGACCCGGCTGGAAAACTTGGGCCAGTTGATTTCTTCCGTAAAGACTTATGCGGAACAGAACGGGGAAGACGCAACCCTTTCCGGTTTCCTGGAAGAAGTCGCCCTGATTGCAGACCTTGATTCCTATGATGAAGATGCTGATTCCGTTACCCTGATGACGATGCACAGCGCCAAGGGCCTTGAATTCCCGTATGTGTTTATCATTGGTATGGAGGATGGCGTTTTCCCCGGTGACCTTGCTCGCTACAGCGAGGAAGAAATGGAAGAGGAGCGCCGCCTGTGCTATGTCGGTATTACCCGCGCCAAGAAAGAGCTGTATCTTTCTTCCTCCCGCAGCCGTATGATTTTCGGCCAGACGCGCCGCAACCCGCCTTCCTGCTTTTTGGATGAGATTGACCCCAATGTGATGGACGAAACCGAAAGCCCAGAGCTTGCTTACAGCGGCGGTTTTGGCGCCGGGTACGGCAGCTACAGCACCAATGTTCCCGGCGGGCGTAGCGGATACTCCGGGGCTTCCCGCGGGTATCTGAACAGTGAATACAACCGCGGCGGCTTTGGCAGCAAGTATGCCGGCGGCTTCCAAAGTGGGTTTGCTTCCGGCGGGCACGAAAGCCCGAACTACCCCGGCGGCCGCCACACGGTCCAAAGCAGTAGCTTTGGCGCCGGGTATGGCAGTAGCCGCGTCAACCATCATTCCGGTGCTCCGGTTGCTCCGGCGGGCGGTGGCGTTACCACTGCGCCCGCCGCACCCGCACGCAAAAAGGCCGCCAACTTTGCAGCCGGGGACCTTGTGGACCACAAGGTGTTTGGCCGCGGCAAGGTGCTGAAAGTAACGCCGGTTGCGGGGGACTGTATTGTAGAAATCCAGTTTGACCGCGTTGGCATCAAAAAAACAATGGCCAATTACGCCCCGCTGACCAAGCTGACCAGCGAAGAATAAACCACTGATAAAAAAGGAAAAGAGGGAACGGGTCCATGCTTGTAACATTGATCGCCCACACCAATGACCCTGAAAAGACCATTGCCGCAGCCGCCAAGCTGTGCTATTCTGATGCACATATCGAAACCCTGCTGGATGGCCTAACACCGGAAAAGACCGCAGCCTTTTTGCAAAAGCTGAATGACTTCGGCCACGCCAGCCCCATTGAACATGCCAGCTTTACCTTTGGCATTGAGGGCGTTTCCCGCACCTTTCTGGCACAGGTCACCCGCCACCGCATTGCAAGTTTCAGTGTGCAGAGCCAGCGCTATGTGCGGCTGGAAGATTTCCGTTATGTGATTCCCCCGGAAATTGAGGCTGATCCTGCGGCCAAAGCGGCTTTTATTGATGCAATGAACGCCGATGCCAAACACTACCTGGAGCTGGTCAAAGCACTGGAAGAAAAGCATACCCACACCTTGATGGAGCAGGGCATGCCGGAAAAGACCGCCCGCGCCAAAGCCAGCAAAATGGCAAACGAGGACGCCCGCTTTGTATTGCCCAACGCCTGCGAGACAAAAATGGTAATGACCATGAACTGCCGCAGCCTGAACAACTTTTTCAACCTGCGCTGCTGCAACCGTGCCCAGTGGGAGATCCGCGCCGTTGCCGATGAAATGCTGCGCCTTGTATACCCGCTTGCGCCGCATGTTTTTGCCGCAGCTGGTCCCCGCTGCCTGGCGGGTCCCTGCCCGGAGGGCGGTATGTGCTGCGGCAAGCAGAACGCCGTGCGTGATAAATATGCAACACTGAAACAGGAGGCTGAAAACCATGGGTAAACTGATTATTTTTGAAGGCCTGGATGGTTCCGGCAAGGGCACACAGACAGAACTTGCCTGCCAGAATTTGCATAGCAAAGGGTATGACCCGCTGAAAATCAGCTTCCCAGATTATGACAGTCCGTCCTCCGCACTGGTCAAGATGTATCTTTCCGGCGAGTTCGGCCAGCGCCCGGATGACGTGAACGCTTATGCAGCTTCAACGTTTTATGCTGTTGACCGCTTTGCCAGCTACAAAACCAGGTGGGGCAATGTCTACCGCCAGAATGGGCTAATCATCTCTGACCGTTACACCACCTCCAACGCTGTTCACCAATGTTCCAAACTGCCGCCGATGCACTGGGATGGTTTTCTGGAGTGGCTGTTTGAGTTCGAGTACAAAAAGCTCGGCCTGCCTGCGCCGGATGCGGTTGTATACCTTGCGGTTGATCCCGATGTCAGCCAGCGCCTGATTGCGCAGCGCTACCACGGCGATGAAAGCAAAAAAGATATTCAGGAACGCGATACCGAATACCTGGCCCGTTCCCGCGCCGCCGCTGAATACTGCGCACGCAAGCTGGGCTGGCACCGCATTGAGTGTACCACAACGGTAGACGGCCAGAAAACCATCCGCACGCCGGAGGATATTCAGTCCGAAGTGATGGCATACCTGGAGCGGATTTTGAGCTAAAACTGTTGGCAGCAAAAGCCACACGTTGAATACGGCAAGGAGGGATAGAACATGCTTTGCAAAGCAACGGAAGCTGATTTGGAGCAGATGGTTGCGTTCCGCCGCAAAACGTATGGCGGAACCCGCCAGGATGCTTTGGACTGGCTTTGTGGAATTGTGGGGTTGGATAATATCCTGATCCTTGCCCGGGACCCGGCCCCCGGTGCAAAGCCCATCCCGGCCGCCATGATTGGTGCGGTTCCAGTGGAATGCGGGCACCACCACGGCGTATGGCTCTGCTGCATGGCAACGGACCCGTCCCTGCAGGGGCGCGGGCTGATGCCCAAACTGCTGGCAACCTGCCTGCGCGCCTTTTCCGCCAAAGGGTGTGATTTCGCTGTGGCGGCACCGCAAAGCACGCGGGCCGCAAAAGCGTTTTCCCAGCTGAATTTTCAGGGGCGCTTCCCGCTGCGCATCATCCGCAAGCCCATTGAACACAATTTGTGGGCACGAGCAGAGTTTGATAACCTGACAGTTCGCAAATTGATCGACACCCGCATGCGCTACCAGCCTGCCTGCATTGCCCTGCCGGAAAGCAGCATGAACACCATGATCACCCGGCTCTACCGCCGCGGTATGACCATTGTTTCCAACCAGCGCGGTTACGGCCTCTATTGCCAGGAAAAGGACGAGCTGCTTTTTATGGAGCTGCAGGCCGATAACGACCATTCGGCTGATATTCTGCTGCAGGCCGCGCGGGAACATACCGGTCTGGCCAAAGCACGGCTGCTGCTGGCGGAAAATCAGTTTTTGTACCTGGGCGAGGGTAAGCGCTGTGGTTACGGCATGATTTGTTACCTTGGGCAGCCGTTCCCCGTTACGGACGTTTATTTCCGCCTGTTGCTGTAAGACCGTGCATACGTGAAACAGGGCAGTTCTGCTGCCTGGTAAAGGAGATTTGGAATGAAAATCAATCGTGGTGATTCCCAGGACAAGGGCTCGCAGTCGCGCCAGGCTTATCATGCTGCGCCAGCCCCCGCACCAAAGCGCCCGGTACAGCCTGATCCTGACCCGCAGGACCTGTACGAAGATGCCGAAGGTCCAGACGAGTACGCAGAGGATGACGATGATGAACCCGTCCGCCGCCGTTTTCCCATTGGGCTTGTGGTTCTTGTTGTCATTTTGGCTATCGTCGGCATCGGCGGCTGGAAAGTGTTCCAGTTCTACGGCGAAGTTGCCGGCAACGGCGAACTCGGCCCGGAGCAGACCGTTACCATTGAACAGGGTTCCACTGTTGCAGACATCACAAACGTTTTGAAAGATGATGGCGTCATCCAGTATGACTGGCTGTTCAAGCTGTATGCCAAATACAGCGGCCGCGCTTCCGGTTTGCAGTATGGCGATTTCACCCTGCGCTCCGGCATGGATTATAACACGATCCTGAAAACCCTCAGCGTGCAGCAGGTCAAACGCAAGACCATTACCATCACATTCCCCGAAGGCTACACAGCCGTTGCTATTGCCCAGAAGATGGAAGAAAATGGCTTGTGCTCGGTGGATGATTTCCTTGCCTGCGCCAACGGCGAGGATGGTTCCGATTTCAGCCAGTATGATTTCTGGAATGCCATCCCGGATACCGAAGGCCGCCTGATGAAGTGCGAGGGCTACCTGTTCCCGGACACTTACGAGTTCTTCACCGATGACTCGGTCTATAATTACGTCAACACCTTCTATAAGGCATTCGACGCCAAAACTTCCGACCTGTGGGATACCATCAACGAAAAGGGCACCACAATGAATGATGTTGTCATTCTGGCCAGCTTTATTCAGGAAGAAGCCGGTATGCCCGCAGAAGACGCCAAGGTTTCCGCCTGCTTCCACAATCGTTTGGAATCCGATGACCCGCAGTGGGCAGAGCATAAGCTGGAATCCAATGCCAGCAGCTATATCATGAACGATAGCGACAATAACTACCTGTGGAATTCGCCCACCGCCGCTTATTACGGCTGGCCGGAACAGGGTGCTGTTCCGGATGATGTGCTTGCTCATTACGACACCTACCGCATCAGCGGCCTGCCCGCCGGTGCCATCACCAATCCCGGTATTGATGCCATTGCCGCCGCGCTGAATCCCGACCAGGAATATCTGGACGAAGGCTATTATTTCTTTGTTACCGGCAACCCGAACGGCGACCACCCTGGCGAATATTTCTATGCCAAAACGGCAGACGAACACCATCAGAACTGCATCATCGCCGGTTGGGGCTGATAAAAGCTGAACTTCACTGAACAAAGGAGCCGTTATCTTATGTTGTCCTGTCCGGAACTGCTGTCGCCTGCCGGCAACCTTGAAGCCCTGAAATATGCCGTCATGTATGGTGCCGATGCCGTATACTGCGCGCTGCCGCGCTTTGGTATGCGCGCCGCACCGGTCAACCTGACCATTGGCGAGCTTCATGATGGCTGCATTTTTGCCCATGCTCGCGGCAAAAAAGTATACCTGACCCTGAACAACCTGCCCACCAACGATGAGCTTTCCGAGCTGCCGCAGTATATCAAGGATGCGGCCGAAGCCGGGGTGGATGCCTTTATCATTGCGGACCTTGGCGTACTGAGCCTTGCCAAACAGTATGCTCCGGATGTGGATGTGCATTTTTCCACCCAGGCAGGCATCACCAATTATGCTGCTGCAACCATGGCCTACAACCTGGGCGCCAAGCGTGTGGTGCTGGCGCGCGAGCTGACCCTGACCGATATTGCCCAGATCCGCGATAACACCCCGCCGGAGCTGGAACTGGAAGCCTTTGTGCACGGCGCCATGTGCATGAGCGTTTCTGGTCGGTGCCTGCTTTCCAGCTATATGACCGGGCGCAGCGGCAACCGCGGCGAATGTGCCCAGCCCTGCCGCTGGAAATACTATCTTGTAGAAGAAAACCGCCCCGGCCAGTATATGCCCATTGGCGAAAATGAGGAAGGCAGCTACATCCTGAACGCCAACGACCTATGCACCGCACCGTTTTTGGACCTGATCTGCAAGGCTGGTGTGGATTCTCTGAAAATTGAGGGGCGCGCCAAAACGTTCTATTACGTTGCGTCCGTTACCGCCGCTTACCGCAAAGCGCTGGACCAGTACCTGGCAAACCCCGCCAGTGATACGTTTGATTTACCGGATTCCGTGCTGGATGAGCTGAACCGTACCAGCCACCGCCATTATTCACCCGGTTTCTATTTTGGCAAAGAGAAAGCCCTGCAGACGCCCAGCCATACTTATGTGCGAGATTGGGATTTCATCGGCACTGTGGATTCGTGGGAAGACGGCGTTGCCCATTGCACCCAGCGCAGCAAGTTCTGCCTGGGAGATTCGCTGGAAATTTTGCAGCCAGATGGTTCGGTCGTGCCCGTAACCCCTGAATGGATCAAAAACGCGGAAGGGGAAGCGGTGGATGCCACCCCGCACCCGATGATGCAGTATACCATTCCCTGTGCCACGCCCTTGATGCCGTACAGCCTGCTGCGGATGCAGAAAAGGCAGTAAATTTTCATTTATCTATTTGCAACAACCAAAAGCCCCACCTGCCGGATGCAAAATGTTCTGCCCGGCAGGCGGGGCTTTTTTATTTTTATTCTTTACTTTTAGGGCAATACCGCATAATTCCCGCCTAGCGGCTTAAGCACCGCTTCGGCGGCTGCGGCACGGCATCTGCG
>ERZ827156.1671-NODE-1671-length-25263-cov-16.734727_pt1 | contig 25263 bp, 21 predicted proteins | sample MGYA00519919_ERZ827156 | MGnify/ENA primary metagenome ERZ827156 (study PRJEB31778, sample SAMEA3449269) | human gut metagenome | biome: human gut; feature: human-associated habitat; material: faeces | place: United Kingdom | collected 2010/2012 ...
AAACCATAACACCCCGACGAGCCGCAGAGCCCGTCGGGGTGTTGTATTATGTATCCGGTTGATCCGCATCGGTTGCTTCCGGAGGTGTGAAGCCGTCGCGCTGCATCTGTTCGAAGCAGGCACGGAGAATCCACGCTTGCATACTTTGCCCAGCAGCAGCGGCGGCGGCGTGTATGTTGAGGGCGGCGAGTTCACCATGAACGGCAGGTCCAAAGTCACGGGAAACGCGGCGTCCGGCAACAAAAGAATCGATGGCAACGGCGGCGGCGTGTATGTTAAGGGCGGCAAGTTCGAAATGAACGGCGAGGCAACGAGTGTCAGCAACAACACGGCGACAACCAACGGCGGCGGCGTGTATGTCCTCGACAACGGCACCTTCACCATGAACAGCCGCAACGCGAGCGTCACGGACAACACGGCGGACCAAGGCGGCGGCGTATATGCGTCAGTCGGCACCTTCACCATGAGGGGCGGCAGCATCACCGGCAACAACAGAAACGGTGTGTTTGTCAGCGAGAACGCCACCTTCACCGTGTCCGGTGCGCCGACCGTCATGGGGAACCCAAGGGAAGGTGATGCCAGCAATGTGTATCTGACTGGGAACGCCTTCATCACCATTGGCAATCAAGGTTTGAATGACCGCGAGAAGAGCATCGGCGTGACCAAGCTGCCCAATTCGATTCCGGCAGAGATCGTCATTGCCAACGATGTGAATAAGGATTACAGCGGCATCTTTTTCAGCGACGACGAAACGCGTGAGGTCAAGTACGACAAGACTGACAAGACTAACAATAAGCTGGTGCTGAAAAAGAAGGAGACCCAGTCGCCCGCGCATGAGCACAAGTGGACATACAAGGCCAACGAAGCAACCATCACCGCCATCTGTACAGGCGAGGGCAACTGCGATGTCAACCACAACGGCGGCAGCGTGACCATCAACCCACCCGCCAACTTGACCCAAGGCAGCAACGGCAAGACCGCCACGGTGACCGTGAGCGATAATTGGAAGGGTCCGGCGGTAAATAAGATCACCTATTGGGAATGCGTCGGCGGCAGCGACACTTATACAAACTTGAACGACGTTGTTCCCACCAAGGCCGGCAAGTACAAGGCAAGCATCACCGTGGGCGGCAAGACCGCATTTGTGGAGTATGAGATTACCGATGGCAGCGCACCCGCGAAGCAGGAACAGGATCCGCTGAATCTGGCGTCCGACAAAGACACCATTGCCGTTGGCGAAATGCTGAAGCTTACGGCCACCGGCGGTTCCACTAATGGTGCGGTGACTTACCGCATTACCAGCGGAGCCGACAACGCCGAACTTAAGGGCAATGTGCTGACCGCTAAGAAGGCGGGAAAGGTGACGGTCACAGCCACCATGGCTGGTAACGAAACCCATAATGATGTCACCAGCGGGCCCCTTACCATTACCATCACCGAGAAGTCCGGCGGCGGTTCCACGCCCTCTCAGCCCGGCGGCGGTTCTTCCTCCGGCGGCGGTTCCTCCTCCGGCGGCTCCGGCAGTTCCGACAGCAACCCCATCATCAAGACGGAGACAAAGAACAATTCTGACGGCTCCACCACCAAAACCGAGACCCGCAAAGACGGCTCCGTGACCCAGACCACCACAGCCAAGGACGGCAGCGTTTCCAAGACGGAGACGAAGAAAGACGGCAGCTCCGTCACCGAAAATAAGGCCGCCGACGGCTCCACCGGCACGGTGAAGACCGACAAGAACGGCCAGACCGAGGCAAGCGCCAAGCTGAGCGCCAAGGCGGTCGAGGACGCGAAGAAGTCCGGCGAGCCGGTCAAGGCTCCTGTCGAGGTCGAGGCCAGCCGCAATTCCGGCGCCGCCCCCACCGTCAAGGTCGAGCTGCCCCAGAACTCCGGCAAAACCGAGGTGGAAATTCCCGTTTCCAACGCGAAACCCGGCACCGTGGCGGTCCTCGTCCACGCGGACGGCACGGAGGAGATTTTGAAGGCTTCCGTTCCCACCGAGAACGGCATCCGCCTCACCATGGACGGCAGCGCGACGGTGAAGATCATCGACAACTCCAAGGATTTCGTCGACACCCGGAACCACTGGGCGAGGGAGGAGATCGACTTCGTCAGCGCCCGCGAGCTGGTCAACGGCATGAGCGCTACGCGCTACGCGCCCGACGCCTCCGCCACCCGCGCGCAGCTGTGGACGATCCTCGCGCGCCAGAACGACGCAAATCTGAGCGGCGGCAATACTTGGTACGAAAAGGCGCAGCTGTGGTCCAAGGACAAGGGCATTTCCGACGGCACGAACCCCGGCGCCGCCATCAACCGCGCCCAGATGGTCACCATGCTGTGGCGCACCATGGGTCAGCCCGCCGCAACGGATAAGGTCAGCTTTGCTGATGTTCCCGCCGACAGCTACTACGCGCAGGCGGTGGCTTGGGCCGTGGAAGGCGGAATCACCCAGGGCGTGGGCGGCGGTCGCTTTGACCCCGCCGCCACCTGCACCCGCGCGCAGATCGCCGCGTTCCTGACGCGGCTGTACGCGGAAAAGTGAGATCAAAACCTCTTATAAAATCCCTCCCCGGCCGAAAGGCCGGGGAGGGCAGGCGTCATAGCTGGCGGCAGCCATGAGGCAAGCGTAACGGGACGTTTCATCCTCATCTTTTTTTGAACGCCGCAAAATTCTGCATTTTTCTGGAAAAAGATGCGGATAACACTGGCATAATCTAATGCCGCTTGGAGAGCGCCAAAAACCCTAAAAACCGGCTAGGAACCGTATCCATCAGGACCTGTGCGGCGATATTGACAACGATTGAATAAGCTGTCTGTGTATCTCCTGCGGAGAGGGGACCGCACAAGCGGATCTCCGAGGTTTTTACGTTGACGGATGAAAGGGGAGATGTTACAGTATATCAAGAGAAACCGACACAGACCGAAAAGGTGAGCGTTCATGATACAAATTGGCTTTTGCGACGATGATCTGTCCATATTGAGTGAGCTGCGGGTGCTGCTGGACCGCTACCGGGTGGAGCGGAACGTGGAAATTGCCTCCGCAGCCTTTCAGAGTCCCCTGGAGCTGCTGACAGAGATTGAGCGGGGGACCCGCTTTGATATTCTGCTGCTGGATGTGATGATGCCGGGGGAGAACGGGATCGATACCGCCCGGGAGATCCGCCGGTATGACCAGAGCATGAAAATTATTTTCCTTACCTCCTCAGCGGAATTCGCCGTGGAGTCCTACACCGTGGGGGCCTATTTCTACCAGCTCAAGCCCATCTGGCAGGAGAGTTTTTTCCGCTTGCTGGACTCCGTGATCGCGGAATGTGCCAAAAGCGGCAGTATGAGTCTGATCCTCCGCTGCAAAAGCGGCATCACCCGGGTGGAGCTGGACAAGCTGGAATACTGCGAGGTGCTGGGCCGGGCCCTGTGGCTGCACTTGACGGACGGCACGGTGCTGGAGAGCGGCGGCGGTATGGATCATCTCTGCGAGCAGCTGACGGAACATGACAATTTCCTGCGGATCCACCGATCCTATCTGGTGAATCTGGATCACATCAAGTCCATCGTGCCCAAGACCATCACCATGGATTCTCTGGCGGAACTGCCCGTCCCACGGGGAAAATACGCGGAATTAAAGGATCTATATTTGGAATACGCCTTCCGCAGAAAGCAGGTGTTTTTGACATGACGGCGGATGCGATCCTTTATGTATGTAATACCGTGGCGGTGGGCCTGTTTGGCATCGTGCTCTCCGCCGCCTTCTGCAACATCCGGTGGACCCGGCGGAACGTCTGCTGCATGATTGCTTCCACCCTGGCCATTTTCCTGATCCAGGGAATCGTCTATCTGGGGATCGACCCGGCGCTGGGGTCGTATCTCTACCCCCTCCATACTCATCTTCCTCTGGCGATCACCCTCTGCTTGCTGAGCCATGAACGGCTCTGGCCGGTGATCTCTGTGCTGACGGCCTACCTCTGCTGCCAGCTCCGGCGGTGGCTGGCGCTGGTGTGCGTGTGGGCCTTTTCCGGGGGCGATCGGATGCAGTATGCGGTGGAGCTGATCGTGACGCTGCCTCTGCTGCTCCTGCTGCTGCGGACGGCACCGGCAGTGCGGTCCGTTTCCCGCTATTCGGTGACCGTCCAGTGCCAGTTCGGCTGCACGCCGGCCCTGTATTACACCTTTGACTATCTGACCCGGGTCTATACGAATCTCCTTGCCGACGGAGACCCGGCTGTGGTGGAGTTCATGCCCTTTGTGTGCTGCGTGGCGTATTTGATGTTTCTGGCGCGGCTGTCGAAGGAGCAGGAGGCCCGGGCCCGTCTGGAGCAGCTGCAAAACAGCCTGAATCTGCAAGTCGGTCAGGCAGTGCGGGAGATCGAAGCTCTCCGGGAATCCCAGCAGAAAACCAGAGCCTACCGGCACGATCTGCGGCACCATCTGCAATACCTGTCCGGCTGTCTGGAAAACGGACAGTACGAGCAGGCCCAGCGGTACATCCACGAGATCAACGCGGAAATCGAGGCGGCCCGCGTGGTGACCTACTGCGAGAACGAGGCGGCGAACCTCATCTTCTCCGCCTTCGCGGCCCGGGCGGAGGCTCAGGGCGTGAAATTCTCCCTGCAGGCGGTGCTGCCGCACATCCTGCCCATCTCGGAGAGCGATCTGTGTGTGCTGCTGTCCAATGCGCTGGAAAATGCCCTTCACGCCTGCAAGGGGGCAGACGACAGCATCGAAGTACAGACCTACGAGAGAAACGAAAAATTCTTCTTGCAGGTGGTCAACGATTGCCGGGAGGCCGTGCGGTTCGAGGATGGAATTCCGGTAACGGACCGACCGGGCCACGGCATCGGCGTGAACAGCATCTGCGCCATTGTGGAGCGGTATGGCGGGCTTTACAGCTTCTCCGTGAAGGAGGGAAAGTTTGTCCTGCGGGTCTCCCTCTGACGGCCAAATTACATTTCATGTCATTTTGGGGACGTTTCGTGCAGAGACGTCCCTTTTTCATGCTTCCCGGTGTATCATGACCATATCAAGAACCAACAGCAGCTTTTCCTGTAGCCGTAGCTATGTTGATAAGAAAAGGAGGGCCATGATGGGAGCATTCAGTGATAACAAAGAGAACTGTCCGGTCTGCGAACGTGTCAACGAGCGGCCCTTAACAGAATCTGAGCCGCACGCCGCCGCGCTTCAGGAGAATCAGGCTTTGCAGGCGGCGTTCCAGTCCACATACTGCTTCCGCGCCGACCAGGGAGACGGTCCCCTGTTTCTGGATGAGGAGCACGGACTGCTGCGCGTAGGGGAGGACGGCTGGGTCCTGGAGGGGAAGGCACTGCGTTCCTTCCGCATCTCCGAGGACGGCGCGCCGCTGTTTGTGGGCGCGGTACAGACCATGGAGGGAATGTAACATGAAACGAATGAGAGCGATACTGTGCGGCGTGCTGGCGGCGCTGATGCTGGCGGGCTGCGGCGGAGTGGAGAGAGTGGCTTGCCAGTCGGAGCGGCCGTCACCGGACATGAATCTGACGCAATACACCGTGGTGGAAGCGGCGTATCCGGTGTTCCCCAAGGAGCCGCTGGTGGTGGTCCGCGCCCCGGCCATCGAGGCCCAGCTGATCGAGACCTTCACCCTGCTGACCATCAACCACCAGAGCCTTATCGCCACCAAGGCCAACCGCATCGTCCGGGCCGCCAAGGGCCGCACCGTGCTGGAGTTCGGCTCCCGCCGCGCCCAGGGCGCCGACGCGGCCATCATCGGTGCCCGGGCGGCCTATATCGGCGGCTGCGCCGGTACCGCCTGCACCATCTCCGACGAGGTCTACGGCGTGCCCGCCGGCGGCACCATGGCCCACGCCTGGGTGCAGATGTTCGACAGCGAGTACGAGGCCTTCAAGACCTACTGCCAGACCTATCCCACCAACGCCACGCTGCTGGTGGACACCTATAACACCCTGAAGTCCGGCATCCCCAACGCCATCAAGGCCTTCAACGAGGTGCTGAAGCCCCTGGGCATCACCAAGTGCGGCATCCGCCTGGATTCCGGCGACCTGGCCTATCTCACCCGCAAGGCCCGCGAGATGCTGGACGAGGCCGGCTGGACGGAGTGCAAGATCTCCGTGTCCAACTCCCTGGACGAGTACCTGATCCAGGACATGCTGCTCCAGGGCGCCCAGATCGACCTGTTCGGCGTGGGCGAGCGCATGATCACCGCCAAGTCCGAGCCGGTGTTCGGCGGCGTGTACAAGCTGGTGGCCGTGGAGGAGCCCGACGGCACCGTGATCCCCAAGATCAAGGTCAGCGAGAACGTGGAGAAGATCACCATCCCCCACTTCAAGAAGGTGTTCCGCCTCTACGGCCGCGACACCGGCAAGGCCATCGCCGACTATATCACCGTCCACGACGAGACCGTGGACGACAACCGCGACATCACCATTTTCGACCCCATGGCCACCTGGAAGCGCAAAACGGTCTATAATTTCGAAGCCCGCGAGCTGCTGGTGCCCATCTTCAAAAACGGCAAGCGTGTCTACGACTGCCCGCCGCTGGACCAGGTCAAGGCCTACTGCGCCCAGCAGGTGGACACCCTGTGGGACGAGGTCAAGCGCTTCGACTACCCCCACAAATACTATGTGGACCTGTCCGACAAGCTGTGGGACATCCAGCAGTGCCTGCTGCGCACCTCGCAGCTGTGACCGCCGCCTGAGCGACAGAGAAGGGAGGAGGATCATCCGTGAAAAAGCCCAGAGTACAGCAGCGGACGGAGCGCCGCATATCCGCCGCGCTGCGGCTGGTGATGGTGGCCGTGCTGCTGCTGGCCCAGATCGCGCTGGTGATCGTCCTCAGCGACCTGCTGAAGCAGAGCATGGCCCTGGCCTACACCGCTCTGCAGCTGATCGCCGGCGTGGTGGCCATGCGCATCTGGTCCCGCCCCGGCGCCACCAGCTATAAGATCGGCTGGATCATCCTGGTGCTCTTCGTCCCGGTGGTGGGCCTCATCCTCTACCTGCTCTGGAACGGCGACCGCCAGTCCAAGCGTCTGGACCTGAAAAAGCCCGTCCCCATCCAGGAGCCCCTGGCCCAGCAGGAGATCGCCCGCACCGATCTGGAGCGCCTGCGCCGCGACGTGCCCCAGTGGCACCCGCTGGCGGATTACCTCAGCCGCAAGGGCTTCTCCCTCTACCGCAACACCGCCCTGCGCTATCTCCCCACCGGCGAGGCGTATCTTGACGATATGCTCTCCGCCATGGAGACCGCCCAGCGCTTCATCTTTCTGGAGTACTTCATCATGGCCGAGGGCCAGATCTGGGATCGGCTCTCCGACATCCTCTGCCGCAAGAGCCGCCAGGGCGTGGAGGTCAAGCTGATCTTCGACGACTTCGGCAGCATGATGCGCATGCCCAACGAGAAGGTGGACGCCCTGCAGGACGCCGGTGTGGAGGTCAAGATCTTCAACCCCGTCCACCACTACGTCAACCGTCTCTATTTCAACTACCGCGACCACCGCAAGATCACCTGCGTGGACGGCGACATCGCCTATACCGGCGGCGCCAACATCGCCGACGAGTACGCTAACCTCATCGAGCGCTTCGGCTACTGGAAGGACTGCGGCCTGCGCCTGGAGGGCGAGGGTGCCTGGGGCCTGACCCGCGAATTTCTCCAGATGTGGCAGCGCATGGACGGCCGTCTCTACCACGAGTACGACTACTACCGTCCCATCCACCACGCCCCCCAGCAGGGCTTCTGCCAGACCGTGGCCGACGGCCCCGACGACAACCCCAATGCCGCCGCCGAGGACCTCTTCCTCCAGCTCATCAGCCGCGCCCGCCGCGAGGTCTATATCACCACCCCCTATCTCGCCATCGACGAGCCCATGCTCAAGGCCCTCTGCCTGGCCGGCGACAGCGGTGTGGACGTCCGTCTCATCATGCCCGGCATCCCCGACCACAAGTTCGCCTATCTCGTGGCCGAGAGCTACTTTGCCGAGCTTCTGGCCCACCACGTCCGGATCTACACCTTCACCCCCGGCCTTGTCCACGGCAAGACCGTCATGGCCGACCGCGAGGCCGCCTTTGTCGGCTCCGTCAACATGGACTACCGCAGCTTCCAGCTGCACTTCGAGTGCGGCGAGGTCTTTTACGGCGCGCCCGCCATTGAGGCCCTTCTGGAGGACATGGACACCACCATGTCCCGCAGTGAACCCGTAACGCCGGAGCGCCTGGCCAAACGCCCGCTATGGCGCAGGGCGGTGGGGACTTTACTCCGCCTCTTCGCCATGTGGATGTAGTCCGGCGGGATCTTTTCCGCCCTGACTTCGTCGAGCCCCCTCGAAATACAAAAAGTATTCCTTCGGGTTCTCGCCATCGTCAGGACGATAAATCTCTCCGCCGGGGCGGGACTTTTCCGCCTTGGCTTCGCTGTCTGTGCTTGCCATACACAAAGTATGGCGGCGCGGTGCCGTCATCGCCAGGACAAAAATATCATCCGCCGGGGCGGGTTGTTTCTGCCGCGACTTCGTCGAGTCCCCTCGAAATACAAAAAGTATTCCTTCGGGTCCTCGCCATCGTCAGGACGAAAAATCTCTCCGCCGGGGCTTTTGCCCGGGCTTCGCTGAAGCTTCAAGATCACCCCTGCGCTGTGCGCGGGCCGGCTGCGGCCCGCGAAAGAAAGGAACACGCCATGTCCTGCATCATCATCGGCGCGGGCAGCTTTTACGGCCTGCCTGTGCCCATCCGGGAAACCGATACCGTTATCGCCGCCGACGGCGGGTGGCGCACCTGCCGCGCCAACGGCATCATGCCGTCGCTGCTGGTGGCGGACTTCGACTCGCTGGACGCTCCGCCGGATTTCGACCACATCCTCCGCCTGCCGGTGGAGAAGGACGACACCGACATGATCCGCGCCGTCAAGGAGGGCTTTGACCGGGGCGAGACGGAGTTCCACCTGCTGGGCGGCATGGGCGGCCGCCGCACCGACCACACCGTGGCCAATATGCAGACCCTGGCCTACATCGCCCGCCGGGGCGGGCAGGGCTGGCTGTACGGCGACGGCGAGCGCTTCACCGCTATATGCGACGGGGGAGAGGTCACGCTGTCCGCGGGGCGGAACAGCGTGTTTTCCGTGTTCTGCCTGGGGGCGGACGCGGAGGGCGTTACCATTGAGAATGCCAAATACCCGCTCTCCGACGCCGCGCTGACGGCGGACTTTCCGCTGGGGGTCAGCAACCACTTCATAGGCTCGGCAGTCCGCGTCACGCTGCGGCGCGGCTGCCTGCTGATAGGGATAACAGATAAGGAGTAAACGAAAATGAAAAATACCGCGAAAAAACTGCTGGCGCTGCTGCTGGCACTGGTGCTGACGCTGTCTCTGGCTGCCTGCGGCCAGAAGGACGCATCCAAGACCGACGGGACCACCGACCCCGCCGTCACCGATCAGGACCCCGCCGCCGATGAAAAGGTGACGCTGCCGGTGGCCGACGGCGCCGCCATCGGCCAGGGCGCCACGGCCTTCTCCGTGGAGGTGCAGGGTGCGGACGGCAAGACCGTCACCTTCACCGTCAATACCGACGAGACCACCCTGGGCGCGGCGCTGCTGGCGCTGGGCGTCATCGCCGGCAGCGACAGCGACTACGGCCTGTACGTCACCACCGTCAACGGCGAGACCGCCGACTACGACAACGACGGCACCTATTGGGCGCTGTATATCGACGGCACGTATGCCCAGACCGGCGTGGACGCCACCACCATCGAAGCCGGCAAGACCTACGGTTTCCACGTGGAGAAGGTCGAGGGCTGACAAGCGCAAAAAAGAAGCACCCATCGGGTGCTTCTTTTTTATGCCTTTTCCAACTCCCGTGCCGCATCGCCCAGCAGATACAGCGACCCGCAGCACACCGCCGCGCCGTCCGCCGCCGTCTGCGCCAGCAGCTGCGCAGCGCCCTCCCGGACGGTGCCGCAGGCCGTCACCGGCTTGCCGTACCGCGTCAGGAACGCTGCCAGCGTCTCCGCGTCCAGCGCCCGCGGGTTGTCCGGCGTCACGGTGATGAACCGCGCCGCCGCCGGAGCCAGAATGTCGTACATCTGCCCGTAGTCCTTGTCGGCCAGCACGCCGGTCAGCACCGTCACCGGCCGCCCCGGCAGATACTCCCGTATGGCCGCCGCCAGCGACGCCATGCACTGGGGGTTGTGGCCGCCGTCCAGGATCACCACCGGGTCGCGCCGCACCACCTGAAACCGTCCCGGCCACGTCACCGCCGCCAGTCCATTGCGCACGGCGTCCTCCGGGATGTCCCAGCCCCGCTGCTGCAGGGCGTCGATGGCCGTCAGCGCCACGGCGGCGTTTTTCAGCTGGTGGCCGCCCAGCAGCGGCAGGCGCAGCCCCCGCCGCGCGCCATAGTCGAACACCTGCCCCTCCAGCGTGTCGCTGACGGTGCGTAGGCCGTCAAGGTCCGCCACCTCCAGCGATGCCCCCACCGCGCGGCAGCGGCGCTCCACCACCTCCCGCACCGACGGCCCGCAGGGATACAGCACCGCGCGGCAGCCGTGCTTGATGATGCCCGCCTTCGTGGCGGCGATGGCCTCCACCGTGTCCCCCAGCACCCGGGTGTGGTCCAGCCCGATGTTGGTCAGGATGGCCGCCTCCGGCGCGGGGATCACGTTGGTGGCGTCGAACTCGCCGCCCATGCCAACCTCGCACACCACGATGTCGCAGTGCTGCCGGGCGAACCACGTCAGCCCTATGGCCGTCACCAGCTCAAACTCCGTGGGTGGGTCAGCCATGCCCCCCGCCAGCGGCCGTAGCTCCTCCGTCAGCGCGCACAACGCCTCGTCCGGGATGGCCTCACCGTCGATCTGTATCCGCTCGTTGAAGCGGAAGATGTACGGCGAGGTGTACAGCCCGGTCCTGTACCCCGCTGCCCGCAGCACCGCCGCCAGCATGGCGCAGGTGCTGCCCTTGCCGTTGGTGCCGGTGACGTGGATATACTTCAGCGTGCGCTCCGGATGCCCCAGCCTGCCCAGCAGCGCGTCGATGCGCTCCAGCCCCGGCACGCTGCCCCGCCAGTCCACGCTGTGGATATACGCCAGCGCCTGCTCAAGCGTCATGCCCGTCACGCTCCTTCGTTTTCATCCGCCGCAGCACCGGGGACAGCGCGTCCCGCCGCACCAGCAGCCACACCAGCACCGTGTCGATGGCCGCTGTGACGGCGAACTGCACGCCGCGGGCGGCCAGCCGGGTCAGAAAGAACGGCCATTTGGCCTCGCCGCCGTAGACCAGCGCCAGCGCGGCGCTCTGCCACAGCACCGACCCGCACACCGCCGCCGGGAACACCGCCAGCGCCACCCGCCACACCGTGGGCTCGCGCCACACCGGCCGCCGCACCAGCCCGGCCCACAGGCCGTAGAGTATGGGCGGCAGGCAGAAGATGGGGTTGTACCCGTAGGGGGAGAACAGGCAGCCGATGAAGTCCGCCGCAAAGCCCACCGCCGCGCCGGGCACCGGCCCGAACAGCAGCCCCGCCAGCACGATGGGCACCGCCTCCAGCGAGAAGCGGCTCACCTCGCTGGGGATGACCGTCAGCAGCCGTGCCAGCACCACGCTCAGCGCCGTCAGCAGGGCGCACACGGTCAGGGCATAGGTGTCAAAGACCGGCCTTCCGGCCGCGCAAAGCTCATTTTTCTGCATATAAAAATACCTCCTATCTCTGGGATGGGAGGTATCACCAACAGATACGCAAAATAGTCGCCCCGTGGAAGCTGAAATGGTATCGCGGAGCCACGCTCCTTCGTCCGGCGGCAGCCTCCCATCCGTCCGGCACTTAACGCACCATTCCTACACGACGCTATCAGGCAGTATACTACCATTTCCCGCAAAATGCAAGGAAAATAATTGCCCGCCGTGCCCTCCCGGCGGTTGACGGCATACCACAGGATGATGTATAATTATCTGCAACGAATCTCAAGATATAGCAGGAGGGAGCAGCATGATCATCGACTTCAAAAATGGCGCCCACACCGACGCCGGGGGCCGGACCACCCTGGACCCCACGGCCTATAAGGACTGGCAGATCGGCGCGGCGGCAGAGTGCGCCCTGCCGCCGGTGGACTGGTTCCGCGAAAAGCTGGGCCTGCGGCCTGAGGAGCTGCTGCCCCACGGCAGGACCCCCAAGCTGGACTTCCTGCGCATCATGGACCGTCTGAAAGACCGCCCCGACGGCAAGTATATCGAGGTCACCGCCATCACCCCCACGCCCCTGGGCGAGGGGAAGTCCACCACCTCCCTGGGCCTTATCGAGGGCCTGGGCCGTCTGGGCGCCAACGTGGGCGGCTGTCTGCGCCAGCCCTCCGGCGGCCCCACCATGAACGTCAAGGGCACCGCCGCCGGCGGCGGCAACGCCCTGCTGATCCCCATGACCGAGTTCTCCCTGGGCCTCACCGGCGACATCAACGACATCATGAATGCCCACAACCTGGCCATGACCGCCCTCAACGCCCGCATGCAGCACGAGCGCAACTACGACGACGAGACGCTGGCCAAGCGGGGCCTGAAGCGGCTGGACATCGACCCGGAGCGGGTGCAGTGGAGCTTCGTGCTGGACTTCTGCTGCCAGGCGCTGCGAAAAATGCGCATCGGCCTGGGGGAGGGCAAAATGGACGGCTATCCCATGGACACCTGCGCCAACATCGCCGTCAGCTCCGAGCTGATGGCCATCCTCTCCGTGGCCCGGGACCTGAAGGACCTGCGGCAGCGCATCGGGCGCATCACCCTGGCCTATGACCGGCAGGGGAACCCCGTCACCGCCGAGGATCTGGAGGTGGCCGGCGCCATGACCGCCTGGATGCGCAATACGATCAACCCCACCCTGTGCTACACCGTGGAGCACCAGCCGGTGCTGGTCCACGCCGGGCCCTTTGCCAACATCGCCATCGGCCAGTCCTCCATCATCGGCGACCGTCTGGGCCTGAAGCTGTTCGACTACCACGTCACCGAGTCCGGCTTCGCCGCCGACATCGGCTTTGAAAAATTCTGGAACGTCAAGTGCCGTCTCTCCGGGCTGAAGCCCGACGTGTCGGTGCTGGTGGCCACCGTCCGCGCCCTGAAAATGCACGGCGGCGGCCCGGCGGTGGTGCCGGGACGGCCCCTGCCGGAGGCATACACCCGCGAGGATCTGGCCCTGCTGGAGGCGGGCTGCGCCAATCTTCTGCACCACGCGGAGACCATCCGCCGCTCCGGCGTCACCCCGGTGGTGTGCATCAATAAGTTCTACACCGACACCGACGATGAGCTGGCGCTGGTGCGCCGCATCTGCGAGAGCCGCGGCCTGCGCTGCGCCGTGTCCGACCACTGGCGCTATGGCGGCGCGGGGGCGGAGGAGCTGGCCCGTCAGGTCATGGACGCCTGTAACGAGCCGTCCGATTTGAACTTCCTCTACCCGGACGATCTGCCCCTGCGGCAGCGGGTGGAGCGCATCGCAAGAGAGGTCTACGGCGCCGACGGCGTGGACTGGTCGCCCCTGGCGCTGGAAAAGGCACAGCGGTTCGAGTCCGACCCCCAGTACGCCGACTACTGCACCATGATGGTCAAGACCCACCTCTCCCTGTCCCACGACCCGGAGAAGAAGGGCGTGCCCACCGGCTGGCGTCTGCCGGTGCGGGACGTGCTGGAATACAGCGGCGCGCGGTTCCTGTGCCCCGTGGCCGGCAGCATCTCCATGATGCCCGGCACCGGCTCCGACCCCGCCTACCGCCGCATCGACGTGGACACCGCCACCGGCGAGGTCCGCGGATTGTTCTGAGGTGACTGCTATGGACGATACCAACAAGACCTGCCGCGCGTTTGTGGCCGCATTGTCCTCCGCCGACCCCACCCCCGGCGGCGGCGGAGCCGCCGCCCTGTGCGGTGCCGTGGGCGCGGCCCTGTGCGGCATGGTGGCCCACCTGACCGTGGGCAAAAAGACCTACGCCGCCGTTCAGGACGAGATACAGCAGCTGCTGGAGAGCGCCGACAAGCTGCAGCAGGAGCTGCTGGCCCAGGTGTCCGCCGACGCGGAGGGCTTCCTGCCCCTGAGCCGCGCCTACGCCATCCCAAAGGACGACCCCGCCCGCACCGCCGCGCTGCAATCCGCCGCCGAGGCGGCCTGCGCCGCGCCGCTGCGCATCATGGCCCTGTGTGCCGATGCCCTTCGCGCCGCCGAGCGGCTGGCGGACATCGGCTCCCGCCTGGCGGTGTCCGATGCCGGCTGTGCCGCCGCCATCCTTCGCGGCGCGCTGGAGGCCGCGTCCCTGAACGTGCTGGTCAACACCCGCACCATGACGGACCGAGTCGCGGCCGTCCGGCTGAACGACCGCTGCCTGTCGCTGCTGGAGCAGGGCAGCGCTCACGGCGAGCGCGTGTTCCGCGCCGTCCGTGACCGACTTGTCTGAGAAAGGGGAGACGCCTATGGCCGTTCTGCTTGCCGGAAAACCCGTGGCGGAAGAGCTGTCCGCCCATATACGCCGCCGGGCGGACGCCCTGTCCGCCACCGGTGTCACGCCGAAGCTGGTGCTGCTCCGCTGCGGCGAAAACGAGGCCGACGCCGCCTATATCCGCGGCGCCCTCAAGCGCGCCGCCCTCTGCGGCGTGGCCGCGGAGGTGCGCACCCTGCCCGCCGACGCGCCTGCCGGTGCGGTGGCCGCGGCCATCGACCAGGTAAACGCTGACCCCGCCGTCCACGGCTGTTTGCTGCTGCGGCCCCTGCCGCCCCACCTGCGCCGGGAGGAGAGCGCCCTCTGCGCCCGCTTGTTCCCGGACAAGGACGTGGACGGCATGACCCCCGACAGCGCCGCCGCGGTCTACACCGGGCAGGGGAGGGGCTTTGCCCCCTGCACCGCCCAGGCGTGCCTGGAGCTGCTGCACTTCTACCACATTGACCCCGCCGGCAAGCACGCCGTGGTCGTGGGCCGCTCCCCGGTGGTGGGCCGCCCCGCGGCCATGCTGCTGCTGCGGGAGAACGCCACCGTCACCGTCTGCCACACAAAGACCCCCGACGTGGCCGCCCTGACCCGTCAGGCGGACATCATCATCACCGCCGCCGGCGCGGCCAACAGTCTCACCGCCGCCCACGTCCGCCCGGGCCAGACCGTGCTGGACGTGTCCGTCAACTGGAACGGTGCCGCCCTCTGCGGCGATGCCGACTTCCCGGCCGTGGAGCCTGTCGTGGCCGCCATCACCCCCGTCCCCGGCGGCGTGGGGGCCGTGACCTCCACCGTGCTGATGGCCCACACCGTGTCCGCGGCGGAGACGCTGCACGATCTGCACAAGAAAGGATGACCCCCATGAACCTCTTCCTCACCCTGGCCTATCTGTTCTTCATCGGCTCCACCCTCGGCTGGGTGGCTGAGCTGCTGTACCGCCGCTTCCTCTCCGGCGCCAACCCGGAGCGCAAGTGGATCAACCCCGGCTTCTGCGTGGGGCCCTACGTCCCCCTGTACGGCTCCGGATTGTGCATCCTGTTCCTGTTGGCCGCCCTCGGCGAGAAAAACGGCGTGGACACCGTGGGCGAGAAGCTGCTGCTCTTCGCCGGCATGGCCGTCAGCATGACGGCCATCGAGTACGTCGCCGGCATCGTCTCCCTGAAGTTCATGAAGGTCCGCCTCTGGGACTACAGCAAGCAGTGGGGCAACATCCAGGGCCTGATCTGCCCGGCCTTCTCCGTCCTGTGGGCGGCGGTCAGCGCCGTGTACTACTTCTGCATCCATCCCTACATCCTGGACGCCCTGGACTGGCTGTCCCGCAACCTGGCCTTCTCCTTCGTCATCGGCTACTTCTTCGGCGTGTTTACCATCGACCTGGTCTACTCCGCCAAGCTGGTCTCCCGCGTCCGCAAGTTCGCCGAGGAGCACGACGTGGTCATCAAGCTGGAGAACCTCAAGACCCACATCCGCCAGCGCCAGGACGAGCGCCGCGAGAAGTCCAGCTTCCTCTTCGCCTACCGCTCCCGCCTGGAGCTGCTGGAGCACCTGCGCGAGGCCCAGGAGACCTGGGAGCTGCGCCGCCACAAGTGATCCCCCACAAAAGGAGACTCGCCCATGCATATCACCGTATTTTTCGCCAGCCCCCGGGGCGCACAGAGCAACGCCCGCGCCTTCGCCCTCCAGCTGCTGGAAACCAGATAGCAAAAAGCCTTCGGCGGGAGCCGAAGGCTTTTTCTCTCTTCTCAGTGCAGCTTCTGCTGATGCATCCACACGTCCATGACCACGCTGTGGGGCAGGATCTTCGTCAGCCCCGCCTGTGCCCGGGCCACGAACCCGTACTTGCACACGTCCTTGCCCCGCTTGGCGTCCCGCCAGGTGCGCGCCACGATGTCCTCCGGGTCGTACATGGCCGCGTACTTCTTCACGATGGGCGTCTCGCCCGGCTGGATGGCCCGGTCGAAAAACGCCGTCCTCGTCCAGAAGGGACACACCGCCATCACGCCGATGCCCCGGCCCTTCAGCTCCCGGTTCAGCGCCCGGCTGAAGCTCAGCACGAAGGCCTTGCTGGCCCCGTAGATGTCGATGTAGGGGATGGGCTGGAACGCCGCCACCGACGCGATGTTGATGATCTGCCCGCCCTTGGGCATGTACGGCGCCGTGAGCTGGCACATGGCCACCACCGCCTGGCAGTTCAGGTCGGTCATGTTCAGGTTCACCGCCAGCGGCGTGTCCAGCACCGCGCTGAACTTGCCGTAGCCGCTGCAATTCATCAGCAGCCCCACCTCCACCGGCTCCTCCGCCAGCGCCGCGGCGTACACGTCGAAGCTGCTTCGGTCCGTCAGATCCAGCGCCAGCACCCGCACCGGGAAGGGAACCGTCTCCCGCAGCGCCTCCAGCTGCTCCCTGTGCCGCGCGATGACCCATACCTGGTCAAAGCGGCCGTACCGGTCCACCGTCTCCGCGAACCGTTTTCCCATGCCGCTGGATGCGCCTGTGATCACTGCGATTTTTTTCATATCCGACCCTCCCGTGTTGCGTTACCCCTACTCTATCCCATTTTTCCCCCGCCGTCAACCGCCTATTTCCCGCCCCTTGACCGATGTGCGCTCCGTATCCTGTCATTGCGAGGGCGCCCTGCGCCCGTGGCAATCTGTTTCCTCGCGCCCCTCCGTATGGCCCGATGCCCCCGTCCCTGTCATTGCGAGGGCGCCCTGCGCCCGTGGCAATCCGTCCCCCGCGCCCGCAGGGCGCCCCACTCCTCCCATTTCCCCCTAATTCCTCCCCCTTTTCTCCCAAAAATCGGAAGAACCGGTATATTTTACAAAACCCTCTGGACAACCACGAAGATTGTGGTATAATCAACTCATCCGCAGGAGTACTCCTGCTTTCGCGTTTTAATAAGATTAAAACGACAGCACCCTGCGGAAATCTAAAAAAACCGGGGTAAGAAAAATGAAAAAGATATTGGCAACCATTTTGGCGCTGGTCATGGCCCTGGCCCTCACCGCCACCGTCTGGGCAGACGGCGAAGCAACGGTGAATAGCAAAGAGGAACTGGAACAGGCTTTGGCTAACAGCAGCGTGACCACCATCAAGCTGGGCGAGGACATTACTGCCAGCATTACTATCGCTGAGGGCAAGGATGTCACGCTGGATCTGAACGGCCACAAGCTGACCGGCTCTGTCGTCAACAAAGGTAAATTGACGGTCACTGGTAAGGGTAGTGTGGTAGCGACAGCTGCGGGGACGGCTGCAGTAGCGAACTTTCCTGGCGGTACTGTGACTCTGTCCGACGGCAATTATGAGTCTGCGAATTGGTACGTTATCAAGAATATGGGCGAGATGTACATTAACGGTCCTGTCAATGTGCAGAAGCCCGAGGGCAGTACAGATACCTCCAGCCTGATCGATAACGGCTGGTATGGTTCAGTGGATACGGTTGCAGGTGAAAAAGTCCCAGCCCAGGCAAATGCGGCTAAGCTGGTCATTTCGAACGGAAACTTCAACGGCAAGTCCGGCGCGAAGAGCTGCTCTGTTGTGAAGAACGACGACTATGGTGTGCTTGAGATCAGTGGCGGTACGTTTGACAGCACCGCAAACACCGGCACCAGCAATGCAGCTACCCTGCTGAACTGGAATGTTGCCACAATCTCTGGAGGCACTTTCAAGGGCATGTATCCTATCTCCAATGGTGCATATGCCAATGAGGCAGATAAGGGACAGATCACAGTTACCGGTGGCGAGTTCATCGGTACAAGCACTATCTTCGGCATGGGCGGTGGCGGTAACGCAAAGGGTTCTGTCACAGTTTCCGGTGGTACCTTTACTGCGCCTGCACTGGGTGCTGGGTATGACAATGTAGACGGTGGATACACTTTGGCCATCTCCGGCGGTGCCTTCAAGGATGCTGCTGGCAAGGCAGTTGACGTGTCTGCGTATCTGGTAGCGGGCAAGCAGCAGAACAGCGATGGTTCTGTTGGCAGCAAGTCCTATTACTACTACCCCTCCACCAGCGATACCACCACTTCTACCACCACCAAGGGCTCTCCCAAGACCTTTGACGCGGGTATCGCCCTGTATGTGGGCATGGCCCTGACCTCTGTCACCGGCCTGGCCTACACCGGCAAGAAGAAGTTCTAAGAAAAACCAAGACCTCCGGCTAAGCCGGAGGTCTTGATTTTTGGACTGGTTATCACCATTCGCGTAAAACGCGAAAACCGCCACTCGGCCAAGTGACGGTTTTCTAATACAAAATTTTCACAAATCCGAGGCCAAACCGCCTGTCGCAGTCCCTCTGCCTTCACTATACCCGCCGCGGCCTGTTTGTCAAGCCCGGCGGGTATATTTTCTGCAAAAACAGCCCTTTACACCCGCGCCACCACGTCCATGGTGATCCGCGCGGTGATGCCCCACAGGTGGTACGGCAGCCCCGTATACACCGGCACCTCCAGCCGCCAGGGCCGCCAGGGGTAGTCCTCCGGCACACCGGCGTCGCCGTAGGGGAAGCCCGGGGCCTCCACCGGCTGCCGATACAGATAGACCTCCGGCGGGTGTGCCTTCAGCACCCGCAGCGGCAGCAGGAACGTGTCCGCCACCTCCTCCGGCGCGGGACGCATGTCCGCCAGCGCCGCCGCGTCCACCTCGCCCAGCACCGGCCGCAGCAGGCTGCCCGCCCGGATGTGGACAAAGTCCATCTCGCCGATCACCGTCACCGCCCGCTCCGGTATGCCCAGCTCCTCCCAGGTCTCCCGCAGGGCGCACTGCACGGCGCTCTCGCCGTCCTCCCGCTTTCCGCCGGGAAAGCACACCTCCCCCGGCTGGCGCACGCTGGCGGAGCGGATCTCATACAGCAGGCAGTATTCGCCGTTCTGCCGGACCAGCGGCACCAGCACCGCCGAGCCGCCCCGTTCCCCCATCAGCGAGGGGACGTGGCCGGAGTAGTAGCTGCGCAGGGAGGAAATATCCATAGTCGTGCATCCTTTCGATCCGAAGCGCGCATCCGTCTGCGCCGCTTCCCGTGATAGCAGAGTGTACTCGCTATATCGCTATTAAATAATAAAAATGTTGCAATATCACTTCGCGCCGGGGCCGGACGCCACCCTGTCCCATGCAGAGCGTCGTCTGCCCTCGCCCCGGCACGCATAGTACGAAGAATTTGCTTCGTTCTCACGCTTTTCCATAACATTCTTACGCATTCTTAAATGTAGTCAACAAGAAAATGGCTGATATTACGTCTGCAAACATCAAAAAGAGCGCTGTCACGCACGTTCTGCATCAAGCGCACAGCCCGCGCTTTCCCCCGCAAAAAAGAGGCCCCCGCCTTGCGGCGGGGGCACGCGTTATGCGCGAAAAACCGTTAACAGCCGCAACCGCAGCCACCGTTGTTGCCGCCGCAGCCGCAGCCGTTGCCGCACCCGCAGCCATTGCCGCAGAACAGGAACAGCAGGATGATAGCGATGATGATCCAGCAGCAGCTGTTACCGCCAAAGCAAGAATTCTGATTACACATACTGTAACCTCCTATGAAAATTTGACCGCCACATCGGTCTCATTCCCATAGTATGCCGCCGCCGGAAATGTGTGCCGCTCAGGACTGCGAAATGCGATAGCTAAGCGTCAATAAAGTGTCAACAAAGTGAATATCTTCGAAGAAAACGCCATCTTCCTTCGTGGAAAGTTCAACATTTGTGAAATTCCAGAATCCGCGCACGCCCAGCCCGATCAGCCGATCCGCCAGCGGCTGCGCCACGCTCTGCGGCACCGTCAGCACCGCCACATCCGGATGATAGCTGGCGACGTACTCCTCCAGCTCATCCATGGAATGAACGGCCACGCCGCGTATCTCCGTGCCGATCAGCGCAGGGGAGACGTCAAAGGCGGAGTCGATGCGGAAGCCGACTTTTTCGAAATCGAAGTTCTGCAGCAGCGCGTGTCCCAGGTGGCCCACGCCGATGACAATGATCCGGTGACCGTTGTCAATGCCCAGGATGTGCCCAATCTCGGAGCGCAGCTCCGCCACGTTGTAGCCGTAGCCCTGCTGGCCGAATTCGCCGAAGCAGCTCAGGTCCTGCCGGATCTGCGAGGCAGTGATGTCCATCTTGGCGCCCAGAGAATTGGAGCTGATGCGCACCACACCTTTGTTGTACAGGTCGTCCAGATACCGGTAGTAGCGGGGAAGGCGGTGGATCACCGCATCGGAAATCTTTTGCTTTTTCATATACGAACCTTCTTTTATACGAACTGTAGGGAGTGTGCTTGATTTATTGCATACATTTTACAACAACTTATGCAAGTTGTCAACTTTTTTAACAAAGTGTAGTGAAAAAATTTTCTTTACTTTGGGAACAGAAAGTGGTATAGTAATAAAGCTGTAAGCAGCAACTGAATATGCGCCCGTAGCTCAGCTGGATAGAGCGTTAGACTCCGACTCTAAAGGCCGCTGGTTCGAATCCAGTCGGGCGTACCAAAAAGTCCGTGAAATCGCATGATTTCACGGACTTTTTATGCGAAATTGATTCTGCGTTGAATATCTTTTTGCCGATGATCTTTACCACATTCCGCTGCACATGGATGGCGCGATTTTTGAAGTCGATGTCCGACCGTTTCAGGGGGTGTAGCTTCCGCATCCGGCGATATGATCAGCTTCTCCCTGCAGCGCTGCGTGGAGCGATTGGTTTTTTGCTTGTTATGTAGTGTGTGCTTACTATGGGATTGATAGCACAATACATATGAGGAGAATAAATTGAATTGCCAACAAAGATTTGAAGGTAAAGGCTAATGCCGATCACGCATAACAGGTATCCCGTTTGCACATATTTTGTGAGGGTGCAAGGCTAATAATAAGGTTTTCTCCTTGTAAAAAGTATGATAAAATCAAAGATGAGGTATCTGGAGAGGAGGAACGGCAAATGCGAATGGATAACATTGGTTGTTTTTTGGCGTTTCCTCTATTTCCGAGGTACGAAAGCTACCTGCGGCAGAGATCACGGAAAAACTGTCGAATGTAAAGGTGCCCGGAAAATCAGCGTGGTTCCCCAAAACTGACGGATATATTTTCCCGGATGGAGTTGTTTCCAGCATCATGAGGGGCACGCAGCACCAAATTCCCTATTTGATCGGGTGCAATGAGGATGAAACGGGCTCCATGCCCGGCTTCATGTCGCAGGCCACGCCGCAGGCGGTGGAGGGCTTTGCGAGAGCGATTTTTCCGGATGATGTGAAGGGATATCTCCGGTCGGTAGATCTGTCATCGCCAGATGCCATACGGCAGACTGTTTTTGATCAATATGAGAACGACAAGCTCTGTGCGATCCTTGGGTGGCAGAAGATCGAGATGGAGCGCAAAGGGAATACGGCATATACCTATTTCTTCACAAAGGATGCGCCGGAAGCGGGGGACAATCACCACGGTGCATATCACGGGGCAGAGCTTCCGCTGGTATTCAACACCATGAGCCGTGAGGGCCGCCCGTATACTGGAGCGCATTTTGAACTTGCCTGTATTATGCAGGAATACTTCTCCAATTTCTTCAAAACAGGGGATCCAAATGGCCCGGGGCTTCCGGTTTGGACTAAACCCGAAAGCTCTATGTATGAGTTTATGGAATTGGGAGATCATGCCGGGATGATATCTGTCCCAACCTCTGAAAACAGAGAGTTCATCGTAGACTACATGACGAAAATCGCAAAGGATCTCATCGTATGACCGGTCCTGATGGAGATTACACGGAGAAGGATCATAGCATTACTCGGCTATTTTATGCCTTTGTTGTGCAACATGCACAAACACGGCCGATATATTTCTGCGAATGCGCTACTTGCAAAAAATGTCGAAGCGTGGTAGCTTCTTAACAGAAAATTGCATTAAGAGGGGGATATTTGCATGAAGCGCTTACTTTCCGGCGTACTTTCCGTCGTTTTTCTGCTGATGCTGCTGCCGCTGTCCGTGTGGGCCGCGGAGACGGATTTCTCCGTGGCGCTGGAGGCAGACCGCAAGGCGGCTGCGGTGGGCGGCACGGCAAACGTGTCGCTTTTTGTCAGCGGCGAGAGCAGCTACAACAGCTACTACTTCACCTTCTCCTACGACAAGAGCGCGCTGCAATTTGAGAGCGCGGCCTTTTCCTCGGAAAGCAGCGGTGAATTGAAAGCGGTTCCCCTGCCGGAAACCGCTGAGGTAGCCGTATACGGCTACGGCGAGGCCCGGACCGGCGGGGCACTGCAGCTGCGATTCAAGGTGCTCACCGCCGGTTCCTCGGAGGTCAGGGTCACCTCGGCCTATGTGGACGACGCGGCGCACGCCGGGTATCGGGATGCGCCGGGCGCGGTCATCAAGGGCACCGGCAGCGCCACCGTGTATGGCGGGGGCTATCCGGTGACGAAGCCGGACGGTGTCACCGGCGAATTCACGGTGACTGACGGCAGCTACGACTACACCTTCCGGGGAGAAGCCGGACTGCGGTATAACTTCAAGGCCACCGTCAACGGAGTGGTGCAGACCGTGATCAACAACAACGACGGCAGCTATACGGTGAAGGGCGTTACCGGGCCGCTGACCATCGAGATCATGGGCGAGCCGGCACCCATGGGCTTTGATGTCACGGTGACCGGCAGCGGCGCGGGAGATGTCACCTACGCCCCCACCGCTACCTACGGGCAGGACTACGCCTTTACCGTCAGCAAGGACAGCAAGTACAACTATACGGTCACGGCAGCTGTGAACGGAAAAACCGTGGATTGCACATACGATGAGACAAAGAATGTGTACATCATCGCGGGCAGCGACATCACCGGGCCGGTGACGATCTCGGTGGAGAAAACGATGCCCACCAACACCACACTTATCCTGTTTACGGGAAATAGTGCAGGCGACATGTGGAACGGGATCAGCTCTATGCTTCGTGAGAATGGGAAAAATGCCACATTCGCGTTTTATAAGAAGGATGGTTATGATTACGCCGTGACCGCGCAGCAGTCAGACGGTTCCGACATCACCCTGAGTCGTGATGATACAACGTATCAAGACAGTATCGCCTGTACCATCCCCGGGGGGTATATTCAGGGTGGCATCATTACGGTGACCATCACCCGGACGGAGCATCTGGATGTAAAGGCAGTCGCGTCGGAGTACGTCGATCTGAAAAACGGCAGCACGGTGTTCCTGATAAACGCCACGGTGCCGTCCCTGCCTGCGGCGAAGTCACTGTACTACAACGGAACGCCCATGTTCCGCAGCGAAGCGTATGAGGGTGAGTACATCTGGCTGGTGACCAGCAACGGCACGCTGAGCGCAGTCCAGGCGGCGGCCCAAAAGGCCATCACCGCCCGCTCCAGCGCCGGCGGCGCCGTGGTCTACAGCGGCGACGTCAACGTCAGCGGCAAGGTGGACATCAACGACGCGCAGTACATCTACAACGTGTACAACGCCGAGCAAAGCCCGCTGGATGTGGAGCGGTTTCTGCGCTGCGATATGAACAAGGACGGGAAGGTGACCGTGGAGGACGCCCGGGCGGTGGCGGATCTGTTGGTAAAATCAAAAGCATAAAGAGACAGGGCAGGCTGCCGGTGCAGCCTGCCCTGCTTTGCTTTTTTTGATAGCGGTCAGTCGTCCCGCCCCGCTTCGTGCTTCAGGACCGCGCCGGTGGCGGCGTTGATCTCGTAGCTGTACTCCATGCCACCGGATTTGAACTCGACCTCATAGACGAGCGTGCCGTCCTCATCGTCCAGCTCGATCTCCATGTCATACGCCTTGTTCTCGCTCACGCCCGCGTGGTTCAGGGCGATGGACTTCGCCTTGGCATGGCCGATGTCGCCGGTGGGCACAGTAGGCTTTGCCGTCTCGTCCCCTACAGGGGCCGTGGTCAGCAAGTCCTTCTGCCCGCTGAGCACCTTCCCCGTGTAGGCGTCCACCAGATACTCAAACTCACCCCATGCTGTGTGCAGCTCCACCTCGTAGTGCGCGGGGAATTCGTCCAGTTCGGAATCGACCTCCGCTGTGACGGAGTCCAGCGCCGTTGTCCCGGCATACTGCTCCGCGGCGTAAGCGGCGGCAGCTTTGCCGATGGGCATGGCGGGCGCGCCTGCTTCCGCAAGGTCCTTCAGCTCCTCCACCGAGAGCTTTGCCAGCGCGTCAAACTTGAGCGCCGGGTTGATGGCGAGGACGCGGTTCACCAGCGCCGCCTTGCCGGAGGAAATGTTGTTTTCCCGGGCCTGCTGCTCCCGCGCCGCGTCCTGCGTCAGCGTCTGCGTCAGGACGGCGGCCTTTGCTTCGCTCGTCTGCAGCACGCCGTCCACGGTACTGGTCAGCTCACGCTGGAGCTTTTCCGCACGGGCGGTATCCTTGTCCTCCACCGAGATCATGATGGCGGAGGAAATGCTGTCAAGATAGCCGTTTCGCACGAGACTTCCCACGATGGCATTTACCGCCACATCCAGCTTCGCACCCTTGAGGTCAGCCCCATTGCTCATATCCGCAAGGATGGTTTTTGCATCCTCGTTGAGCGGCGTACAGGAAAGCACCTTCTCGCTCCGGTTCACCTTCAGCTCAATGCTGGGGTTCACATCCAGCGACACCACAGACGCCACCGCGTTCGCTCGCTGGTAGAACACGCCTCCGCCGCCCAGCAGCATTACAGCAAGGCAGGCAGCCACAAGCGTTGTCCATTTTCTATTTGCCGTTTTCTTTGTTGTCATGGGAATTACCGTTCCTTTCCGCTCTTCACAGCGGGAGAGAACGCCGTTCACATCATCCGGCGCGGTCTTTTTAAGCGCCGCAGCCAGCCCCTGCTCCATTTTTTCATTGGTCATCGGGCGTCATCTCCTTCCAGAAAGCTGCGCA
>ERZ827156.1681-NODE-1681-length-25195-cov-4.698449_pt1 | contig 25195 bp, 32 predicted proteins | sample MGYA00519919_ERZ827156 | MGnify/ENA primary metagenome ERZ827156 (study PRJEB31778, sample SAMEA3449269) | human gut metagenome | biome: human gut; feature: human-associated habitat; material: faeces | place: United Kingdom | collected 2010/2012 ...
AAAGATGGCCAAATTGAAAAATCGGCATAAGCATAAGGGATTTCGCTTCTCCGTGGTTTCCGAATGGAATAAAATCGCTCCTGCTTCGGGACGACCCAAAGGGGCGCCATTTTGTCGTAATGAGTGTCCCGATTGAAATCGCGAGATATGTCCCAGTGACTGTATTTCTCCCTGCTTGATTTGGATATTTGCGCCAAAGCGATCATGTAGAAGAAACGAGCATAAATCTATTCTCCAGTCACAAATGTTCCGTCGTAAGCAAAAGGAAAGCAACGCTCCTCCGGGTATTGGTGGAGGCAGCCGCGCCAAGCAGACGCGTGCCGAGAAGCAGGCGGAAGCCATCCAGAAGGCCGCGCAGCCCAAGAAGAGAGGTGAGGTGAACGAGCTGATGGCCGTAGCGAGTCGGGAGGCGGACTCACGGCGTAGTTGCTGAACAACCCCGATGTGCAGAAGAACGTGGTGCAGCTCCGTGAGGTGATGCGCAAGGTGATCAACTTCTCCACCATGGGTGTGGACATGTCGAAGCTCTTCACTCCCGTGATTATGGTCGGCGAGGGATGCTGGAGTGACCGGTAGATCTCCATCACCAAGGATATCGTGGTGAAGAAGATGACGAACCAGTTCCTCGTCACCTACGCCAAGCAGAACCAGGACCTGGCCATTCTCGCCATTAACACCTTCGAGAAGGACTGCCGCGACGAGAACCCCACTGTGCGCGGTATGGCCCTGCGCTCGCTGTGCTCGCTGCGTCTGAAGACTGTGGTGGAGTACGTCATTCCCTGCCTGGAGCGCGGCCTGGTGGACCAGAGCGCGTACGTGCGCCGCAATGCCATCATGGGCGTGCTGAAGGTGTACCACATCGAGAAGGAGCGCATTCGCGACAGCAACCTGGTGACGGCGCTGCAGAACCTGGTGCTGGACACGGACGCGCTGGTGGTGACCAACGCGCTGCTGGCGCTGAAGGAGATCACGGGCGACCTGCCGAAGACGAAGGCGCTGATCCACCACCTGCTGAACCGCCTGAACGACTTCAACGAGTGGTGCATGTGCATCGTGCTGGACCTGGTGTCGCAGTACCAGCCCGAGAACGAGACGGAGCTGTTCGGCATCATGAACCTCCTGGAGCCGTTCCTGCGCTACCACAACACGGCCGTCATCCTGGCGACCACCAAGGTGTACCTGTCCTTCACGGAGAACATGCCGCAAGTGTTCCAGCAGGTGATGTCGCGCCTGAAGCAGCCGCTGCTGACGCTGATGGCGAGCAACATCCCCGAGGTGGCCTACTGCGTGCTGGCGCACATGAAGCTGCTGCTGCGCAAGTGCAAGGAGACCTTCCACGACGAGTTCCGCCAGTTCTACTGCCGCTACAACGAGCCGACCTTCATCCAGCAGATGAAGATCGACATCCTGCCCATGCTCGCCACCGAGACCAACTTCGTGGACATCCTCAACGAGCTGAAGGAGTACGTGCCCGGCGGCGAGGAGGTCACCTCGCGCGCCGCCATCCGCGCCATCTGCCAGCTGGGCCTCTCGCTGGACAGCGCCCACACGCGCTGCTTCGAGACGCTGATCGATTTCTTCGACATGGACGTGGACTACATCCGCTCCGAGACGATGATCGTCATGCAGGACATGCTGCGCAAGCACCCCGACAACGCCGAGGAGGTCATGGAGCACGTGCCGCGCATCCTCCGCAAGACCGAGGACCCCAACGGCCGCGCCGCCTGCCTGTGGCTGATCGGCACCTTCCCCGACTTCTGCGCCGACGCGCCGTACATCATCGAGCCGCTGATCGACGACATCGAGGAGCAGAAGAGCAGCTGCGTGCGCCTGGAGCTGCTCACCACCGCCGTGAAGCTCTTCTTCCGCAGAGCACCCGAGGTGCAGGCCATGCTGGGCCGTCTGTTCAAGAGTCTCAGCGAGGACGACGCCACGCCCGACATTCTGGACCGCGTGCACATGTACTACCGCCTGCTCATGAACGACGTGGAGTCCGCGCGCCGCGTGATCGACACCACCGAGAACGGCGTGCAGAGCTTCGTGGAGATGGACGAGCAGCTGGTCAAGACGCTGTTCGCCGAGTTCAACACGCTCTCCGTCATCTACGAGAAGCCCGCCGCGCACTTCATCACCACCAAGGAGCTCGTCGTGCCCGACCTCGGCTACGACAACGACGAGGAGGTCGACGACGGCGAGGGCGAGGCTGCGGAGTACGCCGCGCCTGCCGCGCCCGCTGACATGGGTGCCATGGGTGCCATGGGTGCCATGGGCGGTATGGACGCTATGGGCATGGCGGCGCCGAGCGAGCCCGCGGCCGCTGGTGGCTTCGACGACTTCATGAACTTCGGCAGCGCGCCCGCGACCGGAGGCATGGACGACTTCATGGGCATGGGCGCGACGTTCGCGTGCGACCCGAACCCCACGACGGACCGCGGCGCCTTCCAGCAGAAGTGGACGACGCTGCCCGAGGCGCACACGGAGACCTTCCAGATCCCCAGCGCGCCGACGGATCCCAAGATGATCGAGTCGAGCCTGCAGATGTACAACATCGCCTTCGTGGCGAACGGCTACATGGGCCAGGTGATGAAGATCTTCCTGGTGGCCTACCACGCCGGCAAGGCCTTCGAGACGGAGCTGCTGGTCGCGCAGAACAACTGCAAGATCACCGTGAAGACGGAGGAGCCCGAGCACGTGAACGATTTCGTGGAGATCCTGAAGAGTGCTCTGAACTCGCTGTAAGTTGCAATTGCGTTTGTGTGTTTGTTGTTCATGCGTTGTGTTTTCATTGTTTTTGTTTGATGGGGATAGTCACATTCTCCTTTCCATGTTGAGCCGGTTCACTTCTCGTTGCCTCCCCGCATTAAACGGGTGTCTCGCGCAGAGCCGAGTGATTGTGCGCGGCGCTTACCAAGTTCCCGGGAATGACAACAACTACGAGCAGGTTCCCTTCCCCTCTCCTTGCGCTGATGGCATAGACCGCGATCGATGCGATGGCCACGCTGAAGGAGCTGAAGGTCCTTCGCTCGCTGATTCCCAAGGTGGACTACGTATTCGGTTGGAGCTTCCCGCTGATGGTGTAGCAGCTCAAGAACTACCACTTCCCCAACTCCGTGCGCAAGCATGTGCTCACCCGGAGTATCTTGCCCAGCATCAAGACGAAGGAGTATATATACAAGGTGAAGGCTCGACTTGAGAACGAGAAGCTGCGGGAGTGGGCGTATGACGCGGTTCTGATGCCTAGGGTTTGCAACAACCACATTGATCCGATGAACCGATATAATGAAGACTACTCCTTGTACTGCCGTGTTTGTTTTATATGTGTTGCCCTGTTTACGGGAGTTGTTCTCCATTCGCTATTGTCTTGTGGGGGGTGCCTTTATTCTCCAACATACCCCTTATTCACCTCCTTATTCTCTAAGGTAAATCCATTCCAGTTCATTCCCTACAAGCATCTCTGATGGGCAGAATGCACAACAAACACACCACAAATCGGGGTGGACCGAGTGGAAGCAATCCATATACGTCTCATAGTCAATCACGCCATCCTTGCTGTCGCTGCGCGCCATCTCCTGAATCAGCAGCAGCTCCTTCACCGGCACGCCCATCGTGATCTCCGTCGACACCTTGGCGATCACCTCCTCGCTCATGCCGCCCGCCTTGCGCAGGATCTCCGCCACCTCCTTCGGCTCGTACGCCACGGGAATGTCCAGCACCACGTTGAACGGCTACGCCTCACCCCTCCACCCCACACGCACGTCCATCAGACCCAGCTCCTCCATCGCGTTGCGCTGCGAGGTCGTCGCCACCACCATCAGCTTGCGGCCCTCCGTCGGCGGTACCTTCTTGATCAACACCAGCAGCGCCTGCAGCACCGTGTTGCTGAAGCGCGGGCCCAGCCGCACGTACTCCACCAGCCGCTCCAAATCGTCCAGAATGATCATCGACAGCGGCGACTTGTACGCGTCCTGGAAGATCGCCGAGATGCGGCTCGCCTTCGCGTTGTCGCCCAGGCCCAACAGCATGTCCGCCGAGATGAACTTCACGAACGGGAACTGCGACTGCACCGCCAGGTACGCCGCCAGCGCCGTTTTGCCGCAGCCCTGAATGCCGTTGAGGCAGACGGACAGCAGCGGCGTGTGCTCGCTGGTGCGCACCTGCTCCACCATCGTCATCAGCTCGCCGTACAGCTTCTTGAACTCCTCGCCGTACTCGATGATGCCGTTGCGATAGCGAATCGACAGCTCGTCCTTCTCCAGACCGAACGCCGGCTGCACCTCCTTCAGCGCCTTCATGAAGTCGTCCCACGTCACGCGCATCTTCTCGGGGTCCATGTTCACCTTCGTCAGATTGTTGATGTCCACCTCACGCTCCAGCGCGAACGACGATGCACTCTTCACCAGGCCCTCCAGCTCCGCGCCCGTGAAGTTCTTCGTCAGGTCCGCCAGCTTCGCCAAATCCACGTCGCTCGCCAGGAAGCCGTTGCTCTTCATCGTGTTCGTGTGGATGCTCAGGATCTGCACGCGGCCCTCGAACGTCGGCAGGCCGATCTCCACGTGCACCTCCAGACGGCCCGGACGCAGCAGCGCCGGGTCGATCAGGTCCTTGCGGTTCGTCATGCCGATGATCAACACATTGTTCAGCGCGTCCACGCCGTCGATCTTGGACAGCAGCTGGTTCACGATACTGTCGTGCACGCCCGTGCCGTCGCCCGCGCCGCCACGCGCCTTGCAAATGGCATCAATCTCATCGAAGATGATGATGTGGAGATCGGAGTTGTCGCCCATCTCCTCCTGCTCCTTCTCCGCGTCCTCGAACAGCGCGCGGATGTTCGCCTCCGACTCGCCCACGTACTTGTTCAGGATCTCGGGACCGTTCACCACCTTCGGCTCGTGCGCGTTCAGCGCCTTGCCGATCTGTCGTGCGATCAGCGTTTTGCCGCAGCCGGGCGGGCCGTACAGCAGCATACCACGCACGTGCTTGATGCCCATCTTGCGAAGCACCTCGGGCGGGAACACACGCGACGCGAACGCACGACGGAAGATGTCGGCGAACTCCTTGTCCAGGCCGCCGATGCCCATGGCCTGGAAGTTGAAGCCCCGCTCGAACAGGCGGCTGTTGCCGCTGCTGGCGCCGCCCTGAATGCGCAGCGCCGCGTCCTTCTTCTTCTTGAACAGCAGCGTGCTCGCCTTCACCAGCTGCCCGCACGGACGGCCGATCGACACCTACGGTGAAGGTGGGGCAGAGAAGTCACCTCCTGCTTCTCGCCGTCCAGCTGGATGAACTCCATGCCCATGCACTGCAGGCGCAGCGCCAGGCCCTCCAGCTGCACCACCATCTAGGCGTGAGGTGTAGAGAAGAGGAATACCAGCTGGTCGGTGGTGAACATCTGGCGGCCGTAGAGATCCTTCATCATGGTCGTCAGCTTGTCGCAGTCCACGTCGATGGGCTAGTTGTGAGGAGTGGGGAATGGGGAATGCCTTTCCGCTGTTGTTCTTCTTGATGAGGTCAATCTCGAAGGTGACGTTGTTGATCACGCGGATCTGGTCCTCGGGATAGACGTCCACCTCGATGTCCTTGTTGTTGGCCAGCTGCGCGCACATTCTCTGCAGCATGCCAAACGCCATGGTGTGCTTGTCCATTCCGTCGAAGGGTCTACAATGGTAATGACGAGAGAGAGGGAATCACCTGGCGGTGAACACGAAATCGTTCACCTTCACCAAAACGCCGGGATTGGTGTCGTCGATCTTTCCCGCGCTCTCAGCAAGCTAGGTGTGAGGATTGTGAGTCGTGAATGACTTTGTTGTAGTCGTGCTCGCTAACGTACACGCAATTCGTATAGCTAAGGAGAATGAGTGGGAGATTGGATCCTACGCAAGGTTGCTGTTGGGCAACGAAACCACCTTAAATGTTCTGGGCATTGGAATCCGTTTTGTGGAGATAATCGGGGGTGAACACATGACGGAAATTGGGGGTGTTTTGGAAATGAGGATGCGATGGAGATTCCAATCGCATCACACAGTGCATTCATTCAGTAACCATGGAGTAGAATATAAGGGGACTTCTATTGTGCAGAGAGGAATCACCATTGTGAAGAACGGATTTGAACAAACAAAGGCATGATGGATGTTCTTTCCTCTTCATCTGCAAAGAAACCATTTCCATGTAGTGAATCAGTACAGATCGCTTATCACTGCTCTGTTTATTCTGCCCTTCTGGGATCTCCTTCTTCTGCACTTCTGCGGGCATTTCATGAAGCCGATCCTGAAGACTGACAATCACTTCCTGATCCTTTTCATTATGCAATCTAGTTATTCATACGACTCTGTGTATTTCTCTCAAGGACTTTAGCTCTTCTGTCAAAGCCCTACACGTCAATGGGCAACAATACTGTCGACTCCTTTTCTGTATTCAGCCTCTTTTGTTGCTGCACGTAAAACGCACTATTCTTATCACTTCCAGCCCCCTCTCTCGCATTCTAATCCTCACCTTTCACCATTTCACAATCGCTACCTTCATCTTTATTGCTGTGATTTCATGTTCCAATTCTTCAATCCGTGCATGAAGTGCCTGCTGCTCTGATTGGGTATCTTCTGCTTATCAGCATTGGAATGAAGGGAACGAACTCATTGCATTCTCCAGTTGAGAAATGTACGCATTCTGCGTTTGCCATTCAACCGACTCAAAACCTTCCAATTCCCTCTACGCACCATCAAACCACAACCATAGACACACCTGAAAGTCGTTCTCCAGAGTGGAATAGGGAACACAACTCATCGAGTCAAATGGAAAATGAGAAGGAATAGAGACCTTTTCAACAAACAATTGAGCAGTAAACGACGTCAGACACTATACAGAACCAACAGGCCTCAGAAGAAAGGAAGCATCATCTGGTACACCGGCTTATCCGTTTGGAGAGCTCCCAGATACACCATGAAGGGGATGAATCCATAGAAGAGGGCAGTCTACGAAATGACGCTTTGGCAGCAAATCCCACAACTCCCAAGTTGTAAACCTTTCCAGACAACTCCTTCAGAGCGGCCTTCACCTTTTCACTCTTCTTCGCCATAGAAACAGGATGTGAGTGGGGAAAAACGGAAGTGGAAGGAACGATCAAAACCCGATCACTCTAACAGAGGAGAGTAATCGCAGATGGAGCAGTACGCATATAGGGAGGACATTGCGATCAATTTGGCGGACGCCACGAGTGATGGATTGCTGCTTGGTTCCCCATTAGGCGTATTCACCGTTGGTTCCAAGGATAAGAACAAAAATGTGAAGAAACTGCAGGGCGAGTTGGATATGGCTTTGGAAATGAAGTGTAGATTTGGTTTTGCTTGGGGTTGCGGAAATCAGCTGTCCTTTTACCAACAGTAGTTTTGTTACTTGTCTTTGATGAATAGGATGAAGGAGAAGCGATCTGTACACTATGGTGGCGATTCAAACTGTAGGGTGATGCTCAAGGAGAATCTAGCGTCGTTATGCAGTTTCAGAAAGCAAATGATCTGATGTGTGAAGTGGGAGTGACGGTATTTCGTAACGCGTAGATGACCAGTGCTCTGCATTCTCTCTTCCTCCAATATCATGATGCCATTGCTTCGGGGCAGGGAATGCGTTTTTCGTAGTGTTGATCGGTAGATATTCACTTGGCTTCCAATGCGTATTGTCGTGAGATAGTCTCCCTTCTCCACGAGGGTCTTTCCAGTATCGCGGAAGACAAGTCATTGACCACAACGGAAATTGCACTGAAGGTGGAGCGTTGCTGATTTCCCTCACACCAAGCACATTATGATGTATGTCTCTTTCTACAACATCTTCTTCGTGAACCAATACACCGATCCATTCGCCTTCAAACGGGAGGTTCTCCTCTTCTTCCAAGTTTGCATTTGTTTCTTGTTATGAGTGTAGGAATACCTGATCGATGCCCCGGATCCATCTCGCTACCGCCATCTCGTCGCTCACCTCAAGGACGTCACTTTAGATGCGATCATGGACATGATGTTGCAGATCGCGAATTACGGAAACGCATGGGCTCTGCTTGGGAGTGAGGACATAGATGGAGTTGCTGCTTCTCTTTCTTCAAGAGCTGCAGGCGAAACAGATCGATGTCCCCAATCTTTCTTATTTGCTGTCAATTGCGGAGAAGTGTCCCTATTTCAATTCTTCCATCCCTCTCACCCAATCTACCCAAGCCGAGTGGAATCAGGTACGTCTGCCTTCTCCTCTTCACTGCAGCAATGCCGCGCCCTTCAGACCCAAACGGACGATTCATCACTTCATCGCGTGCTTCGTGTGCTCTGTAGTGAATGCGAGCAAAAGGACTGGTGCGCACAGTCTGTTGGGGTTACAACTAGGCGACTCCGACTGGTTCATTCCATCTTGTACAAGAACGAAGACTTGTCAAAAGAAGTCATGATTTCTCTCTTTGACAAGAACGACGAAACGCTCTTCATGTGCATCAAAAACCCGATCAACGTATCCACTCCTCCTCCTTCTCCCCTGAAGATTCTTTCGCATGTAATCGAAACCGGTTTCTCCTTCTTCTCCTTTTCTCTCGCCGAAATCATGTTTCTCCACTCTCACGTGTCTTCTCCTTCCATTTTTCACTCTCAGCTTTCTTCGCCTCCGCTTCTCTCCCTTCTCACCGATTTGGCCAACGATTGTGTCACGAATGGAATCGATGTCACCATTCCGATCCAAGTTGCCATCATTGTTCTCACCGCTTCTCCTTCTCATGCACAGATTCAAAAGGAAATCGGCGATTCCCAGAATCTCGCCGAATTGCTCCACTTCCTCTTCCTGTCGCAACCACTCGATTCCGACGTGGCGGTTCGTTCCCTCCTCCACAACACCTCCTATTTGCCGTTTGTGTTTTTGTGTTCCATCCATTGAAGGTGTCTCACACAGCAGTATTCCATCGTGCAGGATGTGATCCACGCGTGTGTGGTGAACCGCTTGCAGCGTGGCATGCTTGCCAGCGCCGCTCGCTGGGAACGCGAATTGGTCGAAAAGTGCCAGTTTTCGGTGTATTCCAGTAACACCGTTGATTTTTGCATACTGAGTCTGCTGCACGATCTGAAGGGAACGCTGAGTCAGGCGAAGCAGGTTGTGGGTCTGTTCGAGGACATGGAGGAGACCATCTCGAATTACCCATTCTTCAAAGTACTGGTGTTGACGGTTGATTTCCTTCTGGTTTGTGAATCGCAGTGTGAGTGATGGATAGAGGGATGCAGAACAGGACACACAAGCAGATACTGTCAATTCCAACCTAAGCGAACTATTTGAGAAAATATACTGCGTGAAGGAGTCCATTCGGTGGAAATTGTTATTGCAAAGAAGACTTATCATGAATAGGCTTTCATTGCTGATTAAGCTGGTGGCAGTATCTATTGATACGAACGACCCCAGATTGGCTCTACTTAGTGTGGATAATCTGCTCACGATTAATTCCTTCTTCCAGCTGATGATCACCATGAAGGAGACGAATCAGAGTTTTGACGAAGGACTTGCATCCACAATCACACAGAAACTACTTCTGCTCATCAATAAGAGGATACTAGCGTATCGTATTTGTTCCACACAGTTTTGAACAAAGCGGTTAAAAGAAACACGCAGACCACAGAAACTAAAAGGCCGTTTTGTCCTGACCGTGCATGGAACGGTAATCGCCGAACACGTCGAAGCCAACTAAAAGAATGGGGTAAAAGAAGTAGTGTCTCATAAATGGCATCTTCATGAAGGGCAGCGCACCAATGGCAAAAGCGGCAAAATGGTTGTAGTAGTCGAAGCTCTGGCGATAGTACATCAGCCCCGTCTTCGTCACTTGGTAGAGGGTGAAGAAACTAGGCGTAACACATCTGAGTCTATAAGCACCCTCCCATTGACAGAAGACCGAAGGCCAGACTCTTTGGCATTCTCTTCATGATGGTTGTCATCGTCACCTTGGCGCCACCTTCGCTGCGGGTGCTGTCATAGACACCGAGCATTCCTCCCAACATACAGCCCGCACTCGCACCAAAGCGAAGCGCTCGCTTCATTCCCGCAATTCTCTTTGCCTTTTTCTCCTAATCCTGAACAGACTCATTATGGATTACCAGTTCTTCCTTACGCTCAGGACTAATAGAAACTTCTTTCGTTTTGGGTTTGTCTACTTCAGTGCTCTCCGCTTTCACCACTTCCACGTCATCATCGTCATCATCCACGGAAGTGTCTTCAAACACGAACTGGTTCTCTTCCTCTTCCTTTGCACCCTTATGTTGTCTATTACGCACAGATCTCCAATCACTCATAGTTGGGACAAGCAAATGACTGCCTTCTATGTTTCTCTTTTGAATAGCTTTCATTTAGGGTCAATCTTCTGATTCACACCCCGTCTGTCACATCCCTTCACACTCATTCTCGGAATGGGGTGAGTTTGAAGAAACAAATAAACCATCATATGTAGAATAGATTGAACAATAGACACAGTCCCGTTTCGGCTTCAAACCGCTTCTTGATGTCACACGCTTCCTGCTCAAGATCTTGGCATTTGTTCAACTACCCATAAGCCTTTCAGCTCGCTCCTTACCATCGTTGCCAAACGCAATGCGTAATGAGCGCCTTCTTCTGCCATGGCCGGTTTATCCTGTGTGTGCATGTTCAATACCAGAAGGGGCTTCATTCCATGACAAGCGCGAAACTGCAAATCTACGCTTCAGAAGCAGCACGGAGCCATACTCTCCAACACGGCATCGAACACACGGTCGTCAAAACATATACATATATCAATCTTGCTCAAGTCCTTTTCATCCTGGAATCGCTGGGGAGCCTTCTTAACAACCACATTTCTTTGCATCATGCCGATCATTCCATTTTTAGTATAACTACAAAGTAATTAGCCAATAACACGCCTACTAATCGCGTCCAAGCTCATTCAAGTCATCCAGCATCTTTTGATACTCCGTTCCGAAAGCATATCTAATTGATTACGGAATGTCAACAGAATGGTACGTAAGGGCTCTTCCAGGAACAAGTCCGGGCATTTTCACGGAATTTCCAGTTCCGTAGGATACCACACGAAAGTTATTTCTCTGGGAGTGAGAGGAAGAGAGAAATAAGCACTCTCAGCAAATCGTGAGCGGCCATACTTCGATTCACGTTAGAAGAACATATCATAGCAAATACATACCCTTCGTTCTTCATGGTGAGTCTATTTCTTCCGATTCGCCCTACTCCCAAAATACACCCTTCTTCCAAATGGCCCTTTTTGCCCCCTTTTCTGGCGTTTTCAAATTGAACACTTCCCAAACCCCTTTTCAATGAACGATGACTCGAAAGAGAGCTGCATCTTCCAAGCAACAAAATCAAATACAAGGAACTGTGCTTCATCCCTTCACCACTTAATTCTGTAGGAACAATGTTGTTACTGCCAGCGATTCTTCAATAGTGCTCCTGCACTTCGCTATCACACAGTAGTCGTCGTGAATCCCATTGAAACCTAGTCTGTGTGTGTTTTCAACCCCACATCTTCTCGTTTCTCGCTCACATGCTGTTTCTGTAATCAGTATCCATTCACTGTCTTCATTTCACTTGCAGAACCTATCCTTCTGCTGATGCCATCCTTGCTCACTTGGTGTCCAACCACATCAATGAAACGGTTCCTCGTTACAACAAGGGAGCCTATTCAAAACGGAAACCGACTTCCTCCAAGGCACAGCGTCTTACCCTGCAATCCCTCACACAACTGCCCTCCTCATTCATCTCCAACCCATTGTTTCACATCGACTCGACTGCCACTCTCCCCAACACGCCCGTCATTCGACTGTCTCTCAAGCAGACTCTCTCTTCTCTTCTTCCTCACCAGTCCCTTCGCCTCTCGCCGGACTGCAGTGTCGTGAACTGTGGAGGCATGGTGATGAGTTGTGTGTTGAGCATGGATGAATCCGACGGAGTGGCGGTGGTGAGCTGTGGCAAGAATGAAGACGGAATCGTGATGAATCAACGGTCCATTCCTCCTTCCAATCCCGAAGCCAAAGAAGGGTTCATTCGGTGTTATTCTCTCGTCACACAACAACTCGTCCTCCAATTCACACACTTGCATCACTACGCGATTCAAATGAAGTGGCTACACCACACGACCACGTCTCAGTCGTACGGCGTGTTGTGCTGTGTGTTTGTTGATGGCGTGATCGAGCTCCTCAACGTCCTTTCCCTTCTCTCCTCTCATTCCCAGATTCCTCGTATGATCAACGCGCCGTCACCTCTGCTCCTTCTCCAGCCCATCGTTCGGATGGCATTTCCCGTGAGGGCAACGACCATCACGCAACACATTCTGTTCGACGACATCGTGATCGTGGGGTTTGAGGACGGAAGTGCTCGTGTGGTGGAGCTGAACGAAGCATCCTGGGATGTGTTGAACGTGATGAAGAGCGCGTGCGGCTGGTTTGAAAGCAGTCCTGTTCGCAGTGTTGTGTGCAGTAGCTACAACGAAGAAGAAGTGATGGTGATGAATGAAGTGTGTGAAGTGAAGGTGAGTGAGGAATAGAGAGGCACGTGCGGCGTGTGGAACATTCACAACAACCGATGGAGAGTTCGATGTGGCGACAGTCTGGAGGAGTGCGAGGGAATGGTGGAGAGGGCAGATGGAGCGGAATAGTACGGGGAGGAGCGGGAGTAAAGGGTAGTGAACTGCTGGTGGGGGGCAGCAATCATGTTCGCAGCGTGCGCGTGAACGAATCGGGTCTGACGACATGCCATTCGATGTGACGGAGCGAAGGGAGTGTGATGAGTAGACTGGAGGTGTGTGGCTCCGTCACGAGTATGAGCTATGATGAGGGTAGTGATGTGCTGATGGTGACGAGTGACAGGGGTGATGTGCGGTATATGAATGTGAAGGGATGTGATAAAAGGAGTGCGAATAAGAAGAATGGAAGCAAGAGTGGAAGTGTGAGCACGTCATTCAAAAGCGAAGAAGGAAGTGAAAGCAATTTGGATGGAGTGTTCACTGTGTATTATAATGGGAAAGTGAATGGAGAGGATCATCGCGCTGGCTGGTAGGATTGAATTGGAATAGTTGTTGTGTAGGGTTTGTAGTAGTATCAGTAGTAATGGCTATATGTGCTATGGGGGTGTCAACAATTTGTTGGTGATCGAGAGAGTGAAGTCATTTGTTTGTTTCATCAGTTGCGATATGAATCGCTCCATTGAATTGAAAGAGATTCTTCACACTATCTATAACAAGGGATTTGATCTCGTCTGTCCCTTTAGCGGTATGGAAATGGAGTCTCTGTTGATTTCCAGTTCAAATGTATAATGCAGCTGTTCAGAAGCGCTATGCTCTCCCCGTTTTCAATCAAACGAATACGCTTGCCCTTCTGATTGGTGTTTTTGCTTATCTCTCCTCATTATTAGGCAATTCTCGGCATCTGTGGCGTCCCTTTATTCAATATCTTGCTGACATTGACTATCAGTGCGATAGCAACCCGAATCCCTTAGATTCGTTCCCTTTTGATATATGACTCATTGAATAGTTACGTGAAGTTGTGCATCGATTCGGCATTCGAAAAGATGGATGTGGAAAAGGATATTCACTACACGTTTGAAATGACCCGAGGAAGAATCCTTCCCTTTCAGAGGCTTTCCGATGTGATAGTACTACCATTGTATTAGCTATAGATTAGTGGCATGTGCATGAACAGTCCTCTGAGTCATATGTCGTATCATCCGGTCTATGGCTCGTGGATTGGCCTGCGCGCTGTTGTTGTGCTTGACTTGGATCTGAGCGTTGCGAACTTTTTGGGCGCAAAGAGGGCGGAGAACTGCATTTGCGAGGGTTTCCCTTTTCTTTCCTTTTCACCCATAGAGTGTGATAAGAAGGCAAAGAAGCTCCTGGAGGAGCTGATGATGAGCACGAACTACTTCGATGATCACAAGCAGGAAGATGTGTGGAGGAAGTGGATGGCTCTGCGGACGATATGCGACAAGCCCTACCCAAACTACTCCTGGAACCAGGCGGCTTATCATTACAGCAAGAATCAGCAGTATCTGATGAAGGACATCGAACAGGTCAAAAACGGCTGCTACACACCCGACTATGATTGGATTGATGGATTTAACAAGGATATCGAAGGCTTTCATCGCGAATTCTGATTGGAGTGAATACGCTTCCCTTCCCTTTTCCCTATGTTTGTGATCACATACAAGGAACAGTAATCTCAGAATCCCATCCCTTCAAGAGAACACAATTTCGGGCGTTCTTTTGTCACACAGGAAATCGTTTCTTTCACAAGCATTCGTAATGAAATGGAGTATCTAAAGAAGGTGGAGACGGTAGAGGACATTACCGAAGAATTGTCAAAAGTAATCCAGGAGGAAAACGAAGTGGAACGCCGTATTCTGTTCAACCTCACGGGAAGTCTGGATTATTACGATATCTCGAGCAATGGAGAGGCGGTGAAGGCAAGTGCTATCGAATACAATGAAGTTTCTGCGAATCTGCGTCTTTTGGGAGAGAACGTGAATAGTACGGAATCTTCAGTGGCATGTGTTATCACTAGAAACGACAAAGTGCATGTCCAGTATTAGTGACGAAATGAAGACGTGTAGTGAAGATGCGGTTCGGGCGAGCGAGCAAATCAAGCATTTCAATATTCTTAAAGTATGTACAATACAGCGACGATTCATGCATAGAATCATGCCGAGAAGTCCCTTGAGCTTGTTACAGCCATGATCGACTTGAACCGCAGTGTGGCTGGAGTTTTGTTATCTCCAATCTGTCACAGACTAGATTGAGCACTCCCTCGAAAGCGAGGAGTATGAGAAGGCGACGGACTACATTCTGAAGTACCGAAAGGCTATTTTGACTGGAGACATCAACACCAAGGATGCATCCATCATGGAGAGGGTTTCCTACTGGTATTGCGTGTAACGCATAGTCTACGGACACATTAATCAAGGCGTTGACGGAGCAGCTCACAATCAGTATTTCCAACAAGAAGACCACGCAAGTGTTCCGCTATTGCCACTTGCTGGACAGTCTGGGAGAAGGCTGTCTCGCATTATCGAAGTCGCTCTTTCCTCTCCTTCTCACCTTGCAGACTCGTTCCGTATCTCCTTTCCCCTCTGATGGAGGATTGCCAAAAGGATTACCAACTCCTCGCACATCAGCGATCATCTCACAACATCGGCATGCTGGTGGGCAACACGCTTGGAGGCATGTTCAAGAAGGCCGTGGAGCTGATCGAGGGTCTGGAGGAGCAGACCACCCAGTGTTTCACCACCGAACGCTACGCCTTCTGCTACCTCTGTCACTCCCTCTTCTCCTTCTGTGACCACCAAGTCCAATTTCCACCCGATTTCTGACATGCAGAGCAATCTCATTCTGACTCACTACGACACTGTCCGTGACCTCAAAACGGTGATCGCCAACGCCAAACGCGTCCTCCAGCAATACGTCCTGAACGAGTCGGGCGTGGAGAACGCGGAGCTGGCGTCACTGAACCAAATCCTGAACGAGATCACGCTGTTCCTCCAGCACAACGAGTCCTTCACGCGCTTCTTTGCCGGCAAGATGGGCGACAGTTGGAGTCTGTGTGAGGAGATCAAGAAGGATGGACAGCCGGCCGTGGCGCCTCACACGACAGTGCCTCAAGAGATGGCGGCCGTCATGGCGGCGATCAAGCAGAAGAAACTCCTTCCCGCGGGGAATAAGCTCCAATCTTTCACGGTACGACTTTTCATATGCGTTCATCCATAGATTCTTCAGTCGCTCAATCACTCCTACACAACACTCGAGGAGGTTTTCTCCGTTTCCTCGTTTCCTCTTTCTCATGCATAGTTGTATTCCCTAAATCGGTCCATTTTCAACACGCAGCCAGACGCGGTATGCCATACGACGTCTCTCCCAGAAGAGGCCTTCTATCTGTTCGATCTCATCATTTCACGAGCCATCGGTCAGGGCAACATCCGGAACATATGCACCGTAATCAGCATCATAAAGGGGTGCATCGACCAGTACCTTCACTCCTTCATGTTGTCTGTGATCCGAGGCAGGAAGACACTCGATGTGGCATGTGGGTCATTTAAACTGAGTTCATTATAGCCATTCCGTCTTCGCTCTCGAAGGAACAGGTCAGCACCGTCTTCATCTTCAACGACCTCTCCGTTGGCTTTTGCAACTCGTTTCATTCGCAGCTGTGCATTAACTACACCAAGACACTCGGCTCGCGCATTCTCGACTCGGTGGCGGACGCGTTCCCGCAGACGCCCTCGGCCATCCGCAAGAGCTGCAATGACATGACATCGGCTTCTGTGGGCCTTTTCACGAACAGCTACGATTTCGTAATGCGAAGTGGCGATTCGCTGGAAGGGTCATGGAATAGGACTGAAGGAGACGGTCGTGGTCCCGATGTGTCAGAAGATGGAAAAGAGCCTCATGGCGGGAGATTTCGCGGTGAAGTGCCAAAGCGGCGAATTGGTTACGCGTAGGAATGACGTGAAAGCCGAGCAACAGGCGGATGATTTGATCGAGGTGGTGATGGTGATATTGAAAACGACTCTCGAACCGTACGAAGCACTCCTTCTCCCGTCAACCGTCACGCAGCTACTGAACGAAGTGGCGGGCGTTTTTGGCAGCCGATTGGAATCGGCAATGGTAAAGGTGAAGTACACGCAGCAGGGAGTGCTGCAGCTGGACAAGGTGATCCGCGCACTGTGCAACGAGCTGATCAACCAGGGAGGCAGCGAGATTCGTACGAATTTCAGCAAGGCGAATCATCTGATTGCCATTCTTAGTTGCGATGACGTAGCGGTGAAAGGCCTGTGTGATCGATAGCTGTCAAGTGCCATGTCTCTGTCGCTGAGCGAAAAGGAGGAAATGTCCAAGGAGCAAGTTCAGAATGTGATGAAGCTGAGAGTCGATCTGAGTCATTAATGTGTATTACGTGTACTGCTTGTTTTTTGTCTTTCAAACCACAGGGGGATCCCAACATTTGGCATCCCCGTCGATTCTCCATTTCTCCGCAAAACCAAGTCTATTCCGGATGGAAGTCTCGCCCAGAGCTATTCTGTTCATTATTGGGTTCCTGGTGGCATGCATTTTTGTCATTTTCCCAGCCAAGATTGCTATTGGTCGTGGCAAGAAGGAAATACCCCTTGACTTTTCTACAGTTCCCATCGCTGTGGTGGTGGTCCTGTTTTTGACTACCTCCATTCCATGGGTTGTGGTGATTCGGGGTATTCTTGGTGTGCAAACTCCCGACTGGGCCAAGGACCCGTCGAATTCAAGCTACCTTGTTCCCTATACCGTGATCATTCTGTTCATGACGCTGGCCTATGTGTGCATGTCTGCGGAGCACACGAAGGCTTTCATTGTTATTGCGAACAAGTTCTCGAAGACTGCTCTCTCATCGAGCAATCCGGGTATCATTGGTCTGTCTCTGTTTTCCCTCCTTGCTGCAATCTTCACGCTTGTGACGAGCAACGATATCGTTATCCTGACCCTCACTCCCATCATCCTCCAATTCTCCAAGAAAACGGATAGTCGCTTGCTGCTCTCCCTCCTTTTGGCGGAGTTTTGTTCTGCCAATTCCTACAGCGCTGGACTGCTGAGCGGCAATCCCTCCAACATCATTCTATCGTCCGTGTTCAAAATCGACTTCTCCACCTACATGAAGTACCTGCTGCTTCCTGCTATCGTCAGTGGACTTGCTGTCTATGTGTACTGCTTCGTCCTGGCAAAGCACTCCACTCGCATCCAATCTGCTCCTGCGACGAAGGATATTGAATTACAGCTGACGACTAAAAGCGAGTCCAAGGATGCCTCGAACATGATGGGGAATGAGCATGATGAGAAGTCTATGGCCGTGAAGGCTGTGGGTGTGAAGAAGGAATCCGAAGGCAATCCAGATTCCGCTACGGAAGAGAAGGATGTGGATACATTCAATGCCAACATGAAGGTGTCCCTTGCGTTGCTCCTCCTTCTGTTCATTCTCTTCTTGTCTTCAACCCCCATTCAAAACCGCTGGCCCGTCATCGAATTCTGGCACATTGCCGTGTTCATGTTCATTCTGACACTTATCAAGGACTTCATCTTCTACCGGCACAATCTGCACACCATTGCAGATATCGTCAAAACACTCCCCTGGAAGGTGCCTCTCTTCCTTCTCGCCATGTTCATTCTCGTTGAAACGGCCAGCTACTATCACTTCACTTCCTCCATCGCACAATTCCTTGCTAACACTTGTATTTCTCCCGTTCTTCGCATGGGTGACCTTGTCACGGCACTCTTCTTCAATGTTCTGACGTGCATCGCGTGCATCATCTTCAACAACCTTCCCGCTACCATTTTTGTCACGCGTATTCTGAGCGAGCCCGCTGTGAAGGATTTGCTGGGCGATCGGCTGTATCTTGCCACCTTCAGTGTCGCGGCAGGAACCAACTTCGGGGCGTGTATTCTGCCCCATGGCTCGCTGGCGGGTCTGATGTGGTCTGGATTTGTTCATGACAAGGACGTGCTGAAGCGCGTGTGGAAGCATGGAAGTCTGGTGTGTCTTGTTCTAGTCGTGGTCTGCTCTCTCCTTTTGTGTTTCATGCAGCGCATTCTTTGTTCTGTTTCTTCAACAAACAGTCTTTACACCTTCACAGTCTTTGTCGAGGACTTCTTCTCCACCCCCTTCTTGTTGCTCGACTTTCTGCTCTTACCCTTCACACCACCCACAGCCTTCGCAGTGCGAGTCGTTCTCATCAGCAGGAACACCACCACGGCGATGATGATGGCCGCTCCGTCGTACCAGCCCTCGCCCCAGCCCTCCGTTCTGACGCCGAGGAAGATGGAGATCACGGCGGCGATGGACAGCAGGATCAGCGTCAGGTCGTGCATGCCCTCCCACACCAGCTCGCAGTAGGTGACGCCCTTCCTCTCAACGGTGCGGTTGCTCCCGTAGAGCTCCCCTCTCCTGGGGTCCGCCACCTGCTCGGGCGTCAGACCCTACATGTCAGTTCGCTCATCCACGCACGTACCACTTTGGGATCGGTGCCGAAGCACTTCAGCAGGCCCTCCACCCCGCCGAAGCGCTCGACGCTGCGCGCTCCGTCATTTTCCATCTGCCAGTCGAACAGAGAGTCCTTCTTGGCAGCAGTGGGGGCGCCGAGCTCCTCAGGGCCATACTTGAACAAATCTGCGTTCTACGGATTCATTGGTTCTCGTACTGCGACCTCTGGGCTCTCCTTCTTCACCACGTTGATGTCAACAAGCTCGATGTTCTTTTCTACCTCACCCATTGTATGAAGTAGCGATTAAGTGATCGTATTTTTCTGGGTTCGGGGTTTTAGATAGGTGCAAGATTCGTAACTCCCGTGTTTGATTGGCCCGCGCAGAATCTCAGAATAGTTCGTGCGCACGACTTTTCCAACAAACACAGATACACCTCAGAAGTAGCTAACAGGTCCTGCTTTTCGGAGTCGTTTATACGCGACAGGCGTATCGCTCGCTTGGACAGCTTCTTTCGTCTGCTCTCGCGGCCGAGGGAGGCAGACTTCACGTACAGGGTGAGGAGCACGACACATGCCACCGCCAGCAGCGCGATCACGATGGTGACGGCGAGGTCCTTCCGGGACCACTGCTCGCGGATGTGGATCTTCCCGTTCTGGGCGATCTGCAGGAACGCCGTCACGTTCTGCAGAGGTCGCTTGTAGAAGAGGGCTGTGGCGTTGGCGTTGAAGATCTCCAGCTGCATCTTCACGTACTGGCTGGCCAGGCGGTGCGGCCGCAGGCGCACGCTCACACACACCGACGGCAGGTCGGACTCCTCGGAGCAGCCGCGCGGCAGGTAGAAGTGCACGTCCTCCTCCTTGATGGTGATCTCGCGCACGATCACCTCCGTCAGCGCCTCCCGCACGCCGCGCTCCCAGTTCTTCATCGAGCAGTTGTACAGGCGGTAGCCCAGGTCGATGAACGCCTCGTTCTCGCCCGCCCACCGCGTCAGGCACGTGGACTGGTCCACGCTGTCCCACACGGGTCGGTCGTCCTCCTCGCGACAGACGCGCGTCGCCTCGCCGATCATCAGGAAGGGACACTTCCCGTACACCACCGAGTCCGCCACCGTGCGCGGCCACTTCTTCTCCGCGCCACAGAACACGCGCCGGTCCGCGTAGAACCGCAGGTTGTTGATCAGCACCGTGTCCGAGTTGTTGGTCGCCGCGTACACCACCAGCTCCAGCGCCGAGTACGCCACCTCCGCGCGCAGCGCCACGTCCACCTGCTGCTTCGCCGCCTCCAGGAACAGCGGGTCGTTCACCTCCGCCAGCCGCTCGCGCTCCTCGCCCGGCGCCCACTGCCCGTCGCGCAGCACCACGCCCACGTTCACGCCGAACACCGCGAAGTGCGTCGGCTGGCTGCGGAAGGACCCGTACGCGCGCACGCGCAGCCGGTTCACGAAGTGCCGCTCGCCGCGCGGGAAGGTCAGGCGCAGCCACACGGGGAACTGCGCGTCCTCCCAGCAGGCGTAGTCGTTCGTGTTGAAGAACGCGTCGCTCGGCGTGTGCGTGACGTTCGTGTGCTCGCTGCCCGTCGCCACGCCCTCGTAGCTCACGAACTCGCTGCGGCTCGGCAGCAGCGTCGCGCGCAGCCCGAACTCCACGCTCTCCGCCGCCGGGTCCCCGCGGTAGCAGTGGTACTCCACCGCCATCACGTTACGGCCCTCGTGGAACAGCTCGCCGCGCACGTCGAACCGCGTCCACGCCGACACGTCCACCGCGCGCTCCGCCTGGAGGTCCTTCACCTCGCCCGCCGGCAGGTTCACGCGCAGCGCCTCCTGCGCGTTCACGTACAGCACGAAGCCGCCGTTGGCGCGGATCTGCAGCGGCACCGCCGGCACCAACGCCGACGTCAGCGAACCCAGCTCCAACGCGTAGCGCAGGTACACCGTCGTCATCTGCTTGGAGAAGGAGCCCAGACGCAGCTCGCGGCGCAGCGCCCACTTGCTGTCGCGGAAGCCCTCCTGCTTCCACTTCTTCGCCACGCCGCGGCGACTCATCCACACGCGCCGCTCGTCGCCCTCCTTCGCCGGGTGCAGCACCTGCAGGCGCTGCTCGTACGGCTTCCCGGCCAGCACGATGGTGCTCACCACGTCGCCGTCGCTGTCGTGCAGGTACGTGAAGCCGTCCAGCGCGCCCTCCTCGTGCCTGCTCGTCACGTTCAGCCGGTACGGCTCGTCGCGCAGGCACAGCAGGAAGGCCTCCGTGAATTCGCCCTCGCCGCCGTGGCGCAGCACCAGCTCGCCCGTGGACTCCAGGAACAGGCTCAGCTCATCGTGCAGCGACCAGTCCGCCTTCTCCGCGCGGAAGAAGACCCTGTCCTCGGGGCAGGTGCCCACGTTGAAGTGCAGCGCCACCACCGTCTCGCCCGCGTCGTTCTTGCAGTGCACCGAGAAGGTGAACAGGCCCTCCTGCTGGAACGTCACCTTGAGCGCGAACGGCGCGTCCATGAACGTCGCGCCCTCGGGCAGCGCCGGCTCCGTGTACAGCGGCATGTACACGCCCTGCACGGCGTAGGGCAGACGGATCGGCTGCTTGACCAGCGCGTCGACGGTGGCGTAGGCGAAGGACACCGACGGCGACACGGTGGGCGTCATCTGCAGCGTGGTGTTGAACCACGCGTCCTTCTCCACCGCCGTCTGGAAGTACTTGGTCCGGTCCTCGCGGAACAGCGCCGCGTAGGTCAGGCTGTAGGCGACGTGGCAGTGCAGGTGCAGCGTGTACACGTCCGTCTTCACGCAGAACACGCTGCCGTACTCGCTGGCCCGCACGTTGTGCGCCTCGAACGCCACCGCGCCGTCCTTCTCCAGGATGATGTCGTACTGGTACCCGGAGCTCTTCAAATAAAAGTACTGCCCGAAGGCGCACGGCGGAACCTCCAGCGAGAACGTCGCCGTCTTCGTCCCGCCCTCCGTGCGCGCCTCCACCGTGAACGTCGTCGCCGCCACCGCGCGGTACGCCGTGCCCTTGATCGTGTCCGACGCCGCGTCGAACGCCAGCCCCTCCGGCAGCGCGGGCGACACGCTGATCATCGCGCGGTCGTCGTAGTCCACCGTCACGGGCTCCATCGGCGAGAAGATGTCCAGCTTCATCGCCGTCACCGGCTGCCCCTGCGCGTCCAGCAGCGCCACCTTCTCCGGCGGAGCCACCTGTCGGCTGGTCAGGCGCAGCGTCGTGGACAAGGTCGCTGTTGCGCTGCGCGCCGTGACGGTGAAGGTCGTCTCGTCGAAGGTCCCGGTGGGCGTGCCCTCAATGACGTTCTGCTGGGAGAGCCGCAGACCCGCGGGGAGGTCGGGGCTGACGGCGAACTGCGTGAGCGGCGCCACGCCGAAGAAGGCGAAGGAGATGGGCTCGATGGCCTGGCCCGGCAGGAAGCGCGTGACGGTGGTGGAGGCGGACAGCGGCGCGTCGGGGTAGTGGAAGAATATACCCTCGGACACGGGCTCGAACGCCTGCGCGCTGGGCCGCTTGACCTGGAACACCAGCTCGAAGGGGTCCGCGTTGGTGTAGAACACGATCTTGATCGGGTGGTAGCCCGCCGCCAGCTCCAGTGAGCGGCTTATCTCCGTCACCTCGCCACGGCAGTTGTTGCCCATGATCGCCGTGTTGCCGTCCACGTACACCACCACCGCGTCGTACGTCTCCACGCGCAGGCCCCACGCGCCCGCCTCCTCCACGCGCCACAGACCCTCCCACGTGACGAACGCCGCGCCGTGGAACACCTCGCTGGGGATGTGCGGCCACCACGCGTTCTTGGGGCTCAGCGGGTGCGAGAGGTCGTGCTCCAGCCGCTGCGTGACGCGGTCCATGCGCCACGCCTCCATCAGCGAGCCGCTCTTGCACGGCGCGTCGTCGTCGTCCGCGTGGTAGTACGTCGCCACCAGCTCCGGCAGCGGCGCCGTGTCGCACAGCACCAGCAGCACCGCGCTGGAACTGCCCGCCGGACCCGTGGCAGTGATGGTGAACTCCTTGTGCATCACCGCCTACGCTTCACCGCACACCCACACGCCCACGTCCACCGTGCCCGTGATGGCGCCCGTGGCCTCGTCCAGCGTCAGCGATTCGGGCAGTGCAGGCGTCACGCTGAAGCGTGTGACCATGCCCATGCGGTAGGACACGGCCGTCACGTTCACCGCCGCGCCCACGTGCGTGCGGACGGGCTCGTACTCCAGGAACGCTGGTGCGCGGCCCGCTATCCGTTATTCCCACACGTCACACCCACCGAAGCGGAAGGAGTTGGGGTCGAGCAGCTGCCACTCGCCGCCCTGCGGTCGCCACGCCAGCGACAGCTTGGCGAACAGGTCGGAGCACACGTAGTAGACCTCGACGAGGTGGCGGCCCGGCTCCAGCGCCAGCGTCGTGTTGCCCTCGCTCATGGAGGCGCCCGTGTAGCCCAGCGTGAACAGCGTCGCGCCGTCCACGCGCATCTCCACGGAGTTGGTGCCGCACAGCCAGAAGTCGTAGTTCCCGCGGGAAGTCACGGACACGTAGCCGGTGATCATCGCCACGAAGTGCTTGTCGAAGGAGGCGTCCAGGCCCGGCCAGTGGTGCACCTTCTCGATGTGGAACGCCTCCGTGAAGTTCAGCGCCACTTGCGGCAGCACGCACTTGGTGATGGGCTGCATCTGGTAGAACAGGTCGCCCAGCGGGCCATACATCGGGTAGAAGTTGTAGTAGCAGATGGAGTAGCCCTGCGTCGGCATTTGGGATTCGACTACGCGATGAGAGAAATAAGCGTCAACGACCCTTGCACTCAAGGCGGATGGCGGAGCTCACGGTGTGCGTTCCCTTCTTCACCGTCACCGTGTATTCCGGCGACGCCTGGCTCCCTCGGCAGATGCCACTGAGAACGCCCGTATTCGTGTCCAGCGAAAGGCCCTCGGGCAGGGACGGTGCGATTTGCATCGAATCGTACACATTGTCGGGGAGGAAACGGATCGGAAGAAGCGGCACATTCCGATAGATCGTGAACGCGTCGAAGCCGACGCCCGTGTCGGTGAGCGCTTCGGTGGCTACGGATGAGGCAATGAAGAAGAAGCAACCGGTAAACCACATGTACGCGCTCTGCATATTTGTCAACGTGCGTATCATCACGTTCTTCATCGGGCGGATGGGCTTCCCCTTCAGAACGCCCTCCACGAGCGTCAAGCCCTTGGGAAGGGCCGGAATGAAACGCGTATCACTGGTGATGTTGTAGCACGCGTAGTACTCATCCTCCCCACCGAGTGTGAAGGTCAGGTAGCCAGTCCCACAGATGGCACTCTCGCTGTGGACGACTACGCATTACCCTCCCTGCAGTTGAGTTACCACAAGCAAGAATCAGCAGACAGAAGAACAACCCCTTCATTTTGAATGACGATGATTCGTGGAAACCTTTAGCGAAACGCCCATTCCTTTCACACAATTCCATGGAATCGTTCATTTTCATTTGTTTCGCTTGCATATATTCGTGGGAGGCGTTGAGAGGCCAACGGCGGATAAAACAAACAATGCACTAGTTTACAGTTGATTCGCTCTTCCTGGGGTCCTCATTGTGCTTGCGCAGCGCTAAATGACTTTCCAAGTCCAAAAAGTTGATGTGGTTCTGATCGCACAGCAACTACGCTTTCATTCCCTTTATTTTTCTTTACATAGCGGAACGCTTCGTCCTGGAGCTTTTCCAGGAAGTACAAGCACTGAGGGTAGCTAGGGTTGATAGTCGCATTGGACGATTACATGATGTAGCGCGAGTATTCCGGCTTCTTCCAATACAGCAGATACTTCAAGTACGCCAAGAATGCCGGATCGTCGAAGTACTTGTTGTCTGCCAGGTCTATTCCACTCACCCATCCACGCCCACTCCGTACACTTCAGGTAGAAGACGTTGCTCAAGTCCTGCACAAACTCGAGATCCATCATGAATCGGTACTCGTCCTTGCTGTACTCCCTCTTCGAGATGAAGTCATACAGCGTGCCCTGGTTCTGCTGTTGCATGGAAAGAAAACACTGAATTCAAACAAACAGACACATCGCACTTCAATACTTGAAGCAGCTTAGTTCATGGTCACCTCCACCTGCACAGAAGAGTCGATCTGAATGGTGGTGATGCTTCTGACGACGTCCATAGGACTATCCCTCACACTCTCACAAAGGCACATACGCAACCAGGTCGATCACTCTCTTGTGGATTCTCATCTCGAGATGCTCC
>ERZ827156.1690-NODE-1690-length-25084-cov-4.488633_pt1 | contig 25084 bp, 40 predicted proteins | sample MGYA00519919_ERZ827156 | MGnify/ENA primary metagenome ERZ827156 (study PRJEB31778, sample SAMEA3449269) | human gut metagenome | biome: human gut; feature: human-associated habitat; material: faeces | place: United Kingdom | collected 2010/2012 ...
CGAATACAAGAGCGTTTTCGAGAATTTCATCCAGAACCCGTGGCGGCCCGTGCTCCACACCGCGCGAGTCCCTGAAGAACCACTTCTCCTCTGGCGCGTCGGGCCGCGCGTCCGCCGCCGCCAGCAACTTCTCCGCCTCCAGCTGGAAGAGCGAGAAGCCCTTGATGCCCGCCACGTCGCGCAGCACGAAGCCCTCGTCCGCCCCCTTGAAGAAGAAGGCGGAGCGCGCGCTCACCGCCGGACGCTCCGCCACGAAGGTCGCCAGCTCCGGGGAGAACTCCTCCTTCTGCGCGAACGGCGCGTTCGACTTGCGCAGGCGACGCTGGCGCGCCTCGGCGAGCACCTGCTGCTCCTTGCGCGTCTGCAGCTCGGCGCGGCGGCGCTGGCGCTCGTCGATGCGCTTCTTCTCGTCGCCAAGGGACTGGAACAGCGCCTTGCCGCTGTCGGAGTTGATGAAGGCGCTAAGCTGCTCGTCCAGGAACTTCTTCTGCTCCTCCCTCGTCATCGGCTTCTTCTCTTCCTCCTTCACTTCTTCTTCCTTCACTTCTTCTTCCTTCACATCTTCCTCCTTAGGAATCACTTCTTCAGGAATCACCTCCATCTTCGCCTCCTTTAGCTTCCTCTTCTCTTCCCTCTCATTCTCGCGAAGAAGAATCTCCTCCTCCTCCTTCTCCAACTCTTCCGGAGTCTTCTCCTTGCGAATCTCTTCACTCAACTCGTCCTCCTCCTTCACCTCCTCCAGAGTCTCCATCTTTTTCTTCTCCTCAAATCGAGGATGTTCCCGACGAGGGTGGGTCTGAATACAGCGACTCCACGCCTTGTTGATCTGTGCATGAAGAGAAGCAACAAGCAGTACCTCCTCCTCCGGAAGGGGTTGCAGACACCACGGACGAATCGGAGCCTCGTTTATCTACGTATAAGCACCTCGCGAGAATTCAACGTGATCAAATCCTTGGAGACGCTCATCAATCTCCGTAGGCTGGTAACACTCCAGCAATTCCTCGAAGGTGTAGCGAATGGCTACTACTCACGCCCTCCCGACACCTCCATACCCGGTCGCTCTACAACCTTCTCAGCCACAAACGGACTCGAGGACGGAGCCTTGTAGTCGCGTTGCCGCCAATTTGAGTTGTTCTTCCCTTTGTAGTTTTGCTTTTCGTTCTTCTTGCGGCCCTACGTGTGAGTTACAAAATAGAGAGGAGCACATAACTAACGCTCTTATAGCTGCTGCGTTTCTCGCTCATCACTCAACAGACTCTGTTCTTGTCGTTATCACAAGGAATCAAACGCAAACCCAAGTGGACAAGGTTGAATAACAAGCCTAACACCGTATTTCTGGCGAAAAAGGAACACGTGGACTCAAATTCTTGGGATGGGAGACACGACGCATGCAACGTTTCTCACTTGCTTTGAATATAACAAACACAACCACTTCGTTTCCACCTCCATTCCGTCGCCACTCGGAATTGCATCCAGCGGTTTGATGCTCTACAAAGTGAGAAAGCAACATTGCTCCAACGGTGCTCTCGATCAGTTTCGTGGTGACCTTCTTTCCATTGATCTCGAGAGTGAGCGTGCCATTCACGAGGTCGATCACTGCCTTGTATAACTTCAAGAAGTCCAGACCCAAGAGACACACGCCCGCAAACTCATCCTGAGGCATGACTAGGATTCAAGGGGAATGAATAGACAAACCCTGGCATGTGGTGGCGAAGTACTCTCCCTCAATGCAAATGTCGAACGCGTTGATGTTGCCCACGGAAGTGTTCTTGCCAATGCCGCGCATTTCCACCTTCATCTTCTCGTCAAGCACGCGAACGACGGAGGTGGCTTGTGCTGTGTCCAAATCCAGGATTGTCCGCTGCGCTCCCGTGTCCACCACGAAATTCACCTGCACCTACAGTTGAACTGCTTTTGATGGCGCTACGCCGTTGATCTTCGTGGGCACATAAATGTGGGCGATCTTCACGGGGACAGACACGGCATTGGCTCTGGAGATGTTGTGTTTCTGGATTTGCTACGCTGACAGGGAGAGAGAAGGAGAAACCTGGAGAATCTTCTGCTGCATTTCGGGCGACTCCTCCTCCATCGAGTCCATCTCACCCATGGGCTCTTCCTACATCTCACTGTCTCTCCGTTTGGTTTACATCCAGATCATCTTCGTGCTCGATGCATGCGTTAATCATTGCTTCCAGGATGGCTCTACAAATCAGGGTCAAAAGGAGCGCATGCCTTATCAGTTCGTCCTTCTTGTTTTCCGCGATGAGCGGCTCCAACGTCGGCATGATCGCCTTCACCTACGCTTCAGTGGCAAAAACAGAAACAACAGCCGCTTGGAACTCTGGACTCGTGCGATATAGTTCTGCGTACTGTTCCACTGGATGGTCCATGAGCAGGCGCTGATACTCCATCATTTGCTCTATTCTTCACCCCTCCTTGCGAAATACACACGGTGCGACTTGGATTCGACAGTGATGACGTCGTTCTCGTGAATGTTAAGGGAGGAGATCTGCACATGAGAAGAGAAAGCCATTTCGACCAGATCGTTGTCGTTCATCTCCTTTTCGCAGAAAATCAGTTTCTGATCACTCACAGGGAGAGAGTACTATGCAATGAGAGGAAGAAACGCGGCCTGAACCGTTTTCGATATATGCTTCTTGATATCCATCACCGTTGTGCAGGTGCTGATGTTGAAGGGGATGAGTTCAGAGTCGAGATAGAGTTGGACCAACATTGTCAAAGAGTGCTTTGAAAGAAACACCCGTTATGAAGAAAAGGCATCCGACTGTGCGTTCAGCACCTCCACCATCTTCTCCTTCATGCTCTTATAATACAGACGTCGGTGGTTCATCAGCTTCACATACGCGCTCTTGCACATCGATGCAGACACAAAACGCAAGAATAGGCGAGACCGAGTGCAGTACCGCTTGTCGGTGAGCTCCTCCACCTCCTCGCTCTTCATCGGACGATTCACGCAGAACACGCGATCTTCCATGGACTGTGCCTATTCCTCATCAACTCCACTCGCTGTTACCGTGATCTGAAGGGTCCGGTTGCTCTGCTCCACAATCACCACATCCATCACATCGTGCAGCTTCATCAGCACGCGCACACACCCCACCGACAGGTTGCCGCGCGCCACCTCCACCACGCCGCACTGCGACTCCCCGAGGAACAAATAGCAGGGAACGTTGAACCACCGATTCCCCAGCCGATCCTGCACTCCCTCCAGCTCGGCAGAATTCGGCGGGAATTTGGTTGCCGCGCAGAGCATGACGTTGCAGGCGATGTACTCGAGCGAGGGGTTGAGTCGCACGCGCTCGCCCGCGGCGACGGGTTCGGCGGGAAGGAGGGAAAAGAGGGCGGCAATGGCGGCAGAAGCGAGTTGCGGTTCGAGAGGCTGAAGCGCGTGGAGGAGGGCGAGGAGCATCTATGGGTCAAAGAAGGAACGCGAACGGACGAACACGGCACTGGTGATGGAGTGATGGAGGAGGGAAGAGAGGACGGATTCCGACGTGGACTGGACGATGTACACGCCCATGCCCTCGACATCCTCGCTGCGAGAAGAGTTCACCACGGCGGAATCCGGACGTGTGACGAAAACGTCGATGATTTCCATCTGGGGGTTGAGTTGGAAGGGGTCGCGTTGGAATTTGCTCTTGGGAGGGAGAGGGTCAGTGGCGAAGAATGACTGGTACTTGCGAAGAATGACAAGGAAGGAGGCGACGAGTGAGAGGTTGACGGCAAAGAGGTCCTTCTGCGCGGCAAGGAAGGCGTGGAGAGAGGAGAAGCGTTGCGAGAGGCTGGTTTGGAGCAGAGAGGAGAGTGTGTCGGTGGAGAGGAGGTGAAGGTGATGGAGCGTTTGGAGGCAGTGGAGGCAGAGCAGGAGCGAGTGACAGGAGCAAGCCGAGAGGATACGAGCGATCTCGATGACGATGTCATGGGTAAGGGCGCTGGCGCAGGCGTGAAGGGCAGAGGCGTCTTCTCCATGCGTCTTGACGAGTGCGTCTTCTCCATGCGTCTTGACGAGTGTATCGAAGCAGTGCAGGAGCTGGCACTGCGTGTTGACCTAGGGCTGAAGGGCGCGGTGGGCGGTCACGTCGCTCAGCTTCTGCAGCAGGACGAAGAAGAGACTGTCGTGCCAGTCGGCGCAGCGTGGATCGCGGGAAGGCAGCGGTTGGGACGTCAGCGCCTCCTCGATCTTCATCACGTCCTGCGTGTTGTGGATCTTGTGGGCTTGCGAGTTGACCACCTGCCACGAACCGCTCTTGCCCTGCGCATCATGCACGGCACCTCGTCCCGCGAGAGAAGCCTCCATTCCCACCATGACGGTTGTGCTGGGCGTTGGTGTGGTTGGCAATGCAGATGCAACGGAAGGTGGAGACAGAGGGGTGTGGAGAAGGAAGGACTCTATGGAGTGGGAAATGGGAGAGTGTGTGTGAAGGAGGGCAAAACAGAGGAAGAGGATATCGATGGGAAGATCTCGAGAAGCATGGAGAGGACGAAGAGGGCGGTTTGGTGCGTGATGGAAAGCTACCATCGAGGAAGAGAAAGAACAGTACGGAGGCGGTCTGCGCATCCAGAATGGACATTACCGCGGGAAAGCAGGTATGCTCGAGAACGCTGCGGAGAATGGTGTTTTCAATGCAGCTGGTAACGCAGTCCAGCTGGCACTGAAGGAGGTCGTGGAGAATGTAGAATTCGTCGCAGATGTTCTGCGCCAGGGAATACGCGTCGTCGTAGTTGCTATCCGTGAAGCCATAGCGGATGCACCACTTGTTCTGGCACTGCTCGTTCATGGCGACGATCAGGGAAATGACGTAGTACACCAGCTGGCGGAAGTACCGCTGTGGCTCGGACTGACTCATATAGTTGATGCAGTGCTCGTCCTTCACTAGCGCTCAACCAAGGAGGCGGATCCCACCTCGGAGGCAATTGAAGGTGATGGTTCTCACGGCGATGCGCACCATGCCCTCGGGATGGTCGAAGAACTTGGCACAGATCGAGAATAGCGGGAAGGGGTTGCTCTTGTTTTTCTAGAGGAAGAGGGAGGGAAGATCAATACCTCGTTGTGGAAGAAGCGAATCGTTCTCTCGTTGATCGTCAGGGACAGCATCTTCATGAACGAGATGTACTGGGAGACGGTATCCTCGTCGCCAAAGTCCAGGGGTGCTGTGATGATCGAGTTGATGTGGTTGTTCGAGAGGATGAAGACTACAGCATCAGTCGGAAGGGGCAGCGCCACAAAGAGCCTTCTCATCGCGGATGTTCTGCACGAGGATGCTGATCGTTTGGATGACCTGCACCTTCGTCGCGTTCGATCGCTTCTGGTAAATGATCGAAATGATATCGCCCAGGAGCTTCTCCTCCAGGAAGAAGCTACGCGTCATCCCCGCCGCTCAGCTGCACTCGAAATACTCGTCGCTGACCCGCTCGCCGTGAACAAGGATTTCCGCAAACCGTTTCAAAATGGATGTCAGCTCCTTGTCCACCCGCTTCCCCGATTTCTTGAGCAGCTTCTGCAAGCGCAGGCCGAGCTTTCTACGGGCTCAGGAGCGAATCGAGGCCGATACTCGAGAGTGGCCAGCGACAGCTCGCTGTCCTCCGTCCTGTTCCTGTGAAACATGATTTGGCAGAAGAAGGGCGGAACCAATACAAATCTCTGAACAAACAGCGCAGAGCAAACAAGGGCGCCACTAGATGAGGGTGAACACGTAGCCGAACTGCTCGTTCACGATCTTGTGTACGGTCCCTACGCATCATCGCTCGTCCTCTCCCTCACGAATAAAGTCCTCCATCGACGCCTTCGCACTCGTCGACAGCAGCACGAACAGAATATGGCCGTTCTGCTTGCATCCGTACACCCAGTCCACATCGCTCACCTTCTCCGCGCTCTCCACAAATCCCGTCGCGCTACGACTCACCTCCCCTCACAGCCCCTACTCCTTCAACTTCTCGTACACCGCATTCATGGGGACCACATTGCACGTGGGCAGTGCCATTACCATCGCCGCAGGTGTCATGGGCATCATCAGATGCGCCGTTCTCTGAGTCTCACACCTCACGCATGCCCTCACCACCTCCGAGTTCAGGTTCAGGTTCGTCGTCAGCGCGCGCGTCGCCTCGTTGTAGCAGAAGAACAGCAGGTCCCTGCGCGACCCGCCCAGACTATGTCTCACCTCTCTCCCTCATCCTCACTTCATCTTGCCTCTCGCACCCAGCGCCTGGCTCAGCGCGCGGCACTTCTCCCCAAACTCCTCGCGGAACGCCGACAGGAACGTCGCGAACTCCGCCGTCTCCTGTCCGAAGCCCGCCGCCAGCACCAGCACCACGCTCACGCCGCCCGCCTACGCTTTAGCCCACGCGCCCGCACCCACGCGGTATCGCATCAGCCGGTAGGGCGTGCGCGCGCCCGTCTCCGCCTCCAGCTGCACGTCCGTCAGGAACTGGCTGTTCTACGCTTCACGCCGCCAGCGCGCCGCTGCCATGTCCGTCAGGAAGCCCTCCTGCACCGCCTCGCCGCCCAGCCCGCACGTCGCTACGCCTCAGACCCCGCCGACGTCACTACTCTGGCTGACACGAAGGTAGTTCCGGAGAACCACCTGATTGCCCACACTGAGGTCGGACCACAGCTATGCCTTACAGCCTGGAGTCATGCCAACGAAAAAGTCGTTGAAGAGGAAGCAGCTGAAGCGAACCGTGGGGAACCGCACGCCGATCTGCGACATGAGCGTGTGGATGTCGCAGCTGGTGGCGGGGTCCGTCGCGAAGGGGATGAACCCGTCGAGCGCCTAAAAATGAGGGGGTGTGGGGGCAACGACGCAAAGGCAGTGGAGGTGTTGCCAGTTGAGAGAGGCCAGGTATCGACGCAGCGTAGTGTTCAGACGGTCGCGCACCTCCTCCAGGGGAGAGATCGCGTCCAGCTGGCGGAGGGACTCCTGCAGCGCCGTGATGGCGTTGATGCGCTCCTCGTCGTTGCCGGGGTTCTTCATCTCGCCGTTCCGGATGCAGTCCTCCATGTACTTCAGCTTGCGCAGCTTCAGCTTCTGGCTCACTACCTCCTTGGCAATGACAACGCCATCGGCGTTCTTCTCTACGTCGTCATCAGTATAACTGAAATCTACTGTAGAGAAGAGGCTCGATGGGATCGAGGAAGGAGACATAGAGGTCATGCAAACCCTTCATCACAGTCGACACCGTATTCGCAGAAAAGGACACTCGGCACTGCCGACCGTTGCGCTACGCCATCAAAATGCTTATTCGGGAAAACATCGAGGAACGCGTCCTTCTCCAGCACAATCACGAACCATGTATCTTCTTCCCACTTACAGTAGTGATACCTACGCGTGAAGCAAACATGAAGCTGCCTGCGAGTGTTGCTGCGTATTGACGGCCTGGACGACCGCGCCCTCTTCAAACGAGTTCGTGAACTCAATCAGCGCCTCCACGATGTTCGCGTCGCGAACCTGCTCGGACAGCGGGGTGTCGCTGGGGATGTAGTACAATATCTTATCACTCAGGTCTTCATCCTTCGCGTTTTCGTCGCTTAAGCCTATGCGTTGGCAGAAGGGAGGCAAAACCCACTAAGTTGCCTGTTGATGATGAAACAGCTCTTCACACCCGGCGGAAGGAAAGTGGATTGGTTATTCATTCCAAATGCGCCGTAATCACGGTCCAACAACTCCTATTTGTGTTTTTCCTGTTGAGCAACGATGGCACGCAATTTGGGGGGAAATGGGGGTGTGTTTTTCATCGTTTCTGTTGCAGGGAAGGGGTGTTTGGGGGTGAAAATGGGGTGTCTTGAAGGAGTTCATTCCATAGAGCAGTGTAGCTGTATCATCGATGATTCAACACTTTCACGTCCAGTGATTCCCACAGTACGTAGATCAGTCTGAAGAATGCACACCGCAGAAATAAAGACCGAAAACAGGGTTCCCATCACTTGTCCCCAGAAGGAGTTGTACTCTGTAGATCTCCGCATTGAAACCACAATAACAATCTCCTCATAGGAAATGGAGTAACAGGAAGCCATGGGGTACGAATTGCCGTGAGGAGCTCCCAAACGCATCACGTCCCCTTCTCGGTCTCCCTCCCCAAATACCAACCCAAGTCCTCTTTTCGTTGAAAGAGGCATGACAGAAGACGAGGCCATTTTCGTCTCTGTGCAAGCCCGAAACGGCTTCCATTCGTGGAGTGAGACACAAACCAGTCGATTTCTGCCATCCGCGCTTTTCAACTTTTCGCATTTTTCTTTTGCGGCGTTTTCAGTTGCTCTCGTTTTTCCTTTCTTAGGGTGCTTCTCTCTTTTGTGTTTCATTTTCTGTTGCTGTAATGAATCAGATTCACTCACAAGCCGCTATTTTATCATGAAACAGGCAGTACTCGATGTCGATGGTATCATCGACGCACTCCTGAAGGTACAATATATGGAGCCCAACACTGAAGTGGATCTTCCAGAAGAGCAGATTATGCTTCTCATCGAAGCAGCGCAACAAATATTCGCCACCCAGCCCGTGCTGCTGGATTTACAAACGCCGATAAAGATCTGCGGTTCGCTCCTCCCGTTGCGCTTCATTTGTAGGCGATGTGCACGGTCAGTTCTTCGACTTGCTACGGCTCTTCACAATGAACGGTTTTCCCCCCGAGTGCGATTATCTCTTCTTGGGGTTGCTTTCCGGTTTTTATTTTCACGCGTAGAGACTACGTGGACCGGGGAAAGAACAGCATCGAAGTGCTGTGCCTCCTCTTCGCCTACAAAGTGAAATACCCCGACCGCATCTTCCTGTTGCGCGGAAACCACGAGTCCGACGCCATGAACCAGCTCTACGGCTTCTGCGACGAGTGCGTCCGCCGATATAGTCCTCTTCTCTATCTCCGATTTGAGGAGTGCTTCAAATACCTCCCGCTGAGCGCACTGGTGGGAAGAAGGATCTTGTGCATGCACGGCGGCCTCTCCCCCGAGATTACCTCCCTCGACGACATTGCCTCCATCGAGCGGCCGTGCGAGATCCCCGACGAGGGTAGGTGTGTCTGCGCGCAGGAACACGTAGGTCTGGTGTGCGATCTGCTGTGGGCCGATCCCAAGCGCGACCAGGAGGAGAGCTGGTGTCCGAACGAGCGTGGCATCAGCTACACGTTCAACGAGGACGTGGTGGCCGACTTCCTGGACAAGTTCAATCTCGATCTGATCTGCCGCGCCCATCAGGTGGTGGAGAACGGCTACGAGTTCTTCGCGGACGTGCGGTTGATCACGCTGTGCTCGGCGCCCAACTACGCGGGCGAGCTGGACAATGCCGGCGCGGTGATGATCGTGGACAGTGATTTAGCGTGCTCGATTGCGGTGCTTCGGCCAAGGGAGACGGAGAGGAAGTACCTCGTCGGCGACGCGTTCTTTGAGGACGACTCGGACCCGGACTTCATGGATGAGGACGAGTACTCTTGGCGTGTTTGTTCAGGAAACAGGAGAGAACGAGAGGACGTGCGCCTCCGTGTTGAAGACCTGATGGGTCAGATCCACAATCTGCTCGTCCTTCAGCAGCAAGTACAAGTACTTCAGCGTCTCCGCAAACAGAAAGCTCTCCGTGGCGTCCTCCACCATCCCCCGCTTCGTCGCGTCCTTCAAGTGCCCGAACCCGTACCTCGTCCGCGTCTCGCGCTCCACCGCCTCCCACGCCTTCCACCCACACTCTCTGCCCGTCATCTCCCCTTCCTTGGCTTACCGATAAAGCGGGTCGCCCGTGATCTGGTTCAGGTAGAACAGCGACTCGATCGCCTCGGGACGGAAGATGTAGTACCGGCCCGAGAACGACGCGCGCGTCCCGTTCTCCGTTACCAAGTTCAGCTCGCTCGCCACGCCCGTGGGGCTGTCGAAGTAGAACCGCATGCACGTGTACGTCAGCGCCTTGGCCGTCGACAGATCACGCTCGCGCTGCGCGGGGTTCACGTCGTGCAGCACGCCCAGCGCCAGCATGCCGCCCACGAAACACTCCAACAATCCCATCTCGTGCGGGTTCTTCGTCGTGCCGAGATGCACCAGACCCTCCTTACTGGTGCGCACCAGATTCTTCATCATCCCGTCCATCGCCCGGTTGTACATGCGTTGCAGTCTCTGCCGTCACCACATCCACTCACACTCACCTTGTCCTTCTTCCCGCCCGCGATCCACGCCTTCAGCAGGTACTCGTAGTAACTGTCCGCCATTGCGCCCATCGTGTACTCGCCGCCGCCAGCGTCGCCCGTCCACACGTCCAGGTAGGTGGGCAGCAGCCCGTCGCGCGTCGCCGCCTTCTCCAGCGACGTGTAGATGCGCTCCGCCACCCGCCGGTACTTGGGCCGCCACGTCGCTCTTGACAAGTACCTGATGCTCACACACACCCCAAGAATGCCTGCATGAACTCCACGCTAAGAGAACCCACCTCCGAGAGAATCGCCTTGCCGTGCGTCCAGGAGACAATGTAGGCCTCTCCAGTGCGCGGGTTGAGCACCGACTGCGCGTCAGAGAGAGCGAGCATTCGAAACCTTGGGGTACCCACTGTCGGTGTCGAAGGCGGGAGCAAGCAGGTCGGCCAGCTCCCGCGCCTTTCTGAGGAACACGCGGTCGCCGGAGGCGTCGTACAGAGCGAGCAGCCCGCCCACCAGCCGGATGATGCTCTCGAACACGGAGATCTCGCGGTCCACGCGGAAGTCCATCTTCTCGATCTGCGCGTCACACGCTCTCCCCACACCCACCGTCGCCTTCGCCGCCTCCACCTCCTTCCTGAAGCCCATCACCCACGCCGTGTCCAGTCCGTCGATCAGCGTCAGGCCCACGCCGCCCCACGTGTCTTTCCACCCGCCGCTCACCGGCCTCACCTCGTCGTGGCCCCACGCGAACTGCTTGTAGCTAGTCCTCACGCCCGCCATACGCCACCACTTCCACCACGCGAACTCGAAGCAGTCCCGTACGTGCCGCGCGCGATGCTCGCTCAGCAGCGCGTACTCGTTCACCAGCCGTCCCGGCACGGTGAACCACGCCTGTCCGCTGCGCACCGCCGCGTCGTCCTTCGCCAGCAGCGCCTCCACAAACGCCTTCAGCGCGCCCTGCGGCGCCGGAGCTGCCTCCACCGACCGGTTCTGGACCAGGTGGTCGGTCCACGGAGCGAGCGGCGGAAGGGCGGCACTGCCGAAGTCGGTGAAGGCTGTGGAGTGCTGCTTGAACACGCGCTTCGCCCTGTAGGTCTCGGTCAGATGCGCCATCTACGGCATGACGGAAATCGTGGCGATTTTCACCATCTCGGGAACGTTGCGGACTTCCATGCTCAGTTCTTCTTCTCGTTTCCTCGCCACGGAATCCACCAACTCCGTAGCCAGCGTCAGGGCGGCGAAGGCGCTCACGGACTGAACCACGGCGCGCCGGCCCTGGCAGAGGCCCTCGACCTCCTCCGCGGTGAGAGCGGTCGTGACGATCTGTCCGTCAGGGGAGGCGGGAAAAACGACCATGAGGTAGAATAGACGACCGGAGAAGGGGTGGAGTCCGGAGGGCGTGGAGCCGACGAAGTAGGTGTGATCGTAGGAGAAGAAGCGGTTGGAGGTGGCGGTGGAGGACAGAGCGCCGTTGACGAAGCAGGTGATCTTCGTGGGAGAGAGGTACTCGTCTATCCTGAAGAGGGAGCGATGCGATTACCGGAGTCGTCGAATTCGCTCTGTCCGTGCGTGTCCACTTGTTTGAACACGACTGCGAAGTGCGTCCATGCGTCCTCCGGAAGGGAGGGAGTGAGCGTCACCGATTCGCACTGTCGGTTCCTCGACCGCCAAAGCACCACCAGCTGTCTAGTAGTTAGGAAGAAAAGCAGAACGCACCGCTTGTCGTGGTCGATATAGATGGAAACGCCGACATTCTGCCTGCCAAGGGTGCAGTCGATTTCGCGATTGCCCACGATGACGGAAATCCCAGTGCTGCCAGGATCCATGTGGAACCAGAAGGCGATCTGCCTATCAACCACGCATCCAAGTGGGAACCGAAAGCGAAGGCCGGTCCAGAGAGAGCGCCGTGTTGTACGGATCCCTTCCGTTCACGTGGATTCCCGAAAACGGACTGTTTGTGAGAAATGGGAGTGACACCAACCCGGGCACAAAAGCATTGTTGCTTGAAGAAGACGATAAACTATGTGAACCCACTGACAGAGAATAGCTAGCGGTGAGGGAAAACGCGAATCGTCACGATTTCCTGGCCATCGAGGGAATCAACGCGGCTTCTCGCACCCTCGGTAAGATTGCCGTTATCAGAACGATCACGAACACAATCAGGAGTACAAAGGAGTACTTGAGGAGGCGAACCAGCGCTATTCCTTATTGAAGAGAACCAATCTCGACTAAACGGTCGTCTTCCTTTCGTCTGTACTCCCATCCGGTTTTGATAATGAACCCCCCTTTGAGTACCACCTTCTCACTTTTCTGTTTACACCGTGTATAATGCAAAGCACCTATCGATGTCCTTGTTTGAGGAGACAGCATGATGATCGTGTTCCGGCTCCTTATGCCTCGTGTAACGACTACGCAATATCCGTACGGGCGGATCGAAATCCGTGTGGGTTCTAGAAGTGCGGAGAAGAACCGGGGGAATTGGGACGGACCCAATTGTGAATCCGTTCAAGAAGCGAGGCAAACACCACTATTCTCTATCCATTGGAGCAGCGATGTCGTCGACTGGAACGAAAGCGATGAATGCCATTCGCACCATTGGCATGATTGCCTACATCAACTTTATCTGTTTTGTGTTCGCCTTTCCCGCGGCCGTGTGACTGCTAGTTTTGCCTTCGAGGGCCTGCTGAAGGGCAAGGGTTCTGCGTTCAGAATCTTCAAGCACGTACGGCTTTCGTGTGCGCTTCGATGCCGTAGGTCGCCGGCCTGTTCAAGCCTCGCCTCTACGTGGTGAAGCAGTCGAAGCCCCTGAACCCCGGAAGAACGATGTTTTTCGCGAATCACCGCTCCTGGGCCGACTTCTTCATGGACGGAATGATCACCGGTGGATCCAGCTACCTCTCCCGATACGGCGTGATTGCGGGTGTTCCGGGACCCTGCCTCGACGGCTACGTGTTCAGCTTCGTGTGGTTCTTCCACCGCAAGCGAGGTATCGACCGCAACTGGTTCACGCGCTTCTTCGAGAAGAAGTGGGAGAAGAGGTGGGATTGAGGCGCGACGCTGATGTGCAGACCCAACAATGGCTGCGTCGTGTACCCCGAGGGCCACCGCTACAAGGAGAAGGGCTACCTGCCTCTGAAGACGGGCGTCATGGAGGCGGCGTACAACATGCACATTCCGTGCCAGGCGGTGATCACGCTCGGAAAGGAGGACCTGATCGACGAGATCAACCTGAAGATGAACCTGAACCAGCAGCTGATCACCTGCGTGTCGGATGTCATGAACCCCAACGACTTCAAGACGAAGGAGGAGTGGTTCGAGTACGTGAAGAAGGTCTGGGACGAGACGTACAAGATCTGCGAGAAGAAGGAGGGATTGAAGGAATACCACGATGCCCTGCCCGGTCGGTCTCGTCGCTTCCCCTAACGCGTAGGTGTCAGCGAGGAGAGCTGCGGAGACGAGGCCATCCAGCCCGCGCACGCCGCCTGGACGTGGGGAGTCACCGTGGCGCTGATTTCCATTTGCTATGCTCTGTACCGCTTTTAGATGGTGTGTTTGTTAAACAGCCCACTCGCGATAAAAGATTACCACACAAAACTATCGGCGGCAGGCTGAGCGTAATTCTGCTGCATTGCGGGAGTCTGCTGGGTGTAGCCATAACCACCGTACGCCTGCTGCATGGGTTGCTGCGCCTGCATGGGTTGCTGCGCCTGCATGGGTTGCTGCGCCTGCATGGGCTGCATGGCAGGGGACTGCTGGGGCTGCTGCGCCTGCATTGCTGGAGATTGCTGGGGCTGCATGGCGGGCGATTGCTGAGGATAGCCATAGCCATAGCCACCGTACGCCTGCTGCTGCATGGGCTGCTGCGCCTGCATGGGCTGCTGCGCCTGCATGGGCTGCTGAGCCTGCATGGGCTGCTGAGCCTGCATCGCCGGGGACTGCTGCGGCTGCATGGCAGGCGACTGCTGCGGGTAGCCGTAGCCATAACCGCCATACGCCTGCTGTTGCTGCTGAGGCTGCTGAGGATAGCCGTAGCCGTAGCCGCCGTACGCCTGCTGCTGCTGCTCCTGCGCCAGGTTCTGCAGCGCACCGAAGCCGTCATCCGCTTGCATGGGCTGCTGCATGGGCTGCACGGTAGTCTCGGCGTTGAAGTCCAGACCAATCTCGCTCATGATGCTGTGCTTCTTCGGCGGCTCTCTCACCTCCTCCGCCTCCTCCGCCGGGGCCTTCGCGCCCCTCATCGGCCTCTTCGCAGGAGCCTTCGCACCCTTCTTCACCGGCTTGCGACGCGGCTCCTCCTCTTCCTCGTCCGACACGACGGGGCGGCGGCCCTTCTTCTTCGGGGTGAAGTCATAATCGTCGTCGTCCGACACCTGGGGGCGGCGGCCCTTCGGCTTTCTGGGCACGAAGTCGTCGTCGTCGGAGACCTGAGGACGACGGCCCTTCTTCTTGGGAGCGAAATCGTCATCATCATCAGACACCACGGGGCGACGACCCTTCGGCTTTCTCGGAGCAAAGTCGTCGTCATCGTCAGACACCTGGGGACGACGGCCCTTCTTCTTGGGAGCGAAATCGTCATCATCGTCGGAGACCTGAGGACGACGGCCCTTGGGTCTTCTGGGGGCGAAATCGTCATCGTCATCATCGGAAACCTGAGGACGGCGAGCCTTCGACTTTCTGGGGGCGAAATCGTCATCATCGTCAGACACCTGAGGACGGCGGCTCTTCTTCTTGGGAGCGTCGTCGTCATCGTCGTTATCGCCCATCCAACTAGGAATAATATGGGTTGATCACACGCACATTTTATCTACAAAGCACTTCTGGATAAACTGGCGGCAGCGAGAAGAATCGCCAGGAGTGGGCATGGGGAACTTCTTGGGGTTGTAGGACTTCAGGTACTTCTTGGCGGCTTTCTACGGGTGACGCCCGCGCAGCGCCCCCACCTTATTGCCTCCGGTGAGCACCTTGTCCACCTCTTCCTTGGTCCACTTGCCGAGAGAAACGTGCTTTACGTAGTGATCGAATTCACGACTATGGATGACACTGCGCCACGCAACACGCACTGAATGCCACTACACGAGGTACAAACTATAGTAAGGAAATCCATTACAAAATACTGCGGACCCTACGCGTGACCATCAGCAGATACACCCACGTTCTGACCGCACACGAAGCACTTCTTATTATCTCCCTTCTTCAGGAAGTCTCTTAAGATCTGCTCATTTCTTGACATCTAGAAAACCGTTAGCATTTCAAATCCTCCAGCAAGACACCCATTCCCAGTCACCGAGACGTACGATAGTACACGAACCTAGATAACAATTAGTGAAGAAAAAACTAAGATCCTTCGCAGTGATCACTGGAGCATCGTGATTATGAAATAGCCCGCTCACTGCACGCTTTTCAAGAACAAGAGAGAATCCTTCTGGAAGTCGCTCCACCGCCTTCATAATCCCTCCCATCCGCCAGAGGATTGCGCGAGAGGGGTCCTCTTCCAGTTGGCGCTTTCTGGAAACAAACAAGTTCATGAAACCTAGGACTCCTTTACGTCAAATGCAATCAGCGCCGCGCCGATCGACGACCCGTCGTCGGCCAATCCAATGTCAATGTCCTTCCTACCCAGCTCCTCCAGACCCTCTGCCACCCACGTCTGGTAGAACGGCATGAGCTTGTACACGCTGCCGTCCACCCCTACCGTCTTGTCGTTGAACTCCTCGCCCATGTGCGTGTAAATGGCGTGGATGAAGGAGGCCATCAGACGTGCGGACCGTCGGACGATGTAAAACACCACCTGCCTCAGCAGCTCCCTGTCCTCCTGCGTGGAGGCGGGAATGTCGAACTGGAGGAGGATGCGACTCACCTCCTCCAACGCCGCCGTGTTGTCGCCCAGGATGAGCGAGCAGTACTTGGAATCAACCGACATGGGGGTTGTGAAGAAGGGGCAGTTACCGGGGTGCGAGACAAACAGTTTCCTCTCCTTCCACAGCTCCACGGCCCACATGCGACTCAGCTCTCCCAAGTACATCCCGGACATCATCTTTTCCAGGTGCTGGCGCGTCGGATTCGGGGTGATCGGGTCGAGATCCACGTCGAACGGAAGCAGCGGCAGAATGGACGGATTGTTGTCGCCGATGGCGCCGCACTCCATGTTGATGATCATCCTCCCCGTCGTCGAACTCGTCGTGCACTTGGTGATGCGCTCCGTGTTCTCCATGTAGGCGGCATTGCAGCCCGTTCCGAGGATGATGCCCACGGCCGTGTTGGGGTCGCTGTAGGAGCGGGAGATGAGCGTGCCCACGGTGTCGTTGCAGATCGCAGTGACCGTAATGGGGCAGTTGCGGGCAGCGAGCGCCTTCTCCAGCAGATGGACGCTGTCCTCTCCCACGCAGCCGCTGGCGGAGAAGCCCTTCGTCCATTCCACGAGCGTGGAGTGGTTGATGGCGTTCTGGTGCGAGGGGTACGAGAAGGTGAAGCCGAGCTTGGTTCCGGGCTCCGGACTGGACTCCACGATGCAGTCCGCCAGGAAACCGAACACCTGCTCCGCCGTTCCCGCCATGAACTCGGGGGGAAAGGCGTGCTTCACTTCCTTGATGACCTCCAGCACGCCGTTCCCCTTTAGAAGGTATTTTGTTGCCCGCACGTTGCTTCCCCCCATATCGAGCGCCATTGCGAATCCCTGCTCGCTTCCTAGAAATGACCGCGGATCCGGACAGAACACCTTTGCACACGTCGTCCACAAAGGAAACCAGCATCTTCAGATCCGACTTCTCGCCCTTCAATCCCTTGTCCATCTGCTCCTGAATGTACGAAGAGATTATCTTCATGCGCTCCAGCGGTAGATCACAAATGTCAGCGTATTCCTCCATCTTTTACTGGGAACGTGACATGGCGAAGCTGTCAATTGACAGTCCGGGATTCGTTGGCACTGCACATAACATATGGATTGAGGAAGCACCATACATAAATAATGGATTGAGGAAGCACAGTACATTCATCATTGATTGAGGAAACACAGTACATTCATCATTGATTGAGGAAACACAGTACATTCACAATGGATCGAACAAACACCGCACATTAATGCTCCGGGTTCGCCGCGTACAGACTGTCCAGCTCCTTCTGGAACCTAATCGTCACACCTCCCCCACGCCCGCACTCCTTCTGCACGACAGTTCTCTTCAGCTTGAACGTGGGCGTCAGTAGCCCGTTCTCGGTGGTCCACTGCTCCTTCTCGATCTTGAAGTCCACGATGCGCTCGAAGCCCTTCAGCCCGTTCTCCTTCACCAGCCGCGCGAACTCCTCCTTCATGCCCTTCTTCAGCTCCTCGCTGTCGCACAGCTCCTCGAAGCTCTTCTCCGCCAGCCCGTGCTCCTTCGCCCACATCATCACGCCCGACTCGTCCGCCACCACGATGGCCACCAGGAACGACCGCGCGGAGTCGCCGTACACGAAGATCTGACTGACCATGGGGCACTGCCCGTAGATGATCTCCAGCTTCTCCGCCGCCACGTACTCGCCCTGCGACAGCTTGAAGAAGTTCTTCTTCCGGTCGATTATCTACGGTGAAACGCCCGGTCGACTCTCACCTTCGTGGCGCCGTTGGGGTACACCATGACAATGTCGCCCGTGTGGAAGAACCCGTCTTCGTCGAAGGCCTCCTTGGTCAGCTCGGGGTGGCGGAAGTAGCCGCGGCTCACGTTGTAGCCCTGCTCTTTATTCCACACACACGCACCCACGCGCAGACACAGCTCGCCGCGGCCGATGCACGGCTCGCCGTTGTGCTCCGTATCCGTGTGGAGGTAGCTCATGTCAGGCACGTCCTCCAGACGCATGTCACAACACGTCATCGGGCCGCCCACATGCCCGCTGGTGTAGTCGTAGTACTCCTGCAGGATGGTGGCGGCGGAAGTCTCCGTGGCGCCGTAGCCCTCCACCACGCGGTTGCCGAGCACGCAGCGGAGGAAGGTGAGCACTTCGGCGGAGAGCGGCGCGGAGCCGGAGATGGTGATTTGGATGTCGTCGAGGCCGATGGACTGCTTGACCTTGCTGAAGACGAAAGTGTCGTAGAACCAGTGCGTGTTGTAGCCGCGCGCCAGTCCGGCCTTCTTGGCCTGGATGCCGCGGTCGAAAAGGAACTTGGTGAGGCCGCCCGTCTTGTTGATCTTCTCCATCACCTTCTGGTGGATCTTGTTGAGGCTGCGATGCGTGGTGAGTGTGTGACGTGTTTTGATGTGATGTGATGAGTGATGTGGTGAGTGATGAGTGATGTGTGATGAGTGATGTGAAAACAGTGGTGAGTGATGATGTGAAAACCGTGATGAGTGATGAGTGATGAGTGATGATGTGAAAACAGTGATGAGTGATGATGTGAAAACCGTGATGAGTGATAAGTGATGTGATGATGTGCAAACAGTGATGAGTGATGAATTCCAAAAGTGCAACGGAGTGAATGATGAACAGAACAACACCTACAGACGCGGCACGGAGGTGAACACGGTGGGTCGCAGCGTCTTCATGTCGTCCAGAATGGTCAGCGTGGAGCCCTGGTAGAACCCGATGCGCCCGCCCTCCTGCAGCAGCGGCAGGTGCAGTAGACGCTCCAGCACGTGCGCCAGCGGCAGGTACGACAGGTACCGCGACTCCGACGTCACGTACAGGCCCGTGTCCAGACAGCCCGCCACAGACGCGATGATGTTCTCGTTGGTGATGATCACGCCCTTCGGAATGCCCGTCGTGCCCGACGTGTAGCAGATGGTGCACACATCCTCCGGTTTCGGCGGCGTGCACTCCACGCGGTGCTCGTGACCCAGCTTCTCCACCTCGCTCATGCTGTACAGCTTGATGTGCTAATCATCACCATCCGTCCCTTCCGTCACCGCGTCGCTCGCCAGCTTCTTGTCCGTCTCTGTGGCGTCCTCCATCTGGATCACCACCTCCAGGGGAATGCCCTTCTCCGCCATGGACAGGATCTTCACCGTCTCCACCGAGCTGCACACGATCGTCTTCATCTCCGTCTCGCGCAGGATGTACAGCATTGCGTCCGCGCCCAGCGTCTCGTAGGTGGGGACGATCGTGAAGCCGTAGGCATTGCACGCCTGCTCCAGGATACACCACTCCACACGGTTTCTGGAGAACACACCGATGCAGCGCAGCTACAACTTACAGTCATATCCTTCACTCACGTCGAACTTCACTGGAACAAGATCCAGGTAGATAAGACCCGAGGCAAAATCCTGGACGCGCTCCCACACTTCGTTGTATGTGAGCCACACGTAGTCTCCGGCCTTCCCTTCCGCATCCTACCCATGAGTGCGCAGCGGAGAAACGGACGATGGGACGGTACCCGTAGCAGGGCTTATCCCCGGAGATCCTTCTGCCGCGCATGAAACACTCGTGGCTGAGGATGAGCGACAATTCGAAAAGTGAACAGCGTCTTCGCGTCGTCGTAGTAGTAGCTGCGGTTCTTGCCCTCCGGACAGTCGCAGCTTCTCCAAGTGGGACTCTACCCAGATCAGCTCAAACACGGTTCCATACGCAAGTTTCCTTCGCAGGAGCGACTTCGTGGCTATACTGCACTTTCGGGTTCATTCCTAACTTGTTTCTATGCGATCACGAGGCTGGAAAGGACGGAGCAATCCTATTGGCTGGTTCGTTTTCCTTCTTTTCTTCGTGCGAAATGCGATATCCGCTCCTCTGATAGGGTAAGACTCTTTAAGACAATCGGGAGATTTGGTTCGGAGGCAGAGAGGATGGGTTCCGATGGAATGGGATCTGTTCGGTATTTGAGTGAGACTGGACGTAGAGTCGCCTGTTCTTTCCAATAGTGGCAAGACATGCAGAATGGTCATGAGACAACGGAAGAGGGAGAGAAGTCTGTATTCAATACAGCACTCAATTCAAATCTCATCCGCAGTGCCACATCTTGAAACTGTCCTCATTCTGAATCATCCCAAAGACCCCTCTTTGCTCAATCGAAGGAGCCATTCCTGCAGTGTTCATACCCGATTCATTGAAATGAACCGAAGCGTCCTGAATGAAAGAGGAGACAGAGAGCCTGGAACGCCTCCCCAAGGCCGCAACCGTTTCGGCTGGGTGGCACCATACAGTGTGTCAAGGATAAGATCCAATCCGCAAGAGGGAAGTCAAATTCAAGAAGAGGCAGCGGATGATGCGTATTCATTAAAGAGTTCCATCTCTGCTCCCACCGTTCCATCGAGCTATTCGTTCGAATCCGCGAAACAGAAGCGCTCTAGTTCGTTTGTGGCAAGCATGCAGTCTCCGTCGAAGAACTCGAGGGAGAGCAGCTTCCTATTGAAGCGGGATCGCATCAATTCTGTCAATTCCCCGCCGCGTTTGAATCACCGCGTGTCCGCGTCTCCCACTACCACGAGCACGCGGTATCCGCTGAGCTCCTCGTCCCGACTGTCTCCCGCGGTATCAGCGCGAGTCACGCCCACACCGAGGAGAACGGGCGCTTCTTCCTCCGCCACTCCCATTCTGAAACACAAGGAGAGTTCAACGTCGCCGGTGACTTTTTTTTCCATCCCGGAAGAATCCCTAGAATCGCTTCCCCTGATCCCTCCCGAACTGCAGATCCAGCTCGACAGCAACGAGTTGGTTCAGCTGACGGAGCAGCCGGTGCGGGGCAGCATTTCGACGTGTGTGAAGAGCCTTCAGGAGCTGAAGGAGCTATGCGAGAAGACGGCGGTGATGAAGGTGCACAATCCGGAAATCAAGATGAAGGACCGGATTGCAGAAATCGACGCCATTGTGGATAATGCCAATGCGGTGCTTCAGCGCGTGCTGCGTATCCGCAACGAGTGTGTAACGGCCTGTGACAAAACGGAGCGTCAGTTCCTCCAGTACAACGCGTGCGTGGAACACAACACGCAGATTCTGTGCAACGAAGAAGGAAGCCTGAAGGAGGAACAGGACGAGCAGGTGAACTGCGTGAGCGAGCTGAACACACGCAACATGGAGCTGAAGGAGGTGGATTCGACGCTCTCTACACAAGTCGTGAATGGAGGGTGGATTGAGGCGTAGTTGAATGACTTGGAAGAGAAGAAGAAGGCGTGCGAGGGTGAAATCGAGACTCTTTCTGGCAAGCAGGCGGAAGGAACGGAAGAGAAGAGTGCGTTGGAAGAGGCAGTGAAGGCAGTGAAGGAAGAGGAATGGGCGAGAGAAGAAAATGAGGTGTAGATCGATGCGCTGAACGGCAAGATCGGCGAGATTAAAGCGGAGCGTGAGAGGAAGGAAGGCGTGGTGCGGAGGAAATGGGACGGGGTGATTGCGGACTTGGAGCAGGAGGAGATGGTGATTGCGCGCGACGCGAAGATGGCGGAGCTGAACCAGCAGGGCGTGGGTGGGAGAAGGAGGCGAGAGTGAGGAATAGAGGCGGAGAAGAAGAGACAGAAGGAGGAGGCGGAGACCGTGGCGCGCGAGTGGGCGGCGAAGCTGGAGGAGGTGAAGGAGGCCGTGAAGGAGGCGGAGACGAGCGTCCGCGCGGTGGAAGCGGAGAAGGAGAAGGTGGAGAAGGAAACGGCGACGGAAGCGGCGACGATCGAAGCAAAGAAGCGGGAGAAGGCGGAGAACGACGCGAACTGCCGGCTGCTGGTGAAGAGTCAGAGCGAGAAGCAGGCGCGCAGCGAGCAGGAGCTGGGCGAGCTGAAGGCGATGATCGCGGGGTACGAGGACAGCTATCGCAGTGCTGTGGTGGAGATGGCGAGAGTGAAGCAGGCCATCGCCACGGAGAGCGAGGCGCTGCAGGGGGCGGAGGCGCGCTTGCGGCGTGGGAGAGGGCTGCACGTGTGAGACGTAGAAGTGAGAGAGGAGGCGGAGCGGCGGTTGGCGGAGGCGAGCGAGAAGGAGAAGGAGAACGCAGGCCGGCGTGGGGCGGTGGAGCGGCAGAAGCGCGAGGTGGAGGCGACGCGGCGGACGCTGGAGGCGAAGCAGCAGGACGTGGTGAGGGCGACTGGGGCGAGTGATGCGAAGAACCAGCTGCGCGTGGATTTGGAGGACCAAGCGGCGCTGTACACGAGCGAGAAGAAGCGGCTGGCGGAGCGGCTAGCAGAGCAGGAGGTGGCGACAACGAAATACAATGAGGCGTAGAAGGAGTTGGCGGAGGGCGCGACGCTGTGGGCGAAGGAGAAGGCGGAGAAGGAGGCGCGGCTGGGTAAGTGAGTGGTGATGAACGCAACGATATGACCCCTGATTCCATCTCGTCCTTATTCTGATCTCACTCACTTTAGCCTTCCTCACGCAGCACGCCGGCCAGCTGCGCGGCGACAACGCGGCCCTCCAGCAGCAGGTGACGGCACTGCGCGACAACTCCACGGCGGAGGAGCAGGCGTATTTGGAGCAGGTCGGGCAGCTGCAGCAGCAGATCGACGCCCTGCGCGAGAAGGTGGGCAAATGCGATAGTGTCAATCGTAGCACGCGCAGCGCGTACGCGAACAGGCGTTCCTGCAGGAGAGCGAGGCGATGGTGGCGGAGTTGGAGGCACGCGCCGCGGAGGGCGAGATCGTGCGGCGACGCCTCCACAACACGCTGCAAGAGTTGCGCGGGAACCTGCGCGTGATCTCGCGCGTGCGCCCGCTGCTGCCGACGGACCGCACGGCGTCGCCCGTGCCGGCGGTGTGGTGCGAGGGGGACTGCACGGTGTGCGTGCGGTACAAGGAGAAGGTGCAACAGTTCACGTTCGACGGCGCGTTCGGGACGGAGTCGACGCAGGACGAGGTGTTCGACGAGGTGTCCAACTTCGTGCAGTCGGCGCTGGACGGCTACAACGTTTGCCTGTTCACCTACGGGCAGACGGGCAGCGGCAAGACCTATACGATGCAGGGCGTGGGCGAGGGCCGCGAGCGGGGCATTGTACCACGGTCGATCGAGATGGTGGTGGAGGACGTGGCGAAGCTGCGCGAGGTGGGCTGGGAGTACGAGATCGCCGTGTCCTTCGTGGAAATCTACCGCGAGATGCTGCGCGACCTGCTCGTGGACCGCCGCCAGCGCGCGAAGCTGGAGGTGAAGCTGGACGTGGCGGTACAACGGCGGTGTGAGGCATAGGCAGAGGGCCACCCGTACATTCCGAACGTGACGAAGCTGCGCGTGGAGTCGAAGCGCCACATCCATAACCTGATGGCCATCGCGTCCTCCTGCCGGGCCGTGGGCGTGGGCGCGGCGCGGCGGCGTGAGGCGTAGGCGACGGACATGAACGACTGCTCGTCGCGCAGTCACGTGATCTTCACGATGTGACGGCGATGACAACGCGTGAGGCGTAGCTACCTGCACGGCGTGAACCGGCGCAAGCAGACGAGCGTGGAGGGCCGGCTGAACCTGGTGGACCTGGCGGGCAGCGAGCGGCTGGACAAGTCGCACTCGACGGGCGAGGCGCTGGAGGAGGCGAAGTTCATCAACCGGTCGCTGAGCGCGCTGAGCAACGTGTTTATCAACATCCGGAGCAACGCGAGCCACGTGAACTTCCGCGACACGAAGCTGACGCTGCTGCTGAAGGACTGTCTGTCGAAGGAGGGCAAGACGCTGATGTTCGTGAATTTGAGTCCCGTGGCGGAGTCCGCGCAGGAGAGTTTGTGCTCGCTGAACTTCGCGGCGACCGCCAATCAGGTGAAGCAGGGGCAGGCGAAGAGGAAGGTGGCGAGGATATGATGTGTTTCTTTTCACAGTTCAATCCCATTTCTATCACAGTGTTGTCACTGTGTTTATCACAGAAGAACACCAACCCATCACTTCACAGTTGAGAGTCAAATGAAGAAGAGAACGCATCTCAAAACAAACAAACACACAAACACGACTACAGGAACGTCTGACGCGCGAGTCCGGCGACGGCCTCCTTAAACGAATCGGTGCCCTCCTTGACCTTCTGCATCTACGCCTCAGCGCCCAGAGCCTGCCCCACCCAGCTGTTGTTGTCGAAGAACTCCAGGAAGCCCGGACGCATGCTCTTCGCCTTCTCCATCCACTTGTCCACCAGCATGTCCAGCTTGATCGTCTGCTCCTTCAGGTACGACACGTTCATGTCCTTCGCAGACACGCCACGCTGCAGATTCCGCTTGATGTATGTCTCGTAGTTGGCGATGATGCGGTTGATCAGCTCCGTCGTGGACACGCCCTCTGTGCGCTGCGTGGCGTGGAAGCGGCCCATGTTCTTAATGTCGGCGTACACGTCGCTGCTGCCCGCGGACGCGTACGGAATATCGTCGTGGCACACGAAGTCGATCTTGTGCTCGTCCAGGAACTCCTTCGTCACCACCCACGGCGCATCGCGAACCACCTCATCCACCCAGCGGCAGTGGCGAAGCGACTCGTATCTAGGGTTGAGTGGGGAGCGCGCCGCGACCTCTCCTTCTCCGTCATCACCGTCATGCCCTTCATCTTGTGCGTCAGCTCGTCGTTGCAGCAGCCGACAAGGAGGTATGTGTTGGGGAAGGACTTCTTGGCCTGCTCCAGCGCCTACCACGCTCAGGGAGAAGCACCCAAGGACTACGCGAGCATGGCCGTAGTGGAACAGGTCGAAGATACCGTCCGCGTACAGACGCACGGGTCGGTTCCACTTCTCGGGGGGAACCTTGGCGCGAAGCTCCTCGTCGGTCATATTCTGCCCGTCAGTTGGATAATCCGATTCTACCGCGATGTCGTACTTCACCTCCTCCTTCTCGGCCTCCTCCACCTTCAGCTTTTTGTCACTAGGGATGATCGAATGTGAGGGAGCGTACCTGGTCTTCTGCAGATCCGTCTCGCTCTTCGAGCTTCTGTCGCGCTTCGCTCCCTTCATATGTGGGTTGTGTTGGTGAGAAATGACGATTCGGGGAAATGGCAGAAATAGGGCCGATTCCGCAATGGTGTCGCAACAAAGCCGAATAGAATCGATTACACCCAACTCCCGAATTTTAAGCAGTGAGGATGCAGGCGCCGCCAGCAGCCTTGATCTTCTTCTCAGCAATGCTGCTGA
>ERZ827156.1698-NODE-1698-length-24966-cov-43.010076_pt1 | contig 24966 bp, 22 predicted proteins | sample MGYA00519919_ERZ827156 | MGnify/ENA primary metagenome ERZ827156 (study PRJEB31778, sample SAMEA3449269) | human gut metagenome | biome: human gut; feature: human-associated habitat; material: faeces | place: United Kingdom | collected 2010/2012 ...
GGGGCGTTGCCCCAAACCCCACAAGGGACGCTGTCCCTTGACCCTGCAAGGGGGAATCCCCCCTTGTCCCCTTCGCGCGATTGAGTTGGTCTCTTCTCCTTACTTCTTCCGCGTGTTGCTCTTTTGGTGCTTCGCCTAAGACCCTTTTCCGCCCTTATAATAACTTTATCAGCATCGTCTTCTGCTCATCCATCTCCACAACCACCAAGCCATCCTTCTCCAGCTGCTTCATCACATCCGAAAATCGCTTAAACCCGATACTCCGCTCCGTAAAATCCGGATACGACGTCAATATATCCGCCTTCAAAATCGACGGATTCACGCGCTCAAATCCCCCGTCCTTATACGCCTGCAGCTGCGCCGCAAACGCCTCCCGCCAATTATCCTTCGTCAGCTGCGGCCGCCCTTCCGCCGATTCCGCGCTGTTCAGATTGACCATCATGTTAAAATTGTCATTCTTCACGCGCAGTTCGCCAAACCGCTGGCTCAATTTCGTCAGCAGCTTCCCGAACGACGAGCAGCCGTAGGACTTCTCGTTGAAGTCCGGGCGCAAGCGCAAAAGAATCCCCTTTAGTTCCGATGCGTACATGCCGTCCGTATCGGCGGACTCCTCCAGAATGGAGACAATCAGCTTGTTCAGCTCAGCTTCATCAGCAGCTTCCTCGGTGGATGCGCGGTGCTTCTTCGGGGCAGCGGGAGCGACAGTTCTGCCGCTCACGCCCTCCAAGAACTGGAACTCATTGCAGGCGTTGATAAATACGGTGCTGGCGGCTTCGCTTCGGCTGATACCCAGCACGAATTTGCCCATGCTCTTCAAGCGCCCAACGAGGGGGGTATAGTCGCTGTCGCCGGAGACGATGCAGAACGAGTCGATGAGCGGGTTGGTGAACGCGACTTCGAGGGCATCCACGACAAGCTGGATATCGGCGTTATTCTTCTGCGCGATGCCGTAGCGCAGGGACGGCACGACGGTGAAGGTATTGCTGAGCAGCAGCTCTTTAAGGTCAGAGAAGCGGTCGGTATAGCCGTAGACCTTGCCCAGCAAAATATCGCCGCGGATTTTGACCTTTTCGAGGATGGAGTTGAGGGTCGGCACTTTCGCGCCGCAGTTTTCGAGGTCAACAAATATTGCAAATTTTGCCATGGTGATAATTCTCCTATTGCTGCGGAGGGCAGCGTACTATGATGATGATTGATTTTGATTGACTTGATTCCTGCAAGATTTTTTTGCAGGCTGCAGGGGGAAATCCCTGCGTCAGATTCGGAACGTGAACCTATCTCCACGAATCAGCTGATAGGACGTGTGGAGCGGTCTGCCATGCTGGTCGAACACAACCTCTCGCAGCAGCAGCAGCGCTTGACCGGGGTCAACTTCCAGCAAACGCGCCTGTGCGTTCGTCGCGTAGTGCAGGCTGATTTCGTGAATCCCGCGCTTGGGCGTAATGCCGCGCCCTTCCAATACTGCGTAAAGCGATTGGCTCAAATCCGCTTGCAGCAGGTCGCTGTACGCCAGCGGGAAACTGTTCGTTTCCAGCATCACCGGGACGCCGTCTGCCGTCCGCACGCGTTCAATCTCCACCACGCGGTCATCCGGCAGTTCCAGTTCGCGCTGGGTGCGCTCATCCGCGTGGGACAGCTGCGCGTGAATCAGGCGCGTGCCGGGGGTAACGCCCTGCATCCGGCAGCACTCGTGGAAGCTGTTGATGTCCCGCAGGTCGCGGCATAGCTTGGGTGTGCAGACGAACGTGCCCTTGCCCTGCTGCTTGCGCAGAATTCCCTCGTCCGTCAATTCGCTGATGGCACGGCGGACGGTCACGCGGCTGACGCCATAGCGCGCGCACATCTCCTGCTCGGAGGGAATCTGGCTTTCCGCCGGATACACGCCGCTGGACACATCGTCGCGAATGCGCGCCATCAGCTGGCGGTAGAGCGGTTCGGCGTTCGTAGGGATGAGCCGGTTCGTCATCAGAAATTCGCCTCCTGCGGGGTTGTATACCCATTCAGTATAGCATTATTTGTGCAAAAAAGCCATCCCCATTCTGGACAAAACATGTTCTATGGGGTAGAATGACAGGGAGAAATTCCATTCGGAAGGGAGCGATCAGCCATGCAGGACTTGACGCAGCGGAATCGCCTGAGCGCAACGGTCGTGCTGTACCATTCAGGCGTGGAGATGCTTTCGTGCATCCAGAGCTTTGTGGACAGCGACGTTTATCTTGACCTCTATGTGGTCAACAATTCTCCGGGAGACGCCTCGCTTTTTACCGCGCGTTGGAACTGCCCCGGCGTTCATTATTATCCCGTTCGGCGCAACATCGGCTATGGGCGCGCGAACAACCTTATCTTTCCCAAGCTGAAAAGCACCTACCACGTCATCTGCAATCCAGATGTGACCTTTGCGCCGGATGTACTGCGCCGGATGATTGAAGTGATGGACGAAACGGGCGCGACCATCCTCACCCCGCGCGTGCTGAATTCCGACGGCACGGAGCAGTTTCTCCCCCGCCGTGAGCCGACGATTCGCCGTTTGCTTGCCCGCCGACTGAATTTTTCCGGCGCGCGCTGGCAGCAGCTTCGCAGCGACTATACGCTGGAGGGACAGAACATCAATGAGCGCATGAACGTGGCGTTTGCGACCGGGTGCTTCATGATGGTGCGCACGCACGTTATCGCCCAGCAGCTTGGCGGCTTCGACCCGCATTATTTTCTCTATCATGAGGACAGCGACCTCTCCCGCCGCGTGCTTGCAAACGGCGGCAGCATCCTCTACACGCCCGACATCTGCGTCACCCACGCATGGAAGCGTGACAGCGCCCACACCTTCCCTGCAACCCTCCACCACCTGAAAAGCACCATCCGCTACTTCAACAAATGGGGCTGGAAATGGTAACGCGCAAGCCGCCGCTCGTGCTGTTGACGGCGTACAACGGCGCGGCGTACCTCCCGGCGCAGCTGTCGTCCCTGTGTGCGCAGGCGGTTTCCTTCACGGCGATTCTGCGCGACGACGGTTCAGCGGATGACACGCCCGCGCTGCTTGCCGCCCAATGCCATCAGGACGCGCGCTTCCGTCTATCGCCCACCAGCGGGGCGCACCTCGGCGCGGTCGGCGGATTCTTTGCGCTGATGCGAGAAGCGGCTGATTCCGGCGCACCTGTCGCCCTGTGCGACCAAGACGACATTTGGCATCCGGATAAGCTGACGCGCCTGCACGCCGCCCTGTCCGACGCGGAAGCGCGTTTCGGGGCGGACACGCCGATTCTCGTCCACAGCGACGCGCGGATTGTGGATGCCAATGGTCAGCCGCTGCACGCAAGCCTATGGCGGCATCAGGGGTGGAATCCGGCGGCACAGTCCCTGCCGGAATTGCTGGTGCAGAACAACGTGACCGGTTGTCTGCTGATGATGAACGCGCCGCTATGCCGCCTGTGCGCCCAGCATCAGCCGACGGGCGACCTGCACATGCATGACTGGTTCATTGCGCTGACAGCGGCGGCTTTCGGGCGCATCGTCCCGATTCCGGCGGCGCTTGCGGACTACCGCCAGCACGGCACGAACGCCATGGGTGCAAGCACATCGGGGCTTTTCCGCCGCTCCCTGACTGCCCTGCGTACCCCCGACCGCATCCGCGCGCGGATTGCCCTTTCCTACCGCAACGCCGCACAATTTCAGCAAGCGTACGGCGATTTGCTGCCGAAAGAGGCGCAGAAGGTGTTGGCGGACTTCGCCCAGATTCCGAAGATGCGGAAGATAGCAAGGGTACGAGCGCTAAGGAAGGGCGGTTTTCGGATGCAGAGCAAGGCGGCAAGGGCGGGGATGGCGGTGTTTGGGTAATAAACCACATGAATATGTTTTTATACACCAGAGGGCTTGCATATATTGTAGATTTACGCTATAATATTAGATACGATGTATTTTCACTGTCTTACCAACTTACTGGAGGAATTTGCATGCTGGTGTATTCTACCATTTTGGATATTGCCGAGTCTCTGACGAAAGAAGTTTTCATCAACCTTGTCATCAAGTGGAATCAAGAAAGTCCTCATTCTGATTCCGTTATTCCTGACCTGCATTGGAACGGTGAACGTAATATTCGCTATGGTAATGATGATCTTTGGCTTTCAATTGAAGAATACAGAAACAAAAATATCATAGCCATCCGTTATGAAAAGAAAGCTACAGATGGTGCCGTATGGGATACGGATTTTATTATGAACTTTACTGAAATGCGTATGGCTATTCAATTAGATCGCAGCTATATCGGTGAAATTTACACTCTGGGAAAAACTCACTCAACACCTTACTTCCTTACACTATTAATTGAAGGTGGCTATTTAAAAGACGACAATGGTATTCCTGTTTTTGGTGACCCAATCACCATCAGAAATGATAATATTTCCCTTCTGACAAATTTAATTAACGGTAATTCGCATTATGCTTTACCCGTTGTTTATGTATCAAAAACGTATTTTGATGAAGATCCTTTAGATATATGGAAACTGGCAAAGTTGTTGCGTGGTGCCGCCCATATTTTCGTACAAGAAGGAACTTTTCAAAATCCCACACTGCAGTGTAAATGTAACGAAAAAAACGAATATCATGGTGCAATAGGTGTATACTTTACAAATTCACCTGCAATGAATCAGCGTTTTTTGTATCGTGATTATTGCCATGGCAATGCACTATTGTACAAGGTGATTCGCTGTGTCATGCAGCGTGCCACTTGCCAAAAAGTTGACTTTCTGTATACATGGCAAGGCGTACAAAACTCTTTATTGCGTGACCGTCTAGCTACACAAAAAAATGAAAAGCTCAAAGCAGAAAAAACAGCTGATGAATATGCCGCATTTTTTGACGGAGAATTAAACTACTGGAAGCAGAAAGTTACAGACTTGACAAAAGCAAATGACGCGTTGACAGCTGAAAACCAAGGTCTACATAACAAAATTGCTAATTCTGGTTTTTCACATGTACTTAACATTAATATAGGTGCTGAAGATGATTTTTATCCCGAAGAAATTAAGGATATCATACTCGCTGTTCTTGAGAAATCATTGTCCGAAATTGAACCACAAAGTCGTCGCTATGATATTGTAACCAATATTCTTCGTTCCAATAAGCATCATAGCATTCGAGAAAAAAAGATTGAGCAGTTAAAGCATGCTCTAAAGAGTTCCTCTAAAATGACCCCTCATATTCTTCAGGAACTCAAAGATATAGGCTTTGAGATTTCTGAAGATGGAAAGCATTATAAACTCACTTATTTCGGTGACGCTCGATACACAATTGCACTTGCAAAAACACCAAGTGATTATCGAAGCGGACAAAACAATATATCGATTATTACAAAAACAGTCTTTTAATATCAGTTTTGTTTATATAAAAACATCATGTTTTGTTTGACTATCATGCACTATGTTAATCAATCTGGTGTTTTTATTCCTTTTAAAATCTTCCCGCACAAAATTTCATAATACTTCTCTGAACTTGCCCTGCTTCTCCTCCGTACTTTTTACAACTTTCCCTTGCGCACACCGCGAAATAGGTGTAAAATAAGAATGTATATTTTTCTGCCGAAAGGAAGGGAACGCTATGACACGACTGGAAACGCAGGTGCTTGACCTGCTCCGGGAGGACTGCCGTCTGCCGCTGGAAAAGCTGGCGGTGATGCTGGGCGTGTCCACCGAGGAAGTCGCGGAAACAATTGACAGTCTGGAACGCCGACGCGTCATCCTGCACTACGCGCCCACCATCAACTGGGATTTGACCGACCGCGAGCGCGTGGAAGCGATGATTCAGGTCAGCGTGACGCCGCAGCGCGACATGGGCTTTGACGCTGTGGCACGCCGGATTTACCGCTTCGAGGAGGTCAAGAGCGTCTATCTGATGAGCGGCGGCTACGACCTGCTGGTGCTGGTGGAAGCCAAGAGCCTGAAGGAACTGGCGCTGTTCGTATCCAGCAAGCTGTCTACGCTGGAAATGGTCACGGGCACGCAAACGTCCTTCGTCCTCAAGCGCTACAAGGAAGAGGGCGTCATCTTCGACGGCAGCCAATCTGACAACAGGCTGGTGGTCTCGCCGTGAATTACGACCGCTATATCAACCAGGCCATCGCTGCCGTTCCGCCCAGCGGCATCCGCCGTTTCTTCGATATTGCCGCAACAATGAAGGACGCCATCTCCCTTGGCGTGGGCGAACCCGATTTCGTCACCCCCTATCACATCCGCAACGCTGCCATCAACTCCATCATCGACGGCGGCACGCAGTACACGGGCAACCGCGGTCTGCCGGAATTGTGCAGGGAAATCAGCGAGTACCTCTCCGAGCGCTTCCACACCGACTACGACCCCAAGACCGAAATCATGGTGACAGTCGGCGCGTCGGAGGCGATTGATATTGCCCTGCGCGCACTGGTTGGGCCGGGCGACGAGGTGCTTGTGCCGCAGCCGAGCTATGTTTCGTACAGCCCGTCGGTGATTTTCGCAGGCGGCACGCCAGTCGGCGTGGAGACGACGGCGGACACCGAGTTCCGCCTGACCCCCGAAGCCCTCCGCGCTGCCATCACGCCGCGCACAAAGTGTCTGATTCTCCCCTACCCGAACAACCCCACCGGCGGCATCATGGAGAAAGCCGACTTGGAGAAAATCGCGCAGGTCGTCCGCGAAACGGGGATTCTGGTCATCAGCGACGAAATCTACGGCGAATTGACCTACGGCGACCGCACGCACATCTCCTTCGCGTCCCTGCCGGACATGTGGCAGTACACCATCACGCTCAACGGCTTCTCGAAGGCGTTTGCGATGACAGGCTGGCGCGTGGGCTACGCCTGCGGGCCGAAGGAAATCCTGTCGGTCATGCTGAAAATCCATCAGTATTCGATTCTCTGCGCGCCGCGCATGGGGCAGGTTGCCGCATTGGAAGCCCTGCAGGCCGGACGCGCGAACGACTATGAGGATGTGCGCCGAATGCGCGACAGCTACGACCGCCGCCGCCGCCTGATGGTGGATTCCTTCCGCAAGATGGGTCTGGACTGCTTCGAGCCGCTGGGCGCGTTCTACGTTTTCCCCAGCATCAAAAAGACGGGCTTGGACAGCGAGACGTTCTGCGAGCGGCTGCTGAACGAGTACAAAATCGCGACTGTCCCCGGCACCGCGTTTGGCGAGTGCGGCGAGGGACACATCCGCTGCTCCTACGCCACGGGCGTGGAGAAGCTGAACATTGCGCTTGAGCGCATGAGCGAGTTTGTCGACAAGTGCGGGAAGTAAGGGGAACCCAAGGGGCGTTGCCCCTTGACCCCAGCAGGGACTCTGTCCCTGCACCCTGCAAGGGAGTTCCTCCCTTGACCCTTTTTCGCGATTGAGTTGAGCGCACTTGCATACTTCTCCCGCGTGCTTATTGGGAAAACCCAGTTTTCCGCAAAAAAGGCTACTACTTTACCATGGAGGTTCCAAAATGCGCCGAATAACAGCCCTGCTGCTGATGCTCCTGCTGCTCCCCGGACTCGTTGCCGCCGAGGACGACTTCGACCTCGATGACATTCTCTCCGACGCTGACCCCGATGTGGTCAAAAACACATACAGTCATCCGGGCAATGCAGACGACATCCTGCTCGACGAGAATAACGAGCCCGTCTCCATCTACGAGGAGGACGGTTCGATTCTCATCACGCTGACCGCAACGGGGGACTTCACCGTCGGCGGAGACAGCCGAAAGTCCACCAACATCTGGATGAATGAGCTGAAGAAGCACGATAACGACTACAACTTCGCCCTTGCGAACGTCCGCGACATTTTCCTCGCCGATGACCTCACCATCGTCAACTTCGAGGGCACGCTGACGGACAGCACCTATGTGCCGTCGGAAAAGCGCAATAACGAGTTCCTGTTCTCCGCATCGCCCGACCACGTCAGCATGCTGGTGGACAACGGCATCGAAGCGGTTTCGCTGGAGAACAACCACGTTCTTGACCATGGTCAGGCGGTCTACGAGGAAACGCAGCAGCACCTTGAAGACGCGGGCATCGTGTGGTCAAACAGCACGCACGTCGGCGTGATGGAGGTAAAGGGCGTCCAAATCGCCATGCTCAGCTACCTGTGCATCGACCGCTACAACACGCTTTGGGATCAGGTGCCGAAAGACATTGCCGCCGCGAAGGAACAGTACCCGATTGTCATTGTCAGCTTCCACTGGGGCAAGGAAAAGGACTACTCGCCCACGCAGAATCAGATTAAGATGGGCCGTCTGGCGGTGGATTCCGGCGCTGACCTTGTGCTGGGGCATCACAGCCACCGCATGAACCCGATTGAATACTATAACGGTGTGTACATCTGCTATTCGCTGGGGAATTTCTGCTTTGCGGGCAACAGCAAGCCAAGCGACATGTCCAGCTTCATGTTCCAGACGCGCTGGCGCATCCGGGACGACGAAATCACGAACGAAGGCTTCCGCATCATCCCGATTCGCATTTCCAGCCGCACTGACCGCAACGACTTCACCCCGACGGTTTTCGGCGACGGCGCGGCGCGCGACGCGGTGCTGACGACGCTGAAGAACAACGGCAAGTCGCTGGAATATGTGGTGTCGGAATATCCGCTGGAGTGGAAGGAATAAACGAGGTCGCCTGTCAGCATCCTGCTGATGGGCGATTTTTGTGTTGAAGAAAACGCACTTCCACAAAAAACATCACAAATACAATTCCCTTCGGTTTTCCCGCGAAACCGTTTTTCCTGCGCGCGCACGGGCTGAAAAATGCAATCCGTGCGCGTTTTCTGCTATCGGGGCGGCGGAAATGCAGTCGTTCAGCCGAAATTGTGCAGGTGTTGCGGAATCCGCTTTCTACGCGGTCGTATTTTTGCCCAGATTGCACATTGCATTCTCGATTCGTTGGCGTATAATACTTTGCGGGTGCGGAAGAATGCGCCCAAATCATTCCACCTGGACGAACAAGGAGGTTGCAGCCATGCCTGCGACGAATACCGCCACGCCGACCGAAACGAAGCAGACCGCTGAGCAGATTCCCCAGCCGAAAGAACCTACGAAGGGCTTCGACCCCGACTCCATCCGCGCGTTCCTGAAGAAGCTCACGCAGAAGAAGTAATCTACTCGACTACTCCGCCAGGCAGTTCTTGCTGTTTGGCTTTTTTTGATGACAGCAAAAGCCCCGAACGTGCTTCCTGATGCAGGAAGTGTCCGGGGCCTTCTTCGTGCTGATGGCGGGACTCGAACCCGCACGCCGCAAGGCAAGGGATTTTAAGTCCCCAGTGTCTGCCATTCCACCACATCAGCGTCAGGGTTGATTATACCACGGACGTGATAAAAAGTCAATGCAGGGATTGGCATCGCAGGGGGGCAGTCAGCAGACCGCAGAACTGCTTTGCTTTATCTATGTTGCTTGATTTGTATTGTTGCAGAGGGTTTCGCCTCTGCGGAGGCGACAAGGGGGCTTTCCGATCGCCCCCTTGACCCCTTCGGGTCGCCACTACCGGAGTTGACTTTTTCCGCTGCAGGAGGAATCGCGCCTGTGGGCGCGATAGAAGGATGCACTCACCGATTCGGCAGCAGCGTCAGAATCTCCTTAATCGACATGCAGTACGGGTCGGCTTCGTGGCTGCGGCCGTGCTCCAGAATCACCTGCGCGGTCTTCTGCATCGCGGGGAAGGCGCTGCGAATCAGGTGGTTGGCGTGGATGACGATGTTCACGCCGTGCACCGCGAGTTCATCCTCCGTCGTCATGTTGTAGGTCGTGGGAACGACGACAAGCGGCGTTTTCGGGTCGTCCTTGCGGAAGGCGTCGCAGAAGGCGAACACCTCGTCCGGCGTTTTCGCCTTGGAGTGAATCATGATGCCGTCCGCGCCCGCTTTGACGTAGGCGTGGCAGCGGGTCAGCGCATCATCGAGGCCCTGTTCCAGAATCAGACTCTCGCAGCGCGCGATAATCATGAAATCCTTCGTTTTCTGCGCATTTTTGCCCGCGGTGATTTTCTCGCAGAAGTCGGGGATGCTCGCCTGCTTCTGTCCCGCGCCCGTGCCAAACAGGCTGTTCTTCTTCAGCCCCTGCTTGTCCTCGATGATGACGGCACTGATGCCCGTGCGTTCCAGCGTCTGCACGTTGTAGACAAAGTGCTCGACCAGCCCGCCGGTGTCGCCGTCCAAAATAATCGGCTTCGTTGTCACTTCCATGATTTCTTCCAGTGTGTTCAGGCGGCTGGTCATGTCCACCAGTTCAATATCCGGCTTTCCCTTCGCGGTGGAGTCGCACAGGCTGCTGACCCAAATTGCGTCAAACTGGCGGCGGCCCTTGGGCGTTTCGACGGTCGTCTTTTCGACAATCAGCCCGGTCAGGCCGTCGTGCGCCTCCATCACGGACAGGCACGGCTTGTAATGCAGCAGGCGGCGGAGGCGGCTCCGGCGCGTCTCCGGCAGGGAGAGCAGCTGATCAAGGGTCGAAAGCGTCTCCTCGGTCGCGGTGTGCGTGTAGGGGAATTCCACCAGCTCGCCGCCCCAGCCTTTGAGCGTCTCAATGACTTTTTGACGAATATTCGCCTGATAGCCGACGAGCCAGTCATCCCCATGCACCACAATGTCGGGGCGCAGGCGGTTGAGGATGTCCGTATAATCCAGACTCTCCTGCACGACGACGCGGCTGACGTACTTCAGCCCCTCAAACATCGCGATGCGCTCCTCCAGCGGAATCAGCGGATAATGCTTGTAGCTGGCGACGACCTCGTCCGTCAGCAAGCCAACGGTCACTTCGCCCAGCTCCGCCGCGCGCTGCAAAATGCGGATATGCCCGTTGTGCAGAATATCCGTCGAAAAGCAAATGTACACCTGCTTCATTCAAAGTACCTCCTGACGGAATCGAGTCAAAACAACTTCCCGATCCGCCTGATTGTCGATTTCAGCGCAGAGCCTCCCGCCGCACTCCAGCGGGTACAGCGGAATCTCCCCTGACACAGCGTTGAACGCGTTCTCGGCGTAGCACTTCACGTCCCCACGCTCCACAAAGCGCTCGATTTCGTCCATCCAGCTGGAAAAATCCGCCGCTTGCCAGTGGTACGCCGCCTGACATTCCACGCTGCCCGCGTCGAAGCAGTCCACGCCTACACGCCGGATGCGCCCGTCCTGAATCAGCGCCTTGAAGTCCTTGTCCGGCAGGGGCAGCGTGGAATCCACCGCCATCACGCTTCTGCCCGACGCTGCCAGCGCATCCATCACCGTCGGATGCAGCACCAAATCGCCGTGCAGGCTGATGACGTCCTGCCCGCGCAGCAAATTCCGCGCCAGATACATGCTGTAAATATAGTTCGTCTCCCGATACTTCGGATTATGGACGAAGTGGAAGCGGATGCCGCTGTCCAGCGATTCCAGATACGCTATCAGCGTGTCCGCCAGATGCCCCGTCGTCACCACCGCTTCCGTCACGCCGATGCGCCGCAGCAGCTTCACCTGCCATGAGATGATGGTTTCCTGTTCGGTCAGGCGGCACATGCACTTGGGATGCTCCCGCGTTTCGTCGCCCATGCGCGACCCCAGCCCCGAATTGAGCAGCAATGCAATCATGCCTTTTCCTCCCGCAAAAATGCCATCAGCGCGTCACGGTTCTGGATGGGCGTTGTCGTCGGGCGACCCAGATCCGCGCGCGCCCCCACCGCACAGGCAACCTCCAGCATCGTCAGCTGATTCGCCCTCTTCGCTTCCTGCAGGGCAGCTTGCAGCGTCGCTTCATCCCGCGCGTTCAGCGTCCGGGGGTATCCAACCGCTGATGCGACCTTCGCTGCGCACAGTCCCCCTTCGCACACGGGCATCCCGCCGACCGTCTCATGCGCGGCATTGTTGATGACGACGTGGATGAGATTCGCCGGCTTGCGCTGGGCAATCACCGGCAGTGCGCCAAGGTGCATCAGCGCCGCACCGTCGCCGTCCAAGCACCAGACGCGGCGGCTCGGCTTCTCCAGCGCGATTTCCAGCGCAATCATACTGGCATGTCCCATCGACCCGACGGTCAGGAAGTCGCGCTCGTGGCCTTCGCCGCGCTTCTCGCGAAGCTCAAAGATTTCGCGGCTGAGCTTCCCCGTCGTGGACACAACCACATCGCCCGCATCCATCGCATTCAGCATGATTTCCGCTGCCCGTTCGCGGGTGAGGGTGTTTTCATTGCCGTAAGCGGGCTTGAGCGAGCAGGTCAGCGCGCCCTTGCGGACGACGAGCGCCGCGCACTGCCGCTGATTCAATTGTTCGCGCAGGAAGGCAAAATCCGCCGCAAACTGCTCTTCCGTCGTATCCTTGCTGAGGATGCGGTAGGGGACGCCGAGAATCTCCAGCTGCGACAGGGTGATTTGCCCCTGCTTGACGTGCTGCGGTTCATCGTGCACACCGGGTTCGCCGCGCCAGCCGACGACGAGCAGGCACGGCAGCTGATACACCTGCGCGTCCATCAGCGACGCAAGCGGATTGACGGCATTGCCCAGCCCGGAATTCTGCATATAACACAGCGCGGGACGCCCCGTCGCGAGGAAATGCCCGGCAGCGAGACCGACCGCGTTTCCCTCATTCGCCGCGACAATGTGCCGGGGCGAATGAACGCCGTAGAGGGCGTAGAGGGAATCGCAAAGTCCTTTTAGCTGCGAATCCGGCACGCCGGTGAAAAAGTCAATGCCCGCCCCTTCACAGGCGGAAAGAAGCCGCTGTGCATCCATGCAAAAAGACCTCCGTTTCTTCGCTTCTATTATAGCGGAAAGAGGAAACGGGGTCAAGTGCACTGTCGCTTTCTTCTCCTTTTCCCCTTTACAACACCCCTTCAAACCGCTATAATAGGACAAACAGAATCACGGAAGGAGCGTGTTCCACGATGTCCGAAGTCAAAACCCGCGCAGAACGCATTGCGCTCAAGGTTCGCCGGAAGCAGCGGCTCGTCCGCGTCGCGCTGGGCGAGGAGAAGGCGGATGTTGTCCTCAAAAACGCCGATTATGTCAACGTATTCTCCGGCACGATTGAGCATGGCGATATTGCCGTTGCCAACGGGCTGGTCGTCGGCATGGCTGATCATTACGACGGCTTGATGGAGGTCGATGTCAGCGGCAAAATCGTCGCACCCGGCTTCATTGACGCGCATATTCACCTGGAGAGCAGTCTCGTCAGCCCGACCTCGTTCGCGCGTGCGGTACTGCCCCACGGCACAACCACCGTCATCACCGACCCACACGAAATCGCCAACGTCTGCGGTATGGGCGGCATCGACTACATGATGGCGGCAACGGAAAATCTGCCGCTGGATGTGCATTTCATGCTCCCGTCGTGTGTTCCGGCGATGGCGTTTGAGGAAAACGGCGCGACGCTGACATGGCGCGACATCAACGCCTATTTTGACCATCCCCGCGTGCTGGGGCTGGCGGAAATGATGAACTATCCGGGCGTGATGATGGGCGACCGCGCGACGATGGAGAAAATCGTCGTTTCACAGGCGCATCACAAGAAGATTGACGGCCACGCGCCGGGGCTGTCCGGCAAGGCGCTCAACGCGTACATGTCCGCCGGCGTCTATTCCGACCACGAGTGCGACACCATTGACAACGCATTGGAAAAACTGCGCAAAGGGCAGTTCATCATGATTCGCGACGGCACGGCGGCGCAGAATCTCGAAGCCCTCATGCCTCTGCTGACGGAGCAGTATGCGCACCGCTGCATGTTCTGCACTGACGACAAGCACCCCTACGACCTGCTGCACAAGGGGCACATTGACTACATCGTCCGCAAAGCGATTGCCCTCGGCGCAGACCCGATTCTGACCATCAAGGTTGCCAGCCACTACGCCGCGCGCTACTTCCTGCTGAACAACAAAGGCGCGATTGCACCAGGGTACTTGGCGGATTTCGTCGTGCTGGACAACCTGCATGATGTGAATGTGGAGATGGTGTTCAAGCGCGGCAAGCTGGTTTACGACGGGCACGAGGTGGAGATCGCCGCGCCGGACATTGACCCGGACATCCTCGCGGGCGTGCTGGACACGTTCCACCTGCCGGACGTAACGCCGGAGCAGCTGCGGATTGGGCGTGCGCCGCTGATTGGCCTCATCGACGGGCAGATTGTGACCGAAGACCTGGGGCACGCGGAAGGCGTCGATAACGGCATCTGCCAGATGACCGTCTGCGAGCGGCACCACGACACGGGACATGTCGCCAGCTGCTACGTCCGCGGCTACGGGATTCAACGCGGCGCGGTTGCGACGTCGATTGCCCACGACAGCCACAACATCATTGCCTGCGGCGTATCGCCGGAGGACATTTCCTTTGCGGTCAACGAGCTGAAAAAGATGCACGGCGGCATCATCGTCGTGGAGAACGGACAGGTACAAGCACGCTTGCCGCTGGAGGTGGCGGGGCTGTTTACTGACCGTCCGCTGCCAGAGGTGAACGAGAAGTTAGAGCACTGCAAGGCGGCAGCGTGGGCGCAGGGCGTGAATCGCGGCATTGACCCGTTCATGACGCTTTCGTTCGCGAGTCTTCCGGTGATTCCGGCACTGCGGCTCACAACCAAGGGGGTCTTCAATGTCAACACACTCACGTTTGTGGAGTGATATTCTGATTGATTTTCTTCTACAAACTTGAGTTTTGGGCAATACCGCACAAATGAGTTGGTGCGATGGCGAATGCATTTTTTGTCAGATGCGATTGCAGAAATCGAAGGTTTACTGGAGGTAAATCGAGATTTCTGCAAGAAGCAGATGGCAGAAAAGGCATCGCCAGCGCTGCCGACGAATTGTGCGGTAGTGCCTTTGATGTTACAGAGGGTTTCGCCTCTGCGGAGGCGAGGAGGGGGCTTTCCGCTCGCCCCCTCCACCCCTTCGGGCTGCACACCCATGTTTCTTGGATTTTATCGGAAGTTTTATGGTTAGTTTCCCTATCGTTTTCCCAACCAACACAATAAACCTGTAACATGGGAGTGCGCTGCGAAGGGGTCAAGGGGGCGATCGCAGACTTCGTCTGTTTCTATTGCCCCCTTGTCGCGTCCGCAGACGCGAAACCTCCGCGCCGCAGACAAATTCTATTTTATTGAATAAACTCAATTTCAAAAAAGGAGCTGACCACCCTGATGCAACAGGAATCCAAAGCGCACCGTCTTTGGACGCTCTTTTCTTCCATGCTCCTCATCAGCACCTTCACTTTCGGCGGCGGATTCGTCATCGTATCGCTGATGAAGAAAAAATTCGTTGATGAGCTGCATTACCTGACCGAAGAGGAAATGCTGGACATGACCGCCCTGGCGCAGACCGCACCGGGCGCGATTGCCGTCAACGGCGCCATCCTCGTTGGGCGGCGCATCGCCGGGATTCCGGGGCTGATTGTCGCGGTACTGGCGACAATTCTGCCGCCGATTGTCATCATCAGCGTCATCTCCATGATGTACGCTGCGTTCGCCGAGAACGAATGGGTACGCGCGGTGCTGACGGGGATGCAATCGGGCGTGGCGGCGGTCATCTGCGACGTAACGGCAAATCTTGGCGGCAAGGTCGTGCAGTCGAAGGATTGGCTGAATCTGCTGCTGATGGCGGGCGCGTTCACGGCATCCGCCGTCTTTCACGTCAACGTCATCGTGGTCATCCTCGTTGCGGCGGCGATTGGCGTTGTCCGGGCGCTGCTGGCGCGAAAGGGGGGCGTATCCGCATGATGGTGCTGTTCCTCGTCTTTTTCCAAATCGGGCTGTTCAGTGTCGGCGGTGGATATGCTGCCATGCCGCTGATTCAGTCGCTGGTCGTGGAATCGCACGGCTGGCTGACGATGGCAGAATTTACGAACCTAATGACGATTGCCGAAATGACCCCCGGCCCGATTGCGGTCAACTCCGCGACATTCGTCGGGATGCGCTGCGCAGGGCTGCCGGGTGCGCTCGTCGCGACGTTCGGGTGCATCACGCCGTCGCTGATTCTCGTCACGCTTCTTTCCTATTTGTATGGGCGATTTCGTTCCGGGCAGACGATGCAGAACGTGCTGGGCGCGCTGCGTCCCGTGGTCGTCGCGCTGATTGCGTCGGCGGCGCTGAGCATCGTGCAGGTTGCGGCAGTGAAATCGGGCGGCGGCGTGTCCATCGTCGGCATTGTGCTGATGGTCGCGGCGTTCCTCGTCCTGCGCTGGAAGAAATGGAACCCAATTCTGGTGATGCTGCTCTGCGGCATCGGCGGCGCGGCGGCGCACGCGGTCGGCTGGCTGTAACGAAAATCTTCCGAAACCATTTGTCCGCCCTTGACGGGGATTGGTGCGTGTGCTATACTCCAAATCGAAGCGGTTAGTTGCAATTAACATGTACTGCGACCGCATCCTGAGTATCTTCCCCAACGGCACGCTGAAACTCGTCAACTACAGCAAGCTGAAGGAAGGCGACTATGCTGCGAAGCTGATGGAGGGCGTTTCGCCAAGTGTGCCGATGCGTTCAGGCGTGCTGGGCGTGTTTGCCATCGTTGCTGGAGTTCTGCGGATACGCGGCACTGGCAGCGTATGCGTACCAGAAAGCCCCGGTGTACGGCGCAATTCTGTTCGTCGGCACGACGTTCGCGTGCATCGTCAGCTCCGCGTATCACTTGAAGTACGGGCTGGCGGAGTACATGTTCCTCAAATATGGGCGGGACGAACGTGCCAAGGGTATGATGCTTGACCTGATGGGCAGCGGCGCATCCCTGCGCCTGTGTTCTTTGGGAATGATTACGTTCTACATCACGCTGATGGTTGCTATCATCACCGGCGCGATTGGCTTCCCAATTTGGGCGCTCGTGTTCACGATTCTCCCGATTTTCATCGTCATGTTCCCCCTGCAAATCGTCGGCACGCTGCATATCGCCGCGATGGTGTCAATGCTTGGCTGGATGTTCCTGATTTAACCGCAAAAGGACTGCTGCGCGGAGACTTTTCTCCGCTCACAGTCCTTTTTCTGCGTTTTCCCTCACTCGCGCGGATTTTTTGCAAAAACCACGAAAAGTCCCTTGACAAACGCCCCGATTCGCGCTATAATAATCAATGTTGCGGATGACCCGCCGCAATGTGAGCTTCATATGGAGAGTTGGCTGAGTGGTCTAAGGCGCACGACTGGAAATCGTGTGTGGGCTTATACCCCACCTAGGGTTCAAATCCCTAACTCTCCGCCAGTATACTCCTTGCCCGTCAGGTGTGCGTTACCTGACGGGCATTCTTTTGCCCTCCGGGTTTATCTTAGTCTTGAATTGGTATCTTGTCAAGGGGTGTGTGAATTTTTTTCTTCGCGTTTTGATAGTCCTGCATCGTCCTTGTACCAGCGGCGCATGATCATGCGGCGCTGGAAGCTCGACGAGTGCCACAGAGGGTTTCCCGGGTAGCCTTTGTAGTATATCGCGTTCTCTACGTCAACCCGCCGCATCATGCGGCGGGTTTCGCCGCTTGCGGCGTCGGTGACCTCGTAACGCTGACACGGCGCGACCAGGGCGAAGACGCGGGAGCGGCTGAGCCCTGTTTCTCGGATGACCTCGATGGCGGTAACGTACCTTTCGCGGATTTCCTCGCGGGTGCAGATGACTTTCGCGGGTGTTCCGCGCTTTTCGTCGCTGTAATACTGCCTTTCGACTGTTGGACGGCGCATTTTTTCTCCTTTCGGTGGGTTTTTCGCTCTTTGCCACGCTTTTATGCTCTATTTCCGTGGTAATCGCTTGGGTAAACGGGGGTTTTTCCGGGCTTGACCAACTGCGGCGCTTGCGCCGCGCCCCCAGCGCACAAACCCGCACCGAGGCGAAGCCGAGGAGCGACATGACGGCTTATGCCTGGCGAGCGGGGAGGGGAAGCAAACGGGGAAAAGCGGCGAACGAGTGAGCCGCCCCGTTTGCTTCCCCGGACCGCCCGTGGAGGTGTGCCCAGCCGGGATGCCGACGGCTTCGGGCAGGCGTCCCCTTCGGGAGCGTCAGCAACTTCGGGTGCTGGCACACAAACTAAAGAGCAACGGCGACGGACTGCCGCGGCAACCCCGGCGCGCCCGATGGAGGGAGGGGGCGCGCTGGCGCTCAACTATGGCGGTGGTAAAACAACTTTTCGTAAAACCTTGGTTTTACGCCGAAGGCTTGAAGAGTTGTTAGCGGAGCAAAGCGGAGCGTGCAACTCTTCGGAAAACCCAGGTTTTGCGAAACGAGGAACGAAGCGAAGCGAAGTGACGAGCTTGAGTTGGCTTTACCGCCGCTGAACGCTCAAGCTGGGCAACCCGAACCCGCCCCCGACCGACTGAGGGCGCGCCGGGGTTGCTTTGTCACGGCGTGGCGGCTGACGTGGAGCAGCGGAAGCGGACTGCTCGGGAAGCGCAAGGGGCAGTGTGGCGCGCGGCGGGGACTACTCCGGGCAACACGGTGCTTCTTCGCCGGGCGGCACGCGCCCCGGTACTGCTTCGGTGGCTTAGAAGGGCAAGCCGTCTTCTGCTTGTAGTCGGCGCAGGATTGCCGCCGCATATGCCCATGATGGACGCGGGGCGAATGCGGTTTCTTGCAGGGCGTATTCCAGCTGTTCCATGCTGTAAACCTTGCCCTCGATGTCCTTGATGATTGCCTTGCAGATGATGACGGTTGGATAGCTCCCGATCGCATCGTGATACAGCTGCTTGATTTCCTTGATTAACTTTTGGGTATCTGGTGTCAGTAGCCGCTTTTCAGTTTCTTCCTTACTAGTACTAGTACTAGTACTGATACTGCTACTGCGAGTTGTCGTATAGTCGTTATAGTTTAATGTCTTGTAGTTGTAGTTCTGCATGTGGTATACTCCTTCCATAGTCGTTGACTACTACGGGAGGGAAAAAGAATATGCGAAAGGACTATACTCTTGGCGAATGGTTAGATGTCTGGCTTGAATACTACGTCGAACCCTCTGCCCTTGCGCCCAGCACAAAGGCGTGTTATAATAGGGCTGTACGGGCTCTTCCTGCGTCGTTGGGTTCAATTTGGGTCATTGACATTGCACCGCTGGATTGCCTGTGCTGGATTCAGTCTGTGGCGCGCACGCATCCGCGTGCCGCCCAGCTGGATCGTGTAATGCTTTCCCGTGCGCTTCTCGTTGCGCGCAAGCTGCACCTGACAGATTGTGTCCTTGACGAGGACACATGCCCACAGGTTGTACACCATGCACAAAAAGCGGTGGTGCTGACCCTGCCCGAACTGCTCCGCTACATGGACGCGGCGGCGCTGATGGATTCCGCTACTGTGCTTCTGCTCTGCTGTTGCGGTCTTCGGCGCGGCGAAGCCCTCGCAGCTTCTCGCGCTGACTTGTCTGCCGATGGCATTTTGACAGTACAGCACCAGCGCGGCGATAGCCGCGAACTGCATCCCTTGAAGTCGAAACACTCGTACAGGCGCATTGCTTTGCCTGACAACGTGCTTGATTGCATCAGAATGCGCCCTCTGACGCTCTCCGGGCTCTTCTACGAGGGAAGTATGCACAAGGTGTACACAGACCATCACAGCGTCACGCAGCGGCTTTCTCTGCCGCCTGTGACCCTCCACGGCTTGCGCCACTCGGTGGCGACTGCCGCCGTTCTCGGCGGCGAACCCGTGAAGCTCGTGCAGGGGTGTCTTGGTTACGCTTCGTTTGCCCTCACTGCCGACCTTTACGCCGACCACCTCCCCGATACTTCGGCAGTTTGCAAACACTTGTTCGTGTAGGGCGCACGACTGGAAATCGTGTGTGGGCTTATACCCCACCTAGGGTTCAAATCCCTAACTCTCCGCCAGATTAGCATCGGTTCGATAGAATCGGTGCTTTTCTTTTGCCCTCGCAGCGAATCCTCCCCCCAGTCACCAAAAAGTGCCTCGCTAATAAAAAAGTGCGTACTTGCGTCCATAGCACAAATGGTGTATTCTTTCATCGTGGCCACAAGATAACCCCTTTCCCCGAACGACCCACCTTGGAGGAACCCATGAGGAAACTGGTTTCCCTGCTGATGATGATTTTGCTGCTGCTGCCCGCTGCGCTGGCGGAAACGAGCACCCCGACCTGCACCACCGTGACGCTTGCGACCGGCAGCGTTCACGGCGGATTTCATCGCGAAGATGCATGAGGTTTTCCCGGACTATGCGGGCGAAAACCATCTGGAAATGACGGCGGGATTCCTGTTCCCGGCGGAGTAAGTAAGAAAAAACAGGCTGTTCGAGCGTTTTGCTCGGACAGCCTGTTTTTTGTCAGTATCCCGCTTTCTGCAATTCGTCCAGCAGTGCGCACTTGCGCTTGTAGTCCCTGCGCCACTGTTCAGCAAGGTCAGCAATTATCTTTCTTCCCTCGTCGGTGCCTTTCATGCGTTCCAGCTGTTGGATGATCTCGCAGTAGGCGGCGCGCGACGAAGCACCTTGCATAGCGCGATTCACCATGTTGCGGTAGAGTGCCAGCGTGCGGGCGGAATCCCATGCCATCAGCGGGTCAAAATAGGTACACAGTCCCTCAAAATTGCCGTGTTGCTGAATCCGCTGGAGCAGCTGCTCCCACTGCTCAATGGATCCCAGCAGGGGCAGGCGGATAGTGCTTGTCGTCGGCAGTTTCAGCAAACGTTCCGCCTCGTCGCGCCATGCATCGGCGGGAAGCGTCGCTCGAAGCACATCAATCTGCTCCATGCTGTACTGATTGTACTGCTCAATGTACTGCCGAATCTCCCGCTGCGCAAGGTCAGGCTGATTCGCGCGCTGATAGAGCAAAATCAGCTGTTCGCGGCGCTGCTTGCATGGCATATATTCCCCGGCGAACGTCTGCAAATCCGCCTTGACCTGCTCGATGGCGTCCGTCCACTTTTCCGCCGCCATCAGCGTTTTCAGTGTCCGGTCATGCGCATACGGCACATCCCAATGCGAATGCCAGAAGCTGATGATGTCCTCCTGCGAAGCGTGCAGCTGCTGCATCGTTTTTTCACGCTGATTCAGCAGGTTCACCATCGCGCCTCCACCGCGTTCCTGCGCATTCGGCCTCCATTCGGCAATTTTCTCGTCGAGCAGCGCAAGATTCCGCTGATGAATTGCTTCGTCCCACGGATACGAAAACAAGAACGCCAGCGGCGCGGTGAAATACGGCAGCGGTTGCCACGTCCGGAATGCAGCGGCGAACCACTCGTACATTGCCGACTGCTGGGCGGGTGCTGCGATGGCAAGAATCCGCATCCATGCATCGCGGCAAGCGGCTTCGATATCCTCCTGTTCAAGAATTTCATCGGCGGATTCAAACATCATTGCCGTGTCGCAAACGAGTTCAAACGCCAGCATCGCATGTCCCGGCGTCAGCAAATCAGCCAATTCCGCATCCATCAGCTCCAGCAGTTCCTGAACGGGTGATTCCTCTTCTTCGTCATATTCTTCTTCGTCATATTCCGCGTATTCGTCATACTCGTTTTCGGAATAGCGTTCGGCGGCGTGAAGCGTCTGCGTCAGGGTGCGCTGCCAATTGAGGCGGCGTTCATCCGCACGGACAGGTGCATTGCCCTTGCACAGCATCAGCCGATTTCGGAGTGCTTCATCCTTTTTCAGCAGCGGACGAAGAAAATCCCGAAGCGTTTCAGCGGAAAGGCTGTTCAGCTTCTTCTCCCACTCCGGCGCGGGCAATTCCGCTTCCGGCAGATGGGTCGCCGCAAAGAGAACCGCCGCCATATGCTTGCAGTTTGCGCCCTCTTTCGCAAAGGGGCAGGTGCAGGACAGAGTTGCCACGGCATCGCCTGCCAGCGTAATCTCAACCCGATACAGCCGCGTGCCTTCTACATCAGCAGTGATTTTCTCCTGCGTGCAGTGCAGATTTTTCACTGCCCCGGCACGCCAGTAATTGCGCCCGCGCGTAATCATCTTCGAGATAAAATTCTCTTTCCAGTCAGTGATGTGCATCGGCATTCCACCTTTTGCAAAACAGGCTGCCCGTTTTTCTCGGACAGCCTGCTTGCTTATTCCTTCGTCTCAATCTCAATGCCGCGTTCTGCCAGCCAGTTCGGCCAGTAGTTGTCGGTGTAAAGCAGTGCCTCGCGGGTGGAAGGCATCGGGGGCAGCGAGCCGCCCGTGGCGTAAATCAGCGCGGAAATCGGCAGAACGGTGTAGCCCTGCTCCTCGTAGTAGGTCAGGACAGCATCGAGAATTTCCCAGCTGTGATTCGCGTCGAGATGGCAGAGCAAAATATTGCCGGGCGCGAGCTTGGCGCGCGTCGTACCGTTCTTGATGCACTCCTCCACCGTATATTTGCCGATGGAGTCCTTTGTGCTCATGTTCCACAGCACGCACTCCATGCCTTCCGCGCGCGAAACGCTGATGACGTTGCTGTTCACGTCCCCGTACGGCGGGCGCATCAGGCGCGGCGAGACGCCCAGCGTTTCCGCCATGGTCTCCGCCGGAAAAACGATTTGGCGCATCATGCTGTAGGGCCGTTCCTTCGTCAGCTGCGGATGCGTGTTCGTGTGGTCGCCGATTTCATTGCCCGCCGCCAGCACGCGCTTGGATTCCTCCGGGAACGTGCGGACGAAATAGCCCGTCATGAAGAAGGTGATATTCGTGTTGTGCTTCGCCAGCACTTCCAGCACCTGATCGGTGTTCTTGCCGCCGAAACCGCAGTCCATGCCGATGCCGACAAGTTTCCGCTCCGTCTCCACGTTCTTGACGGCGCGCTGTCCCTTCGCAACGACGGTCAGGTAACCGCCATCCGCCACACAGCGATCGCCCAGCCACACGCTCAGGCGGGTGTAGCCCTCCATATCAGCGGTTGGGGTGATGGAGAAGCTCATGTCGCCGCTCGGATTCGACCACTTTGCTTCCGCCAGCACTGTACCCTTGTCATCGCGCAGCTGGAAGGTGTTGTTGCCCTTGACGATGGTGGATGAATTCGTCACCGTCATGCGGACACTCATCTTCTTGCCCACCGTGCCAAAGTTAATGCCCAGATAGAACTGCACGTTCGGCAGGCGCTGGATAGTCAGCGTGTGCTTGCCTGCACCGGTGTAGCCGTCGCCGCTCTGCAGCTCAAAGACGACCTTGCCGCGCTCCTCCACCACCTGCGTCGGAACGGTCAGCATGGTACTCTTCTGCCCTGCCGGGATGACCACGGAATACGCGCCGTCCAAGCCGTCGCAGGTCAGGGAAACCGTCAGGTCTTTGTCGCTTGCGGGCGACACGTTCAGCTTCATCGTATAATCATAGCCGCCGTTGATTTGCCCGTTTTTCTCGGCAAAGGTAACTTTCACGCCGTCCGCCAGCGCGACGGACATCAGCAGCGCCAGCATCATGCCCAGCGCACAGAACCATTTTTTCATGTGCAGCCTCCATTGGTCGTCGATCGTTGATATATCTGCTCGGACATACACGTCCACTTCTATTATACCATTGATTGAAAAGGAACACAAGTGCAAAAAAGCGCCGCTCCGCTTAACCATATTCAGTCAGCGGGGCGGCGCGATGTGTCAGGGGATTACTGCTCTGCCAGCTTGTTCAGCATCTCAACGATGCCGCGGCTGTTCTCCAGCTGATTCTCCATGCCTTCGACAATCTGCTCTTCCGCAGTCGTCTCATCCGCATCCGCGTGCAGGACAACCGGCAGCTGCTTGCCGACGAACTGCTCCGCGAAGGCGTCCAGCATTTCCTGCGTCAGACCTTCAATTTCATTTTCCAGCGTCAGCTTCAACTCCAGCACCGTGTTGTTCGCATCCAGATGCAGTTCAACATCAAGCGTGTATTCGTCCGGCAGCATAGACGTGATGGTGGTGGTAAGAACTCTTCCTTCATCAGCGGGTTCTTCCGTTGCTTCGGGTTCAGCGGCAGGTTCTTCCTTCTTATACCGTATGTCCGTACTTCCCCAACTGACTTGCGGGACTTTCACTTCAGACCATAAAACCGGATTGACGGCTACTGGATTGGGAACCTCCTGATAAGATTCCGTATCTTGAGCATTCAGGCATACTGTAGAGAACAGGAGAGTTCCCAGGAATAAGAGTTTTGTCATAGGTTAACTACAAATTAGGGGTTTGGAAAGCAAAGATAAAGAAAAGGCAATGCGAAAACAAGGAAAGAGCGATGTTTTTAAAAAGAAAGAGTAAGACAATATTTTAACAAAAATAAGAATAAAGACGGCAGAAAATAAATGAAGAGAAGTAGTTTACAGATAAAAGTTATGCGGAAAACTTAAAATTGGAAACATTCAAACAGACTATTAATAAGTAGCGAAATCTTATGGAACTGTTCTTTAGGAGATGCTGCATCAACAGGATAATACACACTCCAAAGTCTTGACAGATGGAAATGTACACAAACCAGATGCTTATAGCTGCGTTAGCTTGCGCACTTATCTGCATCGGGTAACGCTTATAGCTGCGTTGGCTTGCGCACCTATCTGAATCAGGCGATGCACCTATCTGAATGTACTTTTCCCAGCTAAATTCTTTTCTTAAGTTAATAATTTATTTAAAATCAGATTTGAAAGTAAAGTTAACGGTTATAACTGTATATTCTACTACTTCCATCTAAAACATGAAGTTTTTCTGTTTATGTGTGTAACACAGCTTAAAGAAAAAGTAAGGAAATTCGCGCCTCCGAGTGCGTATGCGCCCGTACATCATTAATAAGAAAAAGACGGCACGGACGTATTATTCCACCGTGACCGCAGCTTATCTACCGGATTCTATTCCAAGATCGTTTCGGGTCTATATTCTCGAAATCTACCGTCAAGACTCCAGAATTGTAGCTGGCGGGTAGAATAATGGCGTCGTAGGTGGCGGTGAAGGCAACGGTGGCAGTGAAGGCAGCATAAATGTGAATGAAATGTTTAACGAACTATTGCTTAGTAAAATGCAAATAAATTTGCTACTGCACTCGGTTTGCACTATCTTTGCGTTTCAAAATCAAGTAGATTATGAAAAAAGAAAGCCAAGTGATATTCGACCGCAACGTGGTGGAGTTCGTCACCGTAGCTGCCGAGTTCTGTAAGTTCCTAGAACAGGCGGAGACGATGAAACGCGATACATTTGTCGATACCTCAT
>ERZ827156.1700-NODE-1700-length-24930-cov-3.464563_pt1 | contig 24930 bp, 20 predicted proteins | sample MGYA00519919_ERZ827156 | MGnify/ENA primary metagenome ERZ827156 (study PRJEB31778, sample SAMEA3449269) | human gut metagenome | biome: human gut; feature: human-associated habitat; material: faeces | place: United Kingdom | collected 2010/2012 ...
AAAAATACGGTGCCAAATGAAAAGAGAAGTCCGTTTATAACTAGCGGAATAAGGATAGGAACCGCTGCTGTGACAACAAGAGGTATGAAGCAAGAAGACATGGACAAAATAGCTGAATATATAGTTTTATCTTTAAATGATTTTGAAAATCAAAGTGATTATATAAGGAGTAGTGTGCAAGAAATGTGTGATCATTACCCTATATACAGATAAATTTTAATGTGTGGGTGGAAGAATATGAATAAAGGAAAAGTAATTTTAGCATTTTCAATGATAGCGGTAACTTTAACGGGTTGTGGAGTTGGCGACGTTGGAGGAACGGAAAACGCCGGTGATGAGCAGGTAATAGTGAGTCAGGACGGCTATGAAAACAGTCTTGACGGACTTTGCAGGCTGCTTTCTGACAACGAAGTAGTGTCTGGTGATGCAAAAGAAATGTCGGCGGGGTTTATAGGCGCTCAAAAAGGCGTTAAGTATCAATTTAAAGTCAAGAAATCTATGGTAAACGCCGAGGTGTATGACTACGGCAACGAATACAGTCAACTTGATGACAGCGCTAAGAAAATTATAGACAACGCAAAAGCTAACGAAACCATAGTTATTGCTGGAGAAGAATTTCCTGCTGTTGTTTCAGGCGAAGGAAGATATTTAATGATATATAACGATTTATCAAGCGATAAAGATAATGTAAGTAAAGCAAATAAGGCTAAAGAGATTGTTAAAAACTTCAAACACTAATGTGATAATACAAAGCAAATGTGGTTCAAGATATTGACATTGTAAGAGAATTTTTATATAATAATGTTGTTTTTTTATATGATATGGAGTGATTAATATTGGCTAGTCAAAAACAGACTATCTTGACTGAAGAAGGATTAAAAAATCTTGAAAATGAACTTGAAGAATTAAAGAGCGTTAAAAGAAAGGAAATAGCAGAAAAAATTAAAGTAGCTCTTTCTTTCGGCGACTTATCTGAAAACAGTGAATATGATGAGGCTAAGAACGAACAAGCTATAATGGAAGCAAGAATTTTAGAGCTTGAGGCAATGCTTAAAAATGTTAAGGTCATTGATGAACACGAACTTAGCACAGAGATAGTGCATGTTGGTTCAAGAGTTAAAGTGTATGACACTGAATTCGATGAAGAATGTGATTATAAAATCGTAGGCTCAAATGAAGCAGACCCTGTTTCCGGGAAAATATCTGATGAGTCTCCTGTTGGGGCAGGACTTTTGGGTCACAAGGTTGGAGAGAGCATAAGCATAGACACTCCGTCTGGAGCTTGCGTTTATAAAATACTTGAAATATCAAAATAAAATAATGTTTGAATTAGGGGCAAAGGCAGGGTTTGTCTTGCCCTTAATTTGGTTGAGAGGAGAAGGAATATTTATGGCTGAAAATAAGAATGTTGAAACAAAGGATGTTAACGAGCTTGTTAAAATACGTAAGGACAAGCTTGCTCAAATGCAAAAATCGGGTAACGACCCTTTTGAAATCACTACTTTTAATAGAAATATATTATCAGGAGAGATAAGAGAGAGGTTTGAAGAATTAGAAGGAAAAGACGTTGCTATAGCCGGAAGAATTATGAGTTGGAGAGATATGGGAAAGGCGTCTTTTATGGATATACACGATATTAATGGAAGAATGCAAGTGTATATAAAAATGGACGATGTTGGAGAAGAAAGCTATAAGGCGTTGTCTTTGTGGGATATAGGAGACATAATAGGAGTTGAAGGATATGTGTTCCGCACAAAACGTGGGGAAGTGTCTGTCCATGCTAAGAAGCTAACGCTACTTTCGAAGTCGTTACTTCCGCTTCCTGAGAAATTTCATGGTCTTAAAGACACTGATTTAAGATATCGTCAAAGATACGTTGACTTAATTATGAATCCTGAAGTGAAAGACGCTTTTGTTAAAAGAAGTACAATCATAAAAACTATAAGAAGTTATCTTGATAAGTTAGGATACATAGAGGTTGAAACCCCTATTCTTAACACAATCCCAGGCGGAGCAGCTGCGAGACCGTTTGTTACGCATCATAACACTCTTAATTTAGATATGTATTTAAGAATAGCCCCTGAACTTTATCTAAAAAGATTAATAGTAGGCGGAATGGAAAAGGTTTATGAAATAGGTCGATTGTTCAGAAATGAAGGAATGTCTATAAAGCATAACCCTGAGTTTACGACGATAGAGCTATACGAGGCTTACACCGACTACAACGGCATGATGGACATAGCTGAAAATTTAATAAATGAGTGTGCAAAGGCTGTGTGCGGTTCAGACGAAATAACGTATCAAGGCAAAAACATAAACTTATCAAAGCCGTTCGAGCGCATGACGATGATAGAGGCTGTTAAAAAATATACGGGCGAAGATTTCGGTGCATTTATAGGCGACACAGAAAAAGCTAAAGAGGCGGCAAAACGTATAGGTATAGTTCCGGATGCTAACGCTGTGTGGGGTGACATACTGAACTTAGCGTTTGAAGAGAAGGTGGAGGAAAACCTAATCCAGCCAACGTTTATATATGACTACCCTGTGGAAATTTCTCCGTTAACCAAACGTAAAAAGGGAACTCCGCAACTCGTTGAAAGATTTGAATTGTTTATAGTCGGAAGAGAGCTTGCTAACGCTTACTCTGAGCTTAATGACCCGATAGACCAAATGGAAAGATTTAAACATCAGATGATGTTAAGAGAGATGGGTAACGATGAGGCTAACATGATAGATGACGATTTTGTTACATCTCTTGAATACGGAATGGCTCCAACTGGAGGTCTCGGAATGGGGATAGACAGGCTTGTTATGCTTTTGACAGACAGTGCTTCAATTAGAGACGTTATAATATTCCCGACGATGAAACCATTAAATGACGCTGTAAATAAAAGTGATGTAAAACCTAGAGCTTGTGAAGAAGTAGCAGCAGAGCCTGAGAAAATCGATTTCTCTAAAGTTGAAATTGAGCCGTTGTTCAAAGACTGCGTTGATTTTGAAACATTTAGTAAGTCGGATTTCCGCGCAGTAAAGGTTAAAGAATGTGCGCCCGTACCGAAGTCAAAGAAGCTGTTACAGTTCACTCTTGATGACGGAACAGGCACAGACAGAACTATTTTAAGCGGTATTCATGCATACTACGAGCCGGAAGAGCTCATTGGAAAGACTCTTATTGCTATTACAAATCTTCCACCGAGAGCTATGATGGGCATTGATTCTTGCGGTATGCTTCTCAGCGCTGTTCACAAAGAAGAAGGCGAAGAGAAACTCCATCTTCTGATGGTTGATGACCACATTCCAGCAGGTGCAAAGCTCTATTAAAACACTGAATAAGTGAGATGTAATTCATTAAATTAAGTGTAAATAAACAATCGCATAATTAGTACAGTGAGTGGGCAATCCCGATTGGAATTGCCCATTATTGTATAAGAAAACCCTTCACAGATATACCTGTGAAGGGTTAATTTTAAATTGTAGTTTTAATGAGAATAATCTTTATCAGCTTTAACATTCCATATTGAAACCATTAGCAGCGTTCCTATTATACCTGAGATAATCCAAATGTCGTTTAAAAATTGATATCCCCAGTGCTCTGCAAATACGCCGAAGAAAGAGCTTATAATAGAGCCAAAATATCCTATAGAACCTGTTATACCCGATATTGTTGCGGAAACACGTTTAGACCCTGTTTCAATTGCTGCTATTCCTCCAACCATCATTTGAGGACCGTATATTCCAACTCCGGAAAGACCCATCAAAACGAACATCAATACCGTTTTAAACGGTTCAGGAACTTCTATTATAGCTTTACCGTTAAACGAAAATACTAATCTAAATATTATCAAGCATACAGTAACTAACATGAAATAGCATACTAAAGCAGGAGCTCTTCTGCCTTTAAATATCTTTTCAGACACAAAAGGTATGGACAATGTCCCCAAAGTTCCGCATACAGAAAGAAAAACAACCGGTAAAGCGGCCATCACAGGAGGAATATTTGCACTTTCCATAAATATTTTGGGAATCCAATCAACTGTTCCAGCTCTTAAAATGTATACCGATATATATGTAAAGCTTAAAATCCATAAAACTTTATTTTTCAAAACATCCGTTTTAAATATTTCCCAGTAAGTGCGATTATCTTCGCTTTCACAATTCCCTATAATACATTCATTATCATTATTTTCAGCGTTACCGGCATAAGTTTCGACGTCGGGTAAACCGATTGTACAAGGTTTATCTCTTAGCAAAAACACAGCAACTATTGATATTGAAACTCCCAGTAAAGCCGGTACTATAAAAACAGATTTCCAGTCTCCATACTGAAGCAAAAAGCCGGATAAGAGTAACGAACAAGCTGAGCCAATTTCATGAGATGTTGACCACCATGCCCAGATATACGCCCTGTTTTTGTTTGAATACCAGTAAACTAGCGCTTTAGCACACATAGGGAAAGTTAACGACTGAATAAACGCTGCAAGCCCCCATGTTATATACATAAACATTGTCACAGAACCTGTTGAAGTCAATATGTTAGCGTGATTTAAGCATCCCGCAATAGCAATCCCTGCGCTGAATATTGAAGAAACTCCGATAGAAAGTGGCAAAGTGTATCTTATATTTGACCTGTCGGCAATTATTCCTCCTAAAAATTTTCCGCTCATATACGCAGCGTAATACACCATTCCTAAAATACCGTAAGTGTAACAAGGGAGATTTAATAAGGTGGCAGCTCCCTTTGGACCGTTAAATCCAACGCATAAAGATTTTCTTCCCAAGTAGGATATAAAATACATTAAGTACATTACGATAAATATTGTTGGTTGAAGTATTCCATACATTCTCTTAATTTTTAAAGGGTCTTTAATAGTTTGCTTGGATTTTTGTTCTTTAAAGATGCTTAAGAAAGCACTGTGTTTTTGTTTTTGTTTACATTTCATATTCATAAATAAAAAATCAATATTTTACAATTTAAAATTATAAAATTGATTTCATTCACCTCTTGCCTTAATTGTTTTAATAAATAAAATTACAATTTCGAGAAAATAAATTAAAAATATCCTTCCTTTCCGATGTTATTTTAATTTTTGCCATCAAAAGTACTATATCACATTATAAATATTTTTATCAACCAAAAAAAGTGATTATTTGACATTAATTTTTTAGTATTATAGCGATAATAACTAACACGATAATAATGAAAGTATATAATAATATGCAGAAAAATTTATAAATATTAAAAGTTTTTAAATTTTTAAGTTTTGGTCTTTTATAACGCTTTTATCAGTGCTATCATTAAAATTGAACAAATTTAGAAGTGGAGATGAACTACTTATGGAAAATGGTCTCAAAAGAGTTAATATATGTAAGGGAGTAAACCTTTCATATATTAAAAACACTAAGTTTAAAACTGTTAGATTATCTTTTACGATGTTTTTACCGCTAGATAAAAACTGGGCATCTAAATATGCTATTCTTCCGGGAATACTCGAAAAATCGTGTAAACTTTACCCAAGTCTTGCCGAACTAAGCAAGAAGCTAGACGATTTATACGGCGCTGCAATATATTCTGGAGTTGGAAAATTAGGAGATTTCCAAGTGTTGACTGTTTCGGCGGTTTGTATAAATGATAAGTTTTCTTTAGACGGTAAAGATATTGTCAAGGAAGTTGCACATTTGCTAAGAGAAGTAATTTTTAACCCGGTGCTTGATGACGGTCAATTTAAAGACGAACAGGTTTTCCAAGAGCGCAGACAGCTTGTTGAGCTTATTGACGCTGAATACAATGACAAACGTAAATTTGCAAGAACACGCTGTGAAGAATTAATGTTTGCTAAGCAAAGATTTGGAATAAATAAATATGGTAAACGTTCGAGTGTTCAATCTATCAATTCTAATGACGTGACTTTAGCATGGAAAAACGCTCTTGAAAAAGCAAAAATAGAAATCATGATGATAGGTGACGCTGAATTTGATTCGGTTATAGATGAATTTACAGATGCTTTTAAAGATGTAAAAAGAGAAGAGTTTGAGGAAATTAAAGAAGAAGCTTTGATTAAACCTGACAAAGTAAGCGAATATAAAGATATAATGAATGTAACCCAGAGTAAACTTGTGATGGGATTTAGAACGCCTATAATGCTTCCAGACGGCAAGGTTCCGATAATGAGGGTAACCGCTGCTCTTTTAGGAGGTACTCCGACTTCTAAATTATTTACAAATGTTAGAGAAAAGCTTAGTCTATGTTACTATTGTCTGGCTTCGTATAATAAGCATAAGGGCGTAATGACAATCGAAAGTGGCGTTGAAAGAAAAAATATTTTAAAGGCAAAACAGGAAATCTTAAATCAATTAAAGTTAATCCAAACAGGTGACTTTTCAGATGAAGAATTTAACGACACTAAAAAATACATTTGTCAAAGCTTTGAAAAAGTTAAAGACAGTTTAGGAGCGCTCGATAATTGGTATGTGCTTCAGTCTATGCAGAAAAAAATAAATTCTCCTGAAGATGCTATAGAGGAAATAAAAAACGTTAAAAGAGAAGACGTTATTAAAGCATCAAAGGAAATTTATTTAGATACAGTTTATGTGTTAACAGACGAAGAGGTGAAATAATTTATGAAAAAGAAAGAAATTATAAGCAAAAATTTAGATGAAAAATATTTTCATTTTGTTCATCCCACGGGACTGAATATATACATTTATCCAAAGGAAGATTATAATTCAACTTACGTTTTATTCGGAACAAACTTTGGCTCAGTAAACAATAAATTTAAAGTTGACGGAAAAGAAATTATAGAAGTACCGGACGGTATAGCTCATTATTTAGAGCACAAATTATTTGAGTGTGAAGACGGAGACGCTTTTGTTAAATACGCTAAAACGGGAGCCTCGGCTAATGCTTACACTTCTTTTGAAAAAACAGCTTATTTGTTTTCGTGTTCTCAAAATTTCGAAGAGTCTTTAAATATACTTCTTGATTTCGTTCAGACGCCTTACTTTACAGATGAAACCGTGAAAAAAGAGCAGGGAATTATTGGTCAGGAAATAAAAATACTTTATGTAGAAAATTTAAGTCCTCTTATGAAAGAAATAAAAATGTATGAAGACAGTCCTGATTGGAATGTACTTTTTAACCTTCTTAAATCACTTTATCACAATCACCCTGTGAAAATAGACATAGCAGGAACAGTTGAATCGATAGCCGAAATTACTCCTAAAAAACTTTATGATTGCTACAACGCTTTTTATAATCTAAACAACATGGCGTTGTGTATAGCCGGGAAGGTGGATGTTGATAAGACATTAATGTTAATTGACAAAAAATTAAAACCTTCCAAAACCATAAATGTGGAAAAAATTTTCCCAGATGAACCAAATTCTATTGTAACAAACCGTGTTGAAAGAGAGTTTGACGTTTTATCTCCGATTTTCAATATGGGATACAAGCAAAAGGTTGACAAAGAATGGATGGACACTAAAGACATAGCTTATATTGATATTATTTTATATGCTGTTGCATCTAAATCATCACCTATGTATCAAAAGCTTCTAAACGATGGTCTTATAAACACATCTTCTTTTTCTTATGAGCATTTTGAAGGACCGTGGTTTTCAAGCATAATATTCTCAGGCGAGTCGAGAGACCCTGACTTAGTTTCGGATATTATACGAAACGAATTAGATAAGATAAGTAAAGCAGGGATTGACGAAGTAACGTTTAATCGTGCTAAAAAAGCCGTGTATGGAGCTAATGTTGCAAACTTTAACAGTGTGTCTTCAATTGCAAATGCTTTGCTAGGCTTGGCGTTTTCAAACAGAGAGCTATTTAATTATGTTGACCACGTTGCAAACGCAAACTTACAAGAAGTAAATGAAAAGCTTAAAGGTATGTTTAATAAAGAACTTTCGGCACTTTCAATTATTAGTCCTAAAAAGAAGAACTAGAGTTTTTACCCTAGTTCTTAAAATTTTTAAGTAAGGTGATTTTTATATACAATGATATATCTTTTCCAAAGCTAAACATTAGCGTTACTATAAATCCTATAGCGCTTAATTTGGGGTTTTTAAAAATATATTGGTATGGAATTATACTCGCTATTGGCTTTTTAAGTGCGTTTATTTACATAAATAAAAACCTTAAAAGATTTAAAATAAAAAGCTCAGATTTTTTAGATATGGTTTTATACGGTGTAATTTTTGGGATTATCGGGGCAAGACTTTATTATGTTATATTTTACCCGGGTGATTATTATATTAAAAATCCATGGAAGATTTTAGATATAACAAACGGAGGAATTGCCATATACGGCGGAATAATAGGAGGTCTTATAGGAGCGAGCGTTATTGCTAAAAGAAGAAATCTAAAGATTCTGCCAATACTTGATGCTGCTTCGCTAGGATTTTTAATTGGACAATCTATTGGAAGATGGGGGAACTTCGTAAATCAGGAAGCCTTTGGGGTTTACACGGATTTACCATGGGGAATGATGAGTCAGCGCACAGGGTATCAAACAGTGCATCCTTGTTTTTTGTATGAATCCCTTTGGTGCTTAATAGGATTTCTTATTTTGCATATTTACAGTAGAAAATCTGAAAAAAGAAAAGACGGCTATATATTTTATCTTTACATGATATGGTATGGCATGGGAAGATTTTTTATTGAAGGAATAAGAACTGACAGTTTAATCGTGCCATATCTTGGGATAAGAGTTTCTCAAGTCTTTTCCTTAGCTATTGTTGTGATGTCTTGCGTTTTACTGGGAATTAAATCTTATAAGCACCGCAAAAATACTTAGATAGTTTAAAGCGGTCTTTAAAATCAATTGAATTTGTTATGATAAAATGATATAATTAATTTTATGAATTGTATTTTTACAAGTTTGATTAATATTGATTAATAAAAGTCATATATTCGTAAAGGGGATTTATTATGTATAAAAGTGTTTCAGATTCCATGAACTTTTCAGAACGCGAAAAAGAAGTGTTAAAATTCTGGAAAGAAAATGATATTTTTAATAAAAGTATAGAAGAGAGAAAAGAAGGAAAAACTTTTACTTTCTTTGACGGACCTCCTACTGCAAACGGAAAACCTCATATAGGTCACGTTTTGACTCGTGCTATAAAAGACCTTATCCCTAGATACAAAACTATGAAAAATTACAGCGTGTTAAGGAAGGCTGGATGGGACACTCACGGTTTACCAGTTGAACTCGAAGTTGAAAAAATGCTTGGAATTAACGGTAAGCCTGAAATAGAAAAGTTTGGTATAGATAAGTTTAATGAAGAATGTAAAAAAAGCGTTTGGAAATACAAAACAGAATGGGAACAAATGAGCGATAAAATAGGATATTGGGCTGATATGAAAAATCCTTACATCACTTATAACGACAATTATATTGAATCTGTTTGGTGGGCTATAAAGACAATATGGGAAAAAGGGTTGCTTTACAAAGGTCATAAAATCGTACCTTATTGTCCGCGTTGCGGGACATCACTTTCAAGTCACGAAGTTTCTCAGGGCTATAAAGAAGTTAAAGAAAAATCTGTTTATGTGAAATTTCCGGTAAAAGGAAGAGATAACGTATATCTTCTGGCTTGGACAACTACCCCTTGGACTCTACCTTCTAATGCCGCACTAACCGTAAACCCAAATATAAATTATATTGAAGCTGAAGTTGATGGCGAAATACTAATTCTTTCAGAAGAATTAGCTCCTAAGGTTATAGAAGAGTATAAAACCGTTAAGACTATGAAAGGTTCTGAGTTGTTCGGGTTAGAGTACAATAGAATATTTGACTTTGCAGACACAAACAAAAAAGCATGGTATGTTGTAACAGATGATTTTGTTACTACTACTGACGGTACAGGAATAGTTCATACTGCTCCGGCTTTCGGTGAAGACGATGCAAAGGTTGGAAGAAAGTATGATTTACCGTTCATTCAAGCTGTTGACAGTAAGGGATGTTTCCCGGAATACGTTAAACCTTGGGCAAAAATGTTTGTTAAAGACGCAGACCCTTTAATAATAAAACACTTAAAGCAAAGAGGGCTTGTTTACTCTGTAAAAGAACATTCTCACACTTACCCCTTCTGCTGGAGATGTGACACTCCTTTGCTTTATTACGCTTTAGACACTTGGTTTATTGAGGTTACTAAGGTAAAAGAGCAATTAATAAAGAACAATAACTCAATCAACTGGATTCCTGAAAATATCAAAAACGGAAGAATGGGTAATTTCTTAAACAACGTTGTTGATTGGGGTCTTAGTCGCTCGAGATACTGGGGTACTCCACTTCCTGTTTGGGAATGTGAATGCGGTCACTTCCATGTTGTAGGGAGTAAAGAAGAACTTCGTGAATTAGGAAAGGACGTTGGAGAAAATATTGAACTACATCGCCCGTATGTTGACAAAATTTCAATAGAGTGTCCTAAATGTCACAAACCTATGAAAAGAGTCACAGATGTTATCGACTGCTGGTTTGACAGTGGTTCAATGCCGTTCGCTCAATGGCACTATCCATTTGAAAATAAAGATATTTTCCAAAAGAATTTCCCGGCTGACTTCATAAGCGAAGCAATTGACCAAACAAGAGGATGGTTTTATACTTTGCTTGTAATATCAACGTTACTTTTCGATAAAGCACCATTTAAAAATTGTATTGTTCTTGGTCATGTTAATGATAAAAACGGTATAAAAATGTCTAAACACAAGGGAAATGTTATAAGTCCTGATGTTGTTCTGAACAAACAAGGAGCCGATGCTGTAAGGTGGTACTTCTATATTAATAGTGCACCTTGGCTTCCAAACAGGTTTTATGAAGAAGCTGTAAATGAAACTCAGAGAAAGTTTATGGGAACCTTATGGAATGTTTACTCATTTTATGTGTTGTATGCGAATATAGATAAATTTAATCCGCTTGATTATGACATAAAGAAGTTAAAATTGTCTTTAATGGACAAATGGATTCTCTCAAGGCTTAACACGCTTATTGCAGAGGTGGATGATAATTTAAATAATTATAAAATAGTTGAGTCTGCTAGGGGCATACAAAATTTCGTGGATGAATTATCTAATTGGTATGTGCGCAGAGGAAGAGAGAGATATTGGAAAAATAGCGTAACCGACGATAAAGTTTCCGCTTACGTTACTCTTTACACTGTTTTAACCACACTTTCTAAACTTATTGCTCCGTTTGTTCCGTTTATCTCAGAACAAATATATCAAAATCTCGTTTTGAGTTTAGATAAATCTGCTCCACGTAGCGTTCATTTGTGCGACTATCCAGTGTGCGATAAATCATTTATCGACAATGAAATTGAAAAAAACATGGAATCTGTTTTAGATATCGTCAGCTTAGGAAGAGCTTGCAGAAATTCTGCCTCTATAAAAAACAGGCAGCCTTTAAGCAAAATGTATGTTTATTCAGAGCAAAAAAATAATCTGCCTCAAGAATATATCGAGCTAATAAAAGATGAACTTAATATAAAAGCTGTGGAGTACGCCGACAATATAGACAAGTTCGTAAATTATAAATTTAAGCCTCAATTAAAGGTTGTTGGTCCGAGGTATGGAAAATATTTGTCTAAAATATCTGAGTTTTTGAAGAATATTAAAGACGGTAACGCCGTAATGGAAAAGCTCAAGAAAGATAAATTTATTTCGGTTAACGTTGGCGAAGAAGAAATAAAATTAGATGAAGAATGTTTGATAATCGTTCAAGAGCAAGCTGAGGGATTTTCTTTCGACAAAGACACCAACTATTGTGTTGTTATAGACACTTCACTAGACAAGCAGCTTATAAGAGAAGGTATTGTCAGAGAATTTGTCAATAAAGTTCAGAATATGAGAAAAGATTCAGGTCTTGAAGTTATGGACCACATAAACGTATATTATTCAGGCAGCGACGTTGTTTTTGACGCTATAGATAAAGCGTCAGACGGCGTAAAAACAGAACTTCTTGCAAATGAATTAACTTATTCAAACGATGCTCCTCAAAATGTATTGATGTCAAAGGATTGGGATATAAATGGTAATAAAGTAAATATTTCAATTCAAAAAGACTAATTAAATTCTATAAAATTATAAATACAGAAATAAAATAAATGCTCTCGTATACTGAGAGCATTTAATAATATTATAGATTTTTAAAAGGTTGAAACAATCTGTTTAAGATATTTTTTGAAATCTTCGCCGATTTCATTATGCTGCATTGCAAGTTCAACGCATGCTTTCATTATTCCGAGCTTATTACCGATGTCATATCGCTTTCCAACAAAATCTACCATAGTCATTCCAACGGAACGAGCTAATACTCGCATTGCATCTGTTAGCTGTATTTCACCGCCAACACCCGGTTTTGTATTGTCTAAAATATCAAATATGTCAGGGGTTAAAATACATCTGCCGAGTATGGAATAAAGCGATAAGACTTTATCGGGAGTAGGCTTTTCGACCATGTCTGTACATTTAAATATATTGTCTACCAAATGCTCAACTTTTAAGGAACCATATTTGCAAATGTCCTTTTCCGGAACTTCCTTAGCACCCAACACACCTAATCCGTATTTATCGTAAGCGTCGATTAACTGTTTACATACAGGTTCTTTTCCAACAATTACGTCATCTCCATATAACACGGCAAAAGGCTCGTTTCCAACAAAGGATTTTGCACATCTTATAGCATGTCCTAACCCCTTAGCCTCTTTTTGACGTATAAAATAAATGTTAGCAAGCTTAGAGCTTTCGATTATTCCCCCGAGAAGATTTCTTTTATCGTGAGAAATAAGATTTGCCTCAAGCTCTGGAACTCTGTCGAAGTGGTCTTCTATGATGCCCTTGCCTCTGTTAGTAATTATTAATATGTCTGTTATGCCAGAAGCAACCGCCTCTTCAACAATATACTGTATGGCAGGTCTGTCAACAATTGGGAACATTTCTTTAGGCATAGCTTTAGTTGCCGGCAACACACGTGTACCTAACCCTGCAGCCGGTATAACAGCTTTTGTTATCTTCATAATAATCCTCCGTTTCTTTATCTTTTAATATTATGTATATTTTATTGCATAATCAAAAATTTTTCAATATTATTTTATTGAGTATAAAATACACAGAAAGAAGGAACTTTCAAATGAAATTAGAAAAGAGTGAAAAATTACTCCTAGCAATAGGTCTGTTTATGGGAGCGTTCATAGTTGGGTATAATGCATTTTTCGTCCCTGAAGCTGGAACAACAACTATAGTCCAAAGCGAAAAGGTAGAAAATTCTAATAATACTCAAACTGAAAGTTTACCTGAAGAAAGCGTAAATAGTAGCGACAACGTTAAAAGTACAAGCGAAAGTAACACCGACAGTAGCAAACCTACTTCGAGAAAATCCGACAATAAAACTAATTTCAGCGAATTAGTAAATATTAACAAAGCCACACAAGATGAACTTTCTGAACGTCTTAAGGGAATTGGCACAGTTGTTGCCAAAAGAATAGTGGACTACAGAGAGAAAAACGGTGGTTTTTCAACCATAGAAGAACTCAAAAATGTTAAAGGAATAGGTGATAAAGTATTTGAAAAAATAAAAGATACTATAACAGTTAATTAAATAATTAATTGACATCATTATATATTTAGTTTATCATATAATTATAAATAAAATAATAATAAGGAAGATAAAAATGTCAAAATATATGTTTACGTCTGAATCTGTAACCGAGGGTCATCCTGATAAAGTATGCGACCAAATTTCTGATACAATCCTCGACGCTATTTTAGAAAAAGACCCAATGGCTCATGTTGCTTGCGAAGTTACCGCAACAACAGGTTTAATTCATGTTATGGGTGAAATCTCAACCACTTGTTATATCGATATCGCAAGTAAAGCAAGAGATGTTGTTAAAGCTATAGGATATGATAGTAATTCTTATAGTTTTGATGGAAACACATGCGGTGTTATCACTTCTATAGATTCCCAATCTCCAGATATAGCCATGGGAGTAGATTGTGCCCTTGAAAAAAAACAGGGGGAAGATGACAAAAATAATTTTATAGGAGCCGGAGACCAAGGCATGATGTTTGGTTACGCTTGTGATGAAACACCAGAGTTAATGCCTTTACCAATATCATTAGCTCATAAATTAGCTAAACGTTTATCCGAGGTTAGAAAGAATGGGACGCTTTCTTATCTAGGTCCTGACGGTAAAACTCAAGTCACTGTTGAATACGAAAACGATAAGCCTTCAAGAGTTGATGCTGTGGTTGTTTCATCGCAGCACTCAGCTGATGTTGAACTAAATAAATTGCGTGAAGATATAATAAAGTTTGTTATATCTGATGTTATCCCTAGCAATATGATGGATGAAAATACAAAAATATTTATTAATCCAACAGGAAGGTTTGTAATAGGAGGTCCGGTTGGGGATAGCGGTTTAACTGGGCGAAAAATTATAGTTGATACATACGGCGGATATTCAAGACATGGGGGAGGAGCTTTTTCAGGCAAAGACCCAACGAAAGTAGACCGTTCTGCGGCATATGCAGCAAGGTATGTTGCTAAAAATATAGTTGGTGCGGGACTTGCTAAAAAATGTGAGGTACAAATAGCTTATGCAATAGGAGTTGCAAAACCTGTGTCTGTTATGGTCGACACTTTCGGAACATCTAAAGTCAACAGCGACGTTTTATCCAAAGCTGTTAACAGGGTGTTTGATTTAAGACCTTCTGCAATTATAGAACACCTTGATTTAAGAAAACCAATCTATGCTAAGCTAGCTGCTTACGGTCATATGGGAAGAGAAGACTTAAATGTGAGCTGGGAGAGGCTAGATAAGGTTGACGATATAAAAAATGCTGTGTACAGTATATTAAGTGAACAAAAATAAATTTTATGATGGGGGAGTAGTAATAAATGTCTAATATTGAACAAACTATAAACGAGGCTAAAAAAGAATTTTTGGAAACTGTGGCTAAAGTTGAGTCGGAAAAAGAAATAGTTAATTTAAATAGTAAGTATTTAAAAAATTTCGTTAAGTCGCTTTATGGCGAATTGAAAAATTGTAGTTTACCTGAGGAAAAGAAGAAATTTGGTAAAAGTATAAATGATTTTAAATCTTTAGTTGAGTCGGAATTAGAAAAATTAAGAGCAAAATTTTCTAATGGAAACTCTGACGTGCCGAAATATGACTTGACCTTAGTTAAAAACAATATCACTTTAGGCGCTGAGCATCCTTTGGTTAAGCTCTATAAAAAAATAGAAAAAATATTTGTAAGCATGGGATTTTCTGTTGTACAGGGTCCTGAAATCGAGCTAGATAAATATAATTTTGAAAAATTAAATATTCCTCCTCATCACCCGGCCAGAGATATGCAAGACACTTTCTACGTTACTCCTCCAAGCGTTTTATTGCGTTCCCACACCTCTTCCGTACAAATAAGAACTATGGAAAAACATAAACCACCAATTCAAATAATCTCTCCTGGTACGGTATATAGAGTTGACGACATAGACCCCCAACACACTCCAATGTTTTATCAGGTTGAAGGCTTAATGGTTGGAGAAGGAATTTCTTTTGCTAACTTAAAAGCAATGCTCACTCTTTTACTTAAAGAGATTTTCGGTCAAAAAACAGAGGTTAGGTTTAGACCCACCTATTACCCTTATACTGAACCAAGTGCTGCTATTGATATGTCTTGTACAGAGTGCGGCAAAAAAGGTTGCAGAACTTGCGGCGGTTCGGGCTGGATTACGGTTTTAGGTTCAGGCATGGTTCACCCTAATGTTTTAGAAGGCGTTGGCTATGACAGCGAAAAATACACTGGTTTTGCTTTCGGCTTAGGGCTTAACAGGTTAGCATTGTTATATTATGGTCTTGGCGAAATAAGAAAAATATATGAAAACGACATTAATTTATGGCGTCAATTATAGAAAAGGGGGAATATAAATGTTTAAATGTTCGTTAAATTGGATAAAAAAATGTTGCCAAAAAGATGTTACCAGTGAAAAAATATTAGAAATACTTAACCTACAAGGATTCGAAATAAAAAGTACTGAAGATACAGAGGACGATACCGTTATAACAATAGAGGTAAAAGCAAACAGACCGGATATGTTGTCACACATTGGAGTAGCTCGTGAAATTTGTGCATTTTTAGGAGAAAAAATCCCTGATGTACCAAAATATGATGTGAAAATAGACAATAAAAATTTTCCTGTAGACATTAATATAAGTTCTTCAAAAGATTGCAGAAGATATTCAGGTATATGTATTAAAAATGTAGACAATACTATTGAAACTCCACAATACATAAAAGACTATTTAACTAAATTAGGAATACATTGTATAAATGCAGTGGTGGATATTGCTAATTTTATGATGTTGGAATTAGGTCAACCTTTTCATACGTATGATTTAGACAAAATTTCAGGAAATCAAATTAATATTTCTGAAGCCGAATCTGATATCGAATTGGAAATATTAGGAAATAAAATTGTAAATGTAAAAAATGGAGACATAATAATATCAGATAAAGATAAAATTTTGTGTGTTGCCGGAATTATCGGTGCTGAAGCTTCTACTGTAGAAAAAAATTCTAAAAATATATTAATAGAATCAGCAATTTTTGATGAAATTAAAGTTCGTCTGTCGTCAAGAATTATGAAAACTTCCACTCCTTCTTCTTTCAGATTTGAGAGAGGTGTTGATGAAATTAAAACAATCGACTCTCTTATGAATTGTGCAAAATTAATAAATGAAACTTGTAAAGGCGAAGTTGACAATGTTGTTTTTGACTATTATCCTAATCCCAAAAATGAAAATTGTATATCGATAAGAACTTCAAGGACTAACACTTTACTTGGGGTTAATGTTAGCCAAACTCAAATGAAACAATTTCTCGAAAAATATGGCTTTAAATGTGATGTTTGCGACAGCGACACCTTAAATGTAACTTGTCCAAGCTATAGGTTGGACGTTTTTAAAGAAGTAGATTTGATAGAAGAAATTGCTAGAATTTATGGTTATGACAATATTGAACCTAAAATGCCAAAAGTTTTAATGCAATATAACAATAATACGATTTGGTCTAATATGGATAAAATTAGAATGGCGCTAAGAGGCATGAATTTTAATGAGATAATAACCTATTCATTTATACCCTCGAACTCTATGAAAATTTTAGGAATAGATAATAATAACGAACTTTATTCAGATATTTTATTAAAAAACCCAATAACCCCAGCTTATGCATTAATGCGTCCAACTTTGGTTTACTCTTTAATAAACTGCTTGGCTTATAATTATTCCAGAAACAATACAGATTTGGCTTTATTTGAAATTGGAAGGACTTACTTTAAAGATGAGTCAAAGGATACTGGATGTAATGAAGTTGACACTTTGGGAATGATTATTTCAGGAAATAGGATTCGTCGTGGATGGGGAATAGAAAAAGATATAAAATACACTTACTACGATATTATAAATTATTTAAGTGTAATTTTAGGTGAATTTAACCACAAATTTGAATTGAAAAAAAATCAATGTCCGTTTTTTGAAAACGGAACCGGTTTAGACATAATAATCCAGGGAAAAAAGGTTGGATTCCTTGGTGAAATTAAAAAGTCAGTTGCAAATAAAATTCCAAATGCTAAATTAATAAAGAGCAAAATGTTTTATTGTGAAATATATTTAAAATATCTAAATGAAACATCTAAAACATTGTCGTTTGAATCTAAATATCCACCTATTAAACGTTTATATAATTTAGTTTATGACAAAAATGTAAATGTTAGTGAAATAGTTTATATTATGAAAAAATCAAGTGATTTGATAAAAAATATAGATGTTTTGGATATTTATGAAAAAGGTATGGCAGATAATGAACATGCTGTTCTTTTTGAAATCAATTATTGTAGCAACCGTGAAACACTTACCTCTGAACAAATTGAACAAGTTGAACAAATTTTCTTAAATGAAATAAAGCAAAATTTGAATGTAAAATTAAAAAAATAGGGTTTAAAAATAAAAATGAAGAAAATTAATATTAAAATTATATGTGTTGTATTATTTGTTGTTATAACAGTGTTCGTTTTTGATATAATTTTTGCTGGGTACTGCTTTTTTAGTTATCCATCTAATAATAAAAATGATTTAAATATATTATCTGCTGAAATTAACAATAAAAAAGGAGTTATTTTATGCAAAGATACTCTTTTATAGAAGGGAATTTTCCCAGAGAGTTTTTGCTTTTGCAAGGATCTGGTTGCCGTTGGAAAAAATGTAAGTATTGTGATTATTATTTAGACACTAGTTCTAAACCGTTTGAAGTTAATAAAAATGTATTAAATTTAATCAATGGAAAATCCGGTGTTTTGGACATAATTAATTCAGGTTCTGCTATCGAATTGGATAATGAAACAATATTTCTTTTAAAAAAAATAATAATTGAAAAAAATATTAGTACGGTTTGGTTTGAATCACATTGGATGTATCGTAACTTACTAGAAAAATTTTCAAAACAATTTAGTGAAAATGTAACAATAAAATGGCGAACTGGAGTAGAAACTTTTAATCCTAAATTGCGTAATTACATCAACAAAGGTATCCCAGAAAATGTTACGCCTTTGGAAATCAAAAAATATTTTTCTGGGGTATGCTTGCTAGTTGGATTTGAAGGTCAACAATTAGCTGATATTGTTAATGATATTAAAATTGCAGAAGAAAATTTTGAATATTTTAGTGTAAATGTATTCATAGAAAATTCTACAAAAGTAAAGAGAGATAATGTCTTAATTAACAATTTTATTGATAAAATTTATCCAGATTTATTAAAATGTAAAAAAGCCGAAATATTATTAAATAATACAGATTTAGGGGTTGGATAATTTTTTTAAAACTTCTCAAAATTTATGAATAAATTTATGTTGTGGTTAATATATATAGATTTATAAATGAATTTTGAGGAGGATTTTTTATGTCCCAAATATTATTTAAGGATAATAAACCAACTGAAGCAGAAAGAAATAAAATTATAGATAATTTAATTAGTGAATACCCTTTTTTAAAGCATAAAATTATAGGCGAAAGTCACTGTAAAAGAAATATTGATTGCTTGATTTTGGGTAATAATGATAATAATGTCTTGATAACTGCTGGTTATCACGGAATGGAATGGCTTACAACATTGTTGATTTTTAATTTTATTGAAAAAATTTCAAAATGCATAAAAACCGGACAACCTATTGCTGGTGGTATAAATATTGCTGAATATTTAGAGTTAAGAGGAATAACTTTTGTTCCATGTGTTAATCCTGATGGGATAGAAATTTCGATAAATGGATATGAAAGTGCTAGAGAATATTCTAAAATTGTAAAAAATATATCAAAAAATAATACAGATTTATGGCAATCCAATGCAAGAGGGGTGGATATAAACCATAATTTTGATGCAGATTGGGATAAATTACATAATTTAGAAATTAAGTCAAATATAACTGGTCCTTCTTCTACGAGATATGGCGGTGAATATGCAGAAAGTGAGTTGGAAACACAAGCAATTACTAGCCTTTGCAGGAAAAATTATTTTAGGCAAGCTTTTGCCTTTCACAGTCAAGGCGAAGAAATATACTGGCAATATGGTGACGATTTAACTGAAAAATCCGAGTTAATAGCTAGAGTTTTGTCTATGATTAGTGGATATAAAATGTCTAAGCCAGAAGGATTAGCCGTCGGTGGAGGATTTAAAGATTGGTTTATTAAAGAATTCAAGCGACCTGCTTTTACCATAGAAATAGGGAAGGGGAAAAATCCCCTTCCGCTAGAAGATATTGTTCCTATATATAATAAATTAGAAAATATGCTAGTATTAAGTTGCATAATATAAATTTATTGTTCATGTTTTAATTTTTTTATACAAGCAGAAATATCATCTGAATTAAACACACTCGTTCCTGCAACACAGATATCAACACCAAATTCGTAAGCAAAATTAATAGTGTTAATGTTTACTCCGCCATCGATTTCAATTTCTACATCTAAGCTTTTTGATTTAATATTTTCCTTGAGCTTTTTCACTTTTTCCATCTGAGAATACATAAAAAGCTGTCCACCGAACCCTGGTTCTACAGTCATTATTAAGGCTAAATCGATTTTATTTATATATTTATAAATATTTTCTATTGGTGTTTTAGGCTTTATTGCTAAACCAACTTTTTTACCTAATGAATGAATTTTATCTATTGTTTTATTAACATCTGAATTGGATTCAATGTGAAATGTTATAATATCTGCTCCGATTTCAACAAAATTTTCTATATATTTATAAGGCTCAGATATCATTAAATGTACATCAAATGGTAAATTAGAATGTTTCCTAAGAGATTTAATTACATCAGGTCCAAATGATATATTTGGTACAAAATGTCCATCCATTACATCCATGTGAACCATGTCGGCATTTTTTAATTTTTTAATTTCATTTTCCATGTTAGAAAAATCACAAGCTAACATGGATGGTGATATTTTCATAAAATCGCCTCTTTTATTTGAATAATTATGTGGGTGTTACAGGGCAAAATTCATTTTTTATTTATAGCTTTGTGCAATATTTACATTTTGAATTAAACCTATTCCTATATATAAACATATAGTTGAAGAGCCTCCGGCACTAAAAAACGGCAATGTGACTCCCATCACAGGAAGCATGCTTAGGCACATTCCTAAATTGAAAATCATTTGCGATGCAATTAAACCGAAAAATCCAAAACACATAAAACATCCTAAATAATCCTTAGAGTTGCTGCCCAAATGAATTACTCTCCAAATTAGTGCAAATAGTAAAAAAATTATCATAAAACATCCTAAAAATCCTAATTCTTCACCTGCAACCGAAAAGATAAAGTCGCTCTCTTGGACTGGTACAATTCCATTTGCAACTCTTGGTCCATTAAACAGTCCTTTTCCGGTTAGTCCACCTGAAGCGATTGATAATTTCCCTTGAATTTGTTGAAATCCCATATTTAAAGGGTCTGCCTCCGGATTAATTTGGTTAATTAATCTTAATTTTTGATAATCTGCAAGAACAAAATTCCATATAATCGGCAATGAAAATACGCACAAAACAAAAGCTATAATGAAATATCTTAACTGTACTCCCGCAATGAAAGCCATACATATTGCCATACATAAAAAAATAATTGCTGCCCCGTCATCGCCTTGCATGTGGGTTAGTGCAACAGGGACAATCGCATGAAATATTAAAGCGACGATATCTTTAAATTTGAATTTTTCTCTTCGATCTTTTATCATGGCTAAATGCTTTGAAAACGTTACCATAAATCCTATCTTCACCAATTCTGATGGTTGAAATGTTAGTCCGCCCGGAATTTTTATCCAAGCACGAGCATTCACCCCAGACGTACCTTCTACGGCTATACCAAAAAATATAGTGTAAACTATCAGCGCTGCGCCCACTGAAGCAATCCATTTCCATTGATTAGCTATTTTACGATAATCTACAAATTGTATGATAAACGCAATTACGTATCCCACTGATATTGCTATGAACTGAGTTGTGAAAAAATCAGTTCCGGTGTTCGACACGCTTTTCATTAACACTAAACAATAAGCTGATATTGCGATAATTATAGCCCATAAAATTTTATCAGAACAGCCTATTTGCTTTACTGCGCTTTTAATTACGTTAGACACATTAACACCCCTTTTTAATTTGTAAAATCATTATACTATAAAAAATAAAATTATAAAATCCCCAATTTGAATTTTGGGGATTTTAATTGTTTTATATTTCGCTTTTTTCTACTACTAGTTTTTCAGTCAATGACCTTTTCAAATCAATTACTCTTTGATTTGAAGAACCACGAAATCTCAACTCTAAACTACGTTTTTTTAAAATAAAAGGTCCGTCAATAAGAGTATCGCAGTTCATTAATAGTTCTTTCCAATGCGGCTTTTCATCTAATTTACTTAATATATATTCCATGGTGTACCCACTATACACCAATATATCAAGTCCTAACGTTTTAATTTTTTCGGCTAACTTACTTAAATTTTCCGCTTGTTCCAGAGGTTCTCCTCCTGAAAAAGTAACTCCAGATATCATGCGATTACTCTTTATATTATTAAATATATTTTCTATAGATTCGTCATAACCGCCATTGTAATTGTGGGTAGCAGGATTATGACATCCTTCGCAATTGTGGGGGCAGCCCTGGACAAACACCACAAATCTTATCCCGGGACCGTCTACAATTGATTCTTCAACTATTCCTGATAATCTCAGCTTACACATAATACTACCTTTTCTAATTTTAAAATTAATTTTTATTACTACTGCCTAGCGAGTGCTTTACTCTGCAACTTTCTTCCGCACGTTTAGCATTATTAAATCTGTCAAGCGTTCCAACGAGATATCCTGTAATTCGGCGAATCCTTTCAAACTTTGGACCGTTGTCATTTTCTGTTCTTCCGCATTTTGGACAGCTATCTCCAATAATTCCTGTGTATCCGCATATAGGGTCTCTATCCACAGGGTGATTTATTGAGCCGTAACCTATTCCGGCTTCTTTCATACAGCGAATTATTTGTTCGAATGCCTCAATATTTTGAGTTGGGTCTCCGTCTAATTCTATATATGAAATATGCCCTCCGTTAGTTAGCTCATGATAAGGAGCTTCGATGTGAATTTTATCCCAAGCCGATATATTGTAATAAACAGGAACATGGAAAGAGTTAGTATAAAAATCTCTATCTGTTACACCCGGGATTTTGCCAAATCTTTTAGCATCCATTCTAACAAATCTTCCCGACAATCCCTCGGCAGGGGTTGCTATTAAAGAGAAATTCAAACCATATTTCTCTGTTGCTTCATCCATGCGCTTTCTCATATGAGAGATTATTTCTAAGCCTAGTTTTTGAGCCTCTTTACTTTCACCGTGATGTGCACCGACTAAAGCTTTCAAACACTCTGCAAGACCTATAAAGCCGGCAGTTAAAGTTCCGTGTTTAAGTACTTCTCTGACCTCGTCCTCTTCAGACAATTTTTCTGAATCTATCCATATTCCTTGTCCCATCAAGAAAGGAAAGTTCTTAACACGTTTTTGGCACTGCAATTCAAATCTACATAAAAGTTGGTCTATTACCAAATCAATTTTTTCGTCAAGCATTTTATAGAACAATTCAATATTTTTGTTGCTCAGTATTGCAAGGCGGGGAAGGTTAATAGAAGTAAAACTAAGGTTTCCTCTTCCGTTTACAATTTCTTTACTAGGGTCGTAACTATTTGCCATAACACGAGTTCTACATCCCATGTAAGCAACCTCTGTCTCAGGACGTCCTTTAACATAATACTGTAAATTAAATGGAGCATCTATAAAAGCAAAGTTAGGGAACAGTCTCTTAGCGCTAACCCTACAAGCTAATTTAAATAAATCGTAATTCGGGTCTTCTTTATTATAGTTAATTCCTTCCTTGATTTTAAATATTTGAACAGGGAAGATAGGGGTTTCAGAATTTCCAAGACCTTTTTCAGTTGCCAACAATAGCTGTTTCATTACCAAACGACCTTCTGGAGAAGTGTCTGTCCCGTAGTTTATCGAGCTAAACGGAACTTGAGCACCAGCTCTTGAGTGCATCGTATTTAAATTATGAATAAATGCTTCCATGGCTTGATATGTTGTTCTTTCGGTTTCAGCTAGAGCATGTTCATACACAAACTTTTGAATTTTATCAGCAAGCTCTTTACCTACTAAATTTGATAAAATTTCAAGTTCAGCTTTAGAATATTCTTGGTTCATTTTCAAACTAGGTTTTATACCGTTACAAGTTTGAGTTGCTTGTTCAACGATTTCTTTTGATAATTCCACAGCTTTTTGACAATCAATATTAGATAGTAACTCCAAAGCTCTTGAGAGATTTTGTTTATAAACTTTCAAAAATGTTTTAGCAACACCTTTGCCCATAGCGTAATCAAAATTAGGAATACTTTGACCACCGTGTTGGTCATTTTGATTAGCTTGTATTGCAATACAGGCTAGGGCAGAGTAGCTCATAATATCATTAGGCTCTCTTAAGTATCCGTGACCAGTAGAAAATCCCTTTGTGAATAGTCTGTCAATATCAATCTGACAGCAAGTAGTTGTTAAAGTTAGAAAGTCCAAGTCATGTATGTGAATGTCACCGTTTGCATGAGCCTTAGAGTGTTCAGGCTTTAAAATATACATTTCATAAAATTGTTTTGCGCCTTCCGAACCGTATTTAAGCATGGTTCCCATGGCAGTGTCGCCGTCTATGTTTGCGTTTTCACGCTTCACGTCATTGTCTTTAGCCAGTTTAAAGGTAAGACCTTCATATATTTTCATAAGTTTAGTGTTCATTTCTCTAACACGTGTACGCTCAGCTCTATGAAGTATGTATTCTTTAGCGGTTTTAGCATGTCCGTTTTCTATCAAGAATTTTTCAACCACATCTTGAACTTGTTCTACAGTAGGCTGAGTATCTTTAAATTCATATTCCAGGTGAGATACGATTTCATCAGCTAAATTGTCTGATATTTTTTTATCGTTTCCTCCAACACGTTTTGCAGCTAAATATATAGCGTTAGTAATTTTATTTTTGTCAAACGCAACGACACGACCGTCTCTTTTAACGATATTCTTTATCATTTTAACCGTACTCCATTCATAGTTTTTATAGTGTGTTCACATTTATCGCTACGCTATATATAGCGTAGCGAACTCCTTTATAAATAGAGTTTACTCCACATATATAGATAAGTCAATACACAATAAAAATTTTAGTACACCACAACAAAAACACTAATGATATGTAAATTTATTTCTACTCAAGAATTTTTCTATAACACGAGAAATGTATACAGATAACACAGAGTTAACAATTATCTTTATTATATTAAAAGGAATTATC